>Ga0209582_1001664_pt1 | contig 10360 bp, 6 predicted proteins | sample KloWWTmetKNB5Kit_FD_187176 | JGI IMG/M metagenome (GOLD analysis project Ga0209582, IMG submission 187176) | Active sludge microbial communities from Klosterneuburg, Austria, studying microevolution and ecology of nitrifiers - Klosterneuburg... | ecosystem: Engineered > WWTP > Aerobic digester >...
CACCTCCACACTGCCCAGCAGCGAAGCCACGAGCGACACCGCCGTGCCCATGCCGACGAAGACGCCCATCCAGGCCAGACCGAACAAGGTGAACGCCCAGAAGTTGCGCAGGCAGGCCACCAGGCTGAAGAACAGGCTTTTCACCGGCTGCACACCATGCCAGTGCACCAGGGCTGGCGCGTGCCAGAACAGCAGTGACAAAGGCAGGTACAACGCCATCGATAGCAGTACCGCCAGCTGGAAGTCCGGGGCCTGCAGCAGTTCGACCGACATGGCGCCGCCCACCAGGTACAGTTGCGCGAACTTGCCGCCATCGGCCAGGGCGGAGATACCCAGCACCAGCAGGAAGCCCGCCGCATAGATGGCGCCCAGCAGCAGCATGGCCTGCAACTGCTGCTTTCCGGCCCGAAACGCGCTGACCAGCAGCACCGGCATGGGGAACTTTCCGGTGAGCGCTTCCTTGGTCGCCGCCATCAGGCCCAGCGTGGCGCCGGGCAGGATCACCAGTGCCAGGATGTTGCCCAGTAGCGGAACCATGCTGAGCAGGGACATGGCCGCCATGAACATGAAGAACAGGCCAGACAGCGCCAGCGGCTGGCGCCAGAACGTGCTCATGCCCTGTTTGACCCACTGCACACCCTGGCCGGCCGGAACAATCTGGAGTTTCATGGAAGGACCAAGGGTTGGTGGATGCGCTGGCGCAGGACGCGCTCGAAATGGGTTGGGTCGTGGGCCTGGAGCATCGAGGCCTCACGCGGAAGGTGAAAATCCCACAGACGCGACAGCCAGAAGCGCAAGGCGCCGGCCCGCGCCATGGCGGGCAGCAGCGTGCGTTCCTGGGCCTGTAGCGGGCGCACCTGGCCATAGGCATCCAGAAAGGCATCGGTGCGCTCTGCGTCTGCCGTGCCGCTGGCAAGGTCCACGCACCAGTCGTTCAGGCACACGGCAATGTCAAACAGCCAGGTGTCCACACCGGCAAAGTAGAAGTCGAAGAAACCGGTCAGCTCCGGTGCCTGGTCTGGCGCCGTGGGCACCGCAAACATGACGTTATCGCGGAACAGGTCGGCGTGGATGGGCCCGCGTGGCAGGGCGCCGTAGGTGGACAGGGTGGCCACATGGTTCTGGTAGGCCAGCTCGCTCTGGAGCAGGGCGGATTGCTCGGGGGCGAGAAAAGGCAACACCACGGGCACGGTTTCGTTCCACCAGGGCAGTCCGCGCAGGTTGGGCTGCTGCATCTCGAAATTGCGCCCGGCCAGGTGCATGCGCGCCAGCATGTCGCCTACCGCGGCACAGTGGGCCGCCGAGGGCGCCAGTTGGCTCTTGCCCCGCAGGCGGTTGACCACGGCGGCCGGTTTGCCACCCAGACTGTGCAGTACATCGCCGTCACGGTTGGCGGCCGGGTCAGGTACCGGAATGCCGTGCACCGCCAGGTGCTTCATCAGGCGCAGGTAAAACGGCAACTGCTCCGCCGTCAGCCGCTCGAACAGGGTCAGCACGTAGGCTGCCTGGTCGGTGGTAACGAAGTAATTGGTGTTCTCGATGCCGCCGGAACAACCCTCCATGGACTGGAGGGTTCCCAACTTGAGCGAAGCTAAAAATGTGCTGGCCTCGTCGAAGGAGACCTCTGTATAAACCGCCATGGGCCAATTGTAGGGGGGCAGGTGGTCGGGCCTGCCGGCGCGCAGGCAAAATGCCCCCATGAGTGAAACCCCCAACACACCACGCCAGACCCTGTTGCTGGTCGATGGTTCCAGCTACCTGTACCGCGCCTTCTTTGCGGGCGGCGACTCCATGAGCATCACGCTGCCCGACGGCACGGTGCAGAAGACCGGCGCCATTCGCATCATGATCAACATGATGAACAGCCTGCGCAAGGAATATCCGGCTGCCTACGTGGCCTGCGTGTTCGATGCCAAAGGCCCGACGTTCCGGGACGAAATCTACCCGCAGTACAAGGCGCACCGCGACCCCATGCCCGATGACCTGCGCAGCCAGATCGCACCGATCCACGAGGTGGTGCGCCACCTGGGCTGGAAGGTGCTGGATGTGCCGGGGGTGGAAGCGGATGACGTGATCGGCACCCTGGCGGTAGCGGCGGCCAGCCAGGGGATTGAGGTCATCATCAGCAGCGGTGACAAGGACCTGGCCCAACTGGTCAATGAACACATCACCATCATCGACACCATGAACGGCAAGCGCCGTGACCTGGCCGGGGTGGAAGCCGAATTTGGCGTGCCTGCGCGGCTGATGCTGGACTACCAGACGCTGGTGGGCGATACCGTGGACAACGTGCCCGGCGTACCCAAGGTAGGCCCCAAGACCGCCGTCAAGTGGCTGCAGGAATACGGCTCCCTCCAGGGCGTGGTGGACAACGCGGCCCACATCAAAGGTGTGGTGGGTGAGAACCTGCGCAATGCACTGGACTGGTTGCCCACGGGCCGCACGCTGCTGACCATCAAGACCGACTGTGATCTGAACGGCTGGGTGCCCGGTTTGCCTGCTATGGATTCCATAGCTGTGAGCGCACAGGATACGGGGGCTTTGGCCACTTTTTATGAAAAATATGGGTTCAAGGGGCTGGCCAAGTCTGTGGCCGCCGCGTCTACCCCCGTTCGCCCTGAGCCCGTCGACGGGCAGACGCGGCAAGGCGAGCGCGGTCTGTTCGATGAGCCCGAAGCCGCCACCCCTGCACCCCGTGTCAGTGACCTGGTGCACGACACCATCCTGACCTGGGAGCTGTTCGATCGCTGGTTCGCCAAGCTGCAGGCCGCCGAACTGGTGGCGCTGGACACCGAGACCACCTCGCTGGACGAAATGCGTGCCGAAATCGTGGGCATTTCCTTCAGCGTGGAGCCGGGCTCGGCTGCCTACATCCCGGTGGCGCACCGTTACCCCGGTGCGCCCGAGCAGTTGAACCGCGAAGAGGTACTGGCCAGACTCAAACCCTGGCTGGAAAACCCGGCCGCCAAAAAGCTGGGCCAGCACATCAAGTACGACCGCCATGTGTTTGCCAACCACGGCATCGAAGTGCAGGGCTACGCCCACGACACCATGCTGCAAAGCTATGTGCTGGAAGTCCACATGCCCCATGGTTTGAGTAGCCTGGCCGAACGCCACCTGGGGCGCAGCGGTATCACCTTTGAAGACCTGTGCGGCAAGGGCGCCAGCCAGATCTGTTTTGACCAGGTGGACATCGCCAAGGCGGCCGAATACGCCGCCGAAGACTCGGACCAGACGCTGGATGTGCACCGCGTGCTGTGGCCCCAGTTGCAGGCCAATGACAAGCTGAAGTTCATTTACGAACTAGAGATCGCCAGCAGTGAAACCCTGTACCGGATCGAGCGCAACGGCGTGCTGATCGATGCGCCCACCCTGGCCAAACAAAGCCATGAGCTCGGTCAGCGCATCCTGCAGCTGGAGACCGAGGCCTACGAGATTGCGGGCCAGCCGTTCAACTTGAGCAGCCCCAAACAACTCGGCGAAATCTTCTTCGACAAGCTGGGCATGCCCGTGGTCAAGAAGACCGCCACCGGTGCCCGCAGCACCGACGAAGAGGTGCTGGAAAAACTGGCCGAAGATTACCCGCTGCCCGCCAAGCTGCTGGAGCACCGGGGTCTGGCCAAACTCAAGGGCACCTACACCGACAAGCTGGCCCAGCTGGCGCTGCCGCGCACTGGCCGCGTGCACACGCACTACGCGCAGGCGGTGGCGGTGACCGGGCGCCTCTCCAGCAACGACCCCAATCTGCAAAATATTCCGATCCGCACTGCGGAAGGCCGGCGCGTGCGCGAGGCCTTTGTGGCGCCTGCGGGCAGCGTGATCGCCAGCGCCGATTACAGCCAGATCGAGCTGCGCATCATGGCCCACATCAGCGATGACCCGGCACTGTTGCGCGCTTTCCATGCGGGCCTGGATGTGCACCGCGCCACTGCGGCCGAAGTGTTTGGCGTGGCCGTGGACCAGGTGTCCAGCGAGCAGCGCCGCTACGCCAAGGTCATCAACTTCGGCCTGATCTACGGCATGAGCGCCTTCGGTCTGGCGCGCAATCTGGGTATCGACAACACCGCGGCCAAGAACTACATCGCCCGCTACTTTGAGCGCTATCCGGGCGTAAAGACCTACATGGAAACCACACGGGAGCGGGCCAAACAGCAGGGCTATGTGGAAACCGTGTTTGGCCGCCGGCTTCAGCTTGCGGGCATCCAGACTGCCAAGGGCGCGCAGCTGGCGGGGCTGGAACGCGCCGCCATCAATGCCCCCATGCAGGGGACTGCAGCCGACCTGATCAAGCTCAGCATGAACCGGGTGCAGCAGGTGCTCGACGCCGAACAGCGCGGTACCAAGATGATCATGCAGGTGCACGACGAACTGGTGTTCGAGGTGCCGGAAACCGAGGTGGAGTGGGTCAGGACCGAGATCCCGCGCCTGATGGCCGGGGTCGCCGAACTCAAGGTGCCGCTGCTGGCTGAAGTGGGTGTCGGGCCGAACTGGGACAAGGCGCACTGAACCCGGTAGCTTGCCACCAGGTATGGGGAACCGTTCTGAAATCCCCCTGTATTGAGCGGATATTTGGCTTTCTGGCTACACTGCCTCGCGATCCAGAAAACAACCCGGAGACAACCATGCACACCAATATGAAAACCGAATTTGACGCCCTGTTGCCTGCTGGCACATCCACCGAGCAGGGTGCCACACGGCGCACTGCGCTCAAGGCCGCACTGGGCGTGGGCTACGCCGCCACCGCCATGCCCATCATGGCGCAGACCGCCATCAAGACACCGTCCACTGGCCTGGCCACGGGGGAGGGCATCTACGATGTGGATGGCTTTATGGTGCCATTCTTTTACGCGCAGCCTGAAGGCAAGAAGAACCTGCCGGTCATTCTGGTGATCCAGGAAATTTTTGGCGTCCACGAATACATCGCTGATACCTGCCGCCGCTTTGCCCAGGCCGGCTACCTGGCGATCGCCCCTGAGTTGTATGCCCGTCAGGGTGACCCATCCAAGTACGGCGAAATGGCCAAGCTGCTGGCCGAGGTCGTCTCCAAGGTGCCGGATGAACAGGTCATGGGCGATCTGGATGGTGCCGTCAAATGGGCTGGTGAAAACGGTGGCAACCTCAAGAAGGTGGGTATCACCGGATTCTGCTGGGGTGGCCGCATCACCTGGCTGTATGCCGAGCACAGCAAGAACGTCAAGGCGGGTGTGGCCTGGTATGGCCGCCTGGTGGGCGCACCCTCGGCCCTGACGCCCAAGCATCCGGTACAACTGGCCGCCACGTTGAAGGCTCCTGTGCTGGGGCTGTACGGCGGGCAGGACGGCGGTATTCCGCTGACCACCGTGAATGAGATGAAAGACGCGCTGGCGGCTGCCAAGGGCAACGCTGCAGCAAAGGCCTCGGAGTTTGTGGTGTACCCCGATGCGCCCCATGCCTTCCATGCCGACTACCGTCCCAGCTACCGCAAAGAGGCGGCGCAAGATGGCTTCAAACGTGCCCTGGAATGGTTCAAGGCCAAGGGCGTGGCCTGATCCCGGGCCGGTCCGCCGCACTGCACAGGCCGCCGCAAGGCGGCCTTTTTATTGTCAGGCACAATTCGTGCATGGCAATTGTGAATGAAATCGGCCTCTGGCCCCCGAGGAAACTGCGTAAGTAGCTATGACTTTGATAGCAATCTTGTTAGGAACGCTCGCTGCCGGCATTGGCAGTGTCTGGCTGGCTGCCGCTTTGAGCTTTGGTGCGCTGGGTCGTTACACGCAGCACATGCTGAGCCTGGCCGCTGGCGCGCTGATGGCGACCGCCTTCATGCACCTGTTGCCCGAAGCCTTCGAGAGCCAGGCGGGCGCGCACGACCTGTTCATGACGCTGCTGATCGGTGTGGTGTTCTTCTTCCTGCTGGACAAGGCCGAGCTGTGGCACCACGGCCATGAGCACCACCATGCCGAAGAAGCACCGCACGACCATGCCCACCACCACGGACACCCGCACGCGGACACGGTAACGCGGGTGTCGGGAAGCTGGGCGGTGTTGACGGGTGACAGCGTGCACTGCTTTGGTGACGGTGTGCTGATCGCTTCGGCCTTTATGGCAGATATGCGTCTGGGCGTCATTGCCTCGCTGGCCGTGCTGGCCCACGAAGTTCCGCACCACATGGGCGACCTGATGGTGCTGCGTTCGGGCTCCACCAACAAACGCGCGGCGCTGGTCAAGGTGTCGCTGGCCGGCGCGGTCACGGCGCTGGGCGGATTGATCGGCTTCTGGCTGGTGGACCAGCTGCAGGACTTTCTGCCGTATTTTCTGGTGGTGGCATCCAGCAGCTTTATCTATGTGGCACTGGCAGACCTGATCCCCCAGTTGCAAAAGCACCTCAGTGCGCGAGAGACCGCAGCCCAGGTGGCCTGGCTGGTGTCAGGCATTGGGCTGGTGATGCTGGTCAGCGGCTTGGCCCACAGCGGCCACTGAACTTTCCTTCAGACTAGCCCTGTGCCACCGGGCGTGTGGGGTCACTGCACCACTCACTCCAACTGCCGGCAAACAGGGCAGTGCGACCCAGACCGGCAATTTCCATCGCCAGAATATTGGGCACTGCGCTGACGCCACTGCCGCAGTGGTGCACCACATCTTGGGGCTGGCGCTGGCCCAGCAGTGCCTCAAACTCGGCGCGCAACACGGCAGCGGGTTTGAACAGGCCGTCCGGGCCCAGATTGCTGCTGAAGACGCGGTTCAACGCACCGGGAATATGGCCAGCCACGGGGTCGATGGGCTCCACCTCGCCGCGAAAGCGTGGCGCGCCGCGGGCATCGATGATGTGCTGCGTTCCCTTGTTGAGGTTGTGCAGCACGGTGTCTGCACCCACCAGTGTCACCAGCGGGTCACCCATCGCAAAAGTGGTGCCCGCACGCGGCGCTTCGGCACCGCTGGTCACGGCGCCCCCAGCGGCCTGCCAGGCCTGAAATCCGCCGTCCAGCACCGCCACATTCGCATGGCCCAGCCACTTGAGCATCCACCACAGGCGGCCGCAGTAGTTGGCACCCTGGCGGTCGTAGACCACCACCTGGTCGGTGTTCTGCAGGCCCACGCTGCCCAGCCAGCGGGCAAAGGCCTCGCGCGATGGCAGGGGATGGCGACCGCCCGAAGCGGCACCGGTCAGCGCCGGGTCGCCCTTGGCGCTCAGGTGGTTGTCGAGGTGCGCATACAGGGCGCCTGCAATGTGGGTCTGAGCGTACTGCGCAGGGCCCTGCTCGGGCTGCATCAGATCGCAGCTGCAATCGAAAACAACGGCCGGCGTACCGCTCGCCTGGAGTGCTTGCAGCTGGGCAACAGAAATCAGGGTGGTGTAGGTCATGGTGTTGCGATTATCTATTCGCTTTTGCACCGTTGCTTGCGCTCGCTGGGCTATGTGGCGCGCAGCCGGTGGCCTCATCAGTCCGCTGCGCGTCCAGCAAATCGGCTACCGGCTACGCGCTACATAGCCTCGGGGGGGTATGCTTACGAAATGAAAGATATCGTGGCTGACGAGCGTTGTGCACCGAGTGCTGACGGTCACTTGAAAACCGGGAGCGCCAGGTTCGGGCCAAATGCTTATATTCGAAGTATTGAACTGAACGTCAGGTGTAGACACATTGCCGAAATCGGATTTGTTGATTTGACCGGAAGACAATCGACTTTCAGCGTCACTCAATGCGACGAGGAATCATCGTAAGTCAATCGTGGATTTGGAAAGGCTTAGCCACTGACTCCCAATGCATTGGGAGTCAAGGTACGACTTGCCAAACTGGTTGCCTACTATGAGAGATAGAAAGCTCACCACCATGTTGGTTTTAGGGAGGGTAGCGGCGCTTGTCAAGAATTGCTAATCAATGCCAAACCCTTCACAGCACTATGCTGAATCTTTGCGGTTCAATAGTGTCGGTCACCAAGTTGAAAACACCATCATCTCAACAATATTTCACCCTAACGGCGCCATGAAAAAATATGACGACACTCAGCTGGATGCGTTTCTAGAAGCATTTAGAAGAACATCACCTGAGAGCCATTTGCCATCGGCAGTTCTAACTGATAGTCAGTGGGCGATATTCAACCAATTGCGGGGTTTCCTGGGTAATGACTACGGACTATTTGCTGGCGCATCACTATCGGCCTTTTTTGATCCCACCCATAAGAGGCTGCGCGAATTCAAAGAAGAGGCTTTCTGTGGTTCTGTGCTTTTTGCAGTGACGTCTCGCAAAATTCAAGGGGTTCCATTATTTTTTGTGATTGATGTAAACGATGCTTTAAAGGGGCTGTGCGTTGACGAAATGCTCGAGGGCATCGAAGCTGAATTCCAGTTTTGGAAAGAGCCCTTAGACGTAGTGGAGTACGCGCGGAATGTATATATCAGAGTTCAACAAGTTGAAGCAAAAGCCAGAGAATTCCACAAATTCCCAGTACATGGTGTTGAGTGGAATGTCGGCAAGCGCCTTATCTTGGATAACTTGGTTGATCGAGACCTGCTAATCCTCGAAAGACGTCAAAAAGTTGATAACGGTCTAGTTGATGGGGTGCAGAGACGAGCAAACAGGATGCTGCGTGAGGTTTCTCTTACCCGAATCGCACCAAAAATTTGGGACGAAATCCCGATACAACTAAAACATGTGTTTGAAACTTCACCTGTTGACATACTACTTCACAGCATTTGCCCCAACACCCCGATTCTTGGCATCGAAATTGATGGACAGCATCATCTCGAACCTCAACAAAAAAAGAAAGACCGAATTAAGGACGCTATCTTCGCGGAGTTAGGTCTGCCGCTACTGCGTGTCCTTCCCACAGATGTTAATAATTTCAAAATGCCAAAAGGCATGCTTGATTCGAACGCAAGACGCTACGCTGAACTATTCACCAATATGGCGCGATGCTTAGCTCTTGGATTCAAAGAATTTCACAAAGATTATGTAGAAGAAATATCTTTTGAATTTGCCCTTGAGGAGGAGCAAGAAATTTTGTCAAAGGCTCTGTTTGGCAAGGCAAACGCAACCTTGTCGCAAGAACAACAAAAAATTGTCTCCGACAACTTGGTTGATACCCAGTCCTTTGAGGACTATCAGAATCACATTCGATTGTCCCAATTCTGGAAAGAGACCCAAGGCCAACCTAGACTTGATCGCGACTGGAGTAAGTTGAGCAAATACTGCACTGAACCAGTATTGATTCAGACAACTGAGGGAAGGTGGATGATTTCGGCGACTTTCAAATATGATGGAGTTACACAACGATTGCCATCACCCGAAGTTCATTGCGTTGTGAATCATTTAGAGATTGGAGAACTTCAAGAAATTATTTTTGAATGCCTTTTCATTTTTGCAAAGAGCTGGGTCGAAGATGAGGTCATCAGAAATAGCCGTTGATGCATGAGAAAATTCGAGCTAGAAAATTGTGAGCTTTTCCGGCTTCAGACCCTGGTGCAGCAATGTGTCTGAAACCGTCAATGTTCTTCCGCAGGCGTGTTGGGCATCGCACGCGAGCGCAAAATGGTAGCCAGAACTCCGCTGGCTACGATGACAGCAATGCCGACCCAGCCCATGGGGGCGATCTTGTCGCCAAACAGCACCAGGCTGAACATCACCGCAAACACAATGCCCGAATACTGCATGCTGGCCACCACCAGGGTGGCGCCTTTGCGATAGGCGCGGGTCATGCACCATTGGCCCAGGGATGCCAGCACGCCGATGGGAACCACCCAGGCTGCATCCTGCCAGCGCACGGCCGACCAGGGCGTGACATTGGTGAATAGCATGCCCACTGCACCGACAACGGCGGTGCCAACGGAAAAATAAAACACGGTGCGCTCCTCGGGCTCACCCGCCTTGCCCAGCGCGGTGACTTGCAGGTAGGCGAGCGCGGCGCCCATTCCGGAGAGCAGCCCCACCACGCCGGCAAACAGCTGGTTCTGGTCAATGGTGGGGCGCAGGGTCATCACCACACCGGCAAAACCCAGCAGCACCGTGCCCAGCAGCGGACCCTGTTTCTCGGGATGTCCGTACAGCAATGCGCCGCCCACGATGAAGGCCGCCACCCACACGCCACTCATGTAGTTGAGCGTCATGGCTGTGGCCAGCGGCAGATGGGCGATGGCATAGAACCAGGAACTCAGGGACACCACACCAATGGTGCTGCGCCACAGATGCATCATGGGCACCGGGGTGCGTAAGCTGGCACCGCGCGCCCGCACCACCACGGCCATGAATATGACGCTGACCACGCCCCGGTAGAACACCAGTTCGAACGTGCCGAAACTGCTGGATGCGAACTTGATTCCCACCGCCATCGTGGCAAACAGGAACGACGCCAGCACCATCCAGAGTGCCTGCATGCTAGGCCCCCA
>Ga0209582_1001669_pt1 | contig 10340 bp, 7 predicted proteins | sample KloWWTmetKNB5Kit_FD_187176 | JGI IMG/M metagenome (GOLD analysis project Ga0209582, IMG submission 187176) | Active sludge microbial communities from Klosterneuburg, Austria, studying microevolution and ecology of nitrifiers - Klosterneuburg... | ecosystem: Engineered > WWTP > Aerobic digester >...
AAACCTGTTTCATAGAACTTAGAAACCGGATTTTTTGCAGCTACCCAAGGAGTTTTCTTCTTGTAATATGGGTTATTAGGATTCGGATCGACAGATCTCCAGTCATATACCAAGAAATTAGGATCAAAGGCTGCGCCATAAGAACCATCTTCTGTAAATGGCACAAATGGCTCTTCTACGCCCGGAGTCAAGATATCAGAACCTAAGAAACCAGGATTACCAGAGTATGTATAGAAATCAGGACCATATCCGGCACCATACTTATCTTGCTGAGTTATGAAAGTAGAATTGTCAATTTTTCCCCAAGAAAAACCGGAATTCAAAGTAACGTCAAAACTTTCTTTTCTTCCTTTTTTAGTAGTAATGACAACAACACCATTTGCTCCACGGCTACCATATAATGCAGCAGCTGCACCTTTCAATACAGTGATACTTTCAATATCCAGTGGGTTGATGTCGGCTGCACTTGAACCGTAGTCAAATCCTTCACGACCTTGTTGAGTTGAAGAACTTGTCAAAGTAGCATTAGAAGCCGGCACACCGTCGATTACGAACAATGCCTGGTTGTTACCGGTGATAGACTTGTATCCTCTAAGAACAACGTTAGTAGAAGCGCCCATCGTGTTATTGGAACGGATATCCAATCCGGCAACCTTGCCTGCCAGAGCATTAACAAAGTCATTGTTTCTGACGACATTCACTTCATCCCCACTTACTTTTTGAGCAGAAACAGAAAGCTCATTTCGCTTTCTTTCTAAACCATAAGCAGTAACAACAACTTCATCCAACAGTCTCTTGTCAGTTTCTAAAGTAACTGCTACCGTGTTGGACACACCGTCTAAGGTGTATTCTTTAGTAACATAGCCGGTATAGGATACGACCAATACCGAGTTGTTTGAAGGTACTCTCAAACTAAACTTACCGTCTAAATCAGTAACGGTGCCGTCTGTAGTGCCCTTAATCAAAATACTTGCCCCAGCCAATGGTTCAGATTTTTCATCTGTTACCATTCCTGAAATGTTCCGCTGACCGTATGAGATCGCAAAACCAAGGACAAGCAAAAATAGTGTAAACATTGTTTTTTTCATGCCTGAACTTTTTGATTATTTAATTATGAATTACAATATGAGTTTCAAATGTAGCAAACTTATGGAAAATCCTACAATTTATTTTACTTTTTTTAGCTTTTGACAAAAATAATCAATATAAAGTTTTGAGTTACAGTTTTATTTAAGAATTTAATTTATTCATTTTTTTTTGCTATTTCTTTATCATTTCCAATTTATTACATTAATTTTTCTTCAAAAATGTTATCGAATGAGCCCTGCTTGTCCTTTACATTACTATTATAGCGTGACAAGAAAATTCCAAAAACTATTTAACTATCGGATATCATAGTTCATTTTAATCCAAATTCCGCAATAGACAAATACAGAATCGCTTTACGACTCGCAATCCATGATTATTCGAACCTCGGGATATCCCTCATAATCAGCACAATACGGTTTTTCAAATTCTTTATTGCAGAATTACATCTAACTATATCGCAATTATCTGGATCTCAAAGCCATTGAACTTTATTACTTCGTAGCTATTTGGGCATCACCTTAGCACAATTGGCCAATGAAATTTTCTTGTCAGCTATTATCTGCAACTCTTTAATATGAATAAATACTGAACTCTTCAACCGCAAAAAAGGTTAATCCTCCAAATAACCGTATTTACCTCTATTGAAATCCTGATAAGCCATCTCCAATTCTTCATGCGTATTCATAACAAAAGGCCCATAAGCAGCTACCGGTTCGTGAATTGGCTCACCTGACATAAAAAGAATGGTAACATCTTCCGATGCTGTAAATTCAACTTCTTCACCTATGTTTTCAAATAAAACAAGAGAGCCGTTTTCGGCATTTTGTCCATTTACGTTGGCGCTACCATGTACCATCAAAGCAGCTGTATTCCAATTTTCAAGTGTTTTAACCGTAAGCTTAGCATCTTTCTTGAGATGAATATTCATAAGATTAATGGGAGAAAAGGTCTTTGCTGCACTTTTAACACCATTAAATTCGCCTGCAATAATTTCGACTTTTCCCTTACCACCTTCTAAGTCAAAGTAACCAAACTCAGCCGGTGTCAATTTCTGATAACCCGGATTTTCATTTTTAAATGCCTTCGGCAAATTGACCCAAAGCTGTACCATGTGAAACACGCCACCTTGACGACTAAATTCTTTTTCGTGATATTCTTTATGCAAAATACCGCTTCCGGCAGTCATCCACTGAACTTCGCCGGGATTGATAACTCCGCTATTTCCGGCACTATCATGATGAGCCACACTACCCTGATAAGCGATGGTCACCGTCTCAAATCCACGGTGTGGGTGTACACCAACACCTCTTGGGCTTTCACGTGGCGAAAAATCAACCGGCTCATTGTAATCCAATAATAAAAAAGGGCTCAACCGCTGAATACTAATCTTGTCGCTCGGGAAAAAGGTATTTACCCTGAATCCATCCCCCACCATGTGAATTGAATCATTTTTCAAAATCATCTGAATCTTTCTCAATGTCATAATATATATACGTTTATTTATACCATAAACCCCTTGACTACATCGAAAGTTCTGATTTTGAATAGATTGGCACTTTTCTTAATCTACCTTTAGAAATTTACACAAAAAAAGGAAGGATAACAATTATTCTAAAGGAAATGGGGCATAAATTCAACCAAAATTCCGCATTAGACAAATATGGAATAGATTTACAACTCGTAATCAATGGTTTATAGCAGCCATTGAAACAATTTGTACATCAGAGCATCTCTCATAATCAGCACGATACGGTTTCCAAAACCATTATTGCGGAATTCGAGTTTAAAGAATCTCCTATTCGGAAGACACTATCGTTATCCCTAAATTGCACATAAAATGTATAGTCGTCACCTCGACCAATTTTGCTCACGCATCCGATAAGAAACGCTGCATATATGACAGTTACAAGAAAAATATTTTTCAAGGACAGGCTCTTATTATTCGCTAAAAAGCCTATATTTCAACACAGCTCAATTAATCTTTATTTCCCCTGATTTTGAAGCTGAAGTAGTATTTCAGTCTTTTCTTCACTTTCAACAAATTACTATCTTCGGGATCTATCAACCTGTAAAAAGGAGTAGTTTCCAGCTCGCAATATCCATACATAGTTTCATCCGGTTTAAAATCAGCTGTGCTCAATTCAATTTTTTTGATCTTTATGGGAATGGTGACTGTATTTGTAAGTGTGTCCCCTATATTCAGTTTTAACGCTTTGAAGTCACCCATAGTCTCCATGTATTCAGATTGTACATTACCTTGGAATACCCTATGCTCTATTATCGTAGTGCTATAGAAGAAGCCCATTCTGCAGTATAAGGTATCTCCACTATACTTTGAAAATACATACATCACATCAGCATTGAGCTCTTGAGTTTCCTTATCCTGTTCAGTTATCACTGTGGGAACGGTAAACGTATCTTTCCTTTTTACAGGGAACACGACATCATCCAGATTGAGGGTATCTTCCTTGTTACAAGTTATAAAGGCAGTTCCTACGTATGTACCAATCTCACTAAGGTCCCGCAACTCTTCTATCGTATTCGCTTTTTGTATCTCATACGCCGCCATAATGTCTTTATTGATCGTAACTTGTGCTGTCACATTTTGCATCATAATCAATAACGGGAGATAAATAATTGACAACTTACAGAAATTTACTTTCATAGGAATTGTTGTTTTAATTGTTTCATTGTGATTGATCCGCAGGCAGGATAAAAACCTGTTTCGAATCTATTATAAAATACCCTAATGTTTTGATTTCTGCCATAGAAATAGAATAAAGCTCAATACCTCCTTTACTGACAAAGAACAAATTGCTATTGGTCTCCGGATTGCCTCCTGTAAAAGTGCAGCCTAAAAAAATCCCCTGTCCCCAACGGAGAGCAGGGATATGAACATCATAAACAACCAGCTTTTCTGATAACCGTATCGTATCTATGTCGGTCCCTTTAATTCTTGATGAAAAAGACCTATCATCGGTGCCTTTATCAAACGCTACCATAAACTCCTGCTCAGGCATTTCTCCCTCTAAATGAACGCAAGAGAAAAACCAAGAGATTACTATAAAAAAGAGATAAACAAATATTTTTTTCATGGACAGGCACTTTTTACAAATTCTGCATAAGAGTCAGCATTGACAAGATGTTGAATTGTGCTAAGAGTTTCGTATTCGTCAGTTCCATGATATGCCACATCTGCTAAGGCTTGATATTGGTGCATCCATTCATGTATCAGAGTAGTCCATTGACCTTGTTCGCTCCCATTCCAATATACCGGATCACATAATCTAATATCTGTTATCTGGAATCCCGGAAAAGCCCATGCCCAAACGGAAGTTCCACAAAGGCCTTCACCAGTTAATTGGATAGCATAAGTAACTCCAATCGAACGTTTCCTTATGGCAGATAATTTAAACTTAATGACATTTGCTAATATTTTAGAATGGTTTCCTCCAAAATTGGCATCAAGAGCAAGTCGTACGGTACTTGGATTTGTGCCATCATAGTTTGATAATTGTTCTATGATACATTTTAATCTTTCCCTTGCTTTATTATGTCTGTAGAAAAGGATCTCCCTTTGCCCAACCGAACATGTGGGACATGGGGCATCATCGTAAGTTTGGAAGCCCATATCATATAGGAATTCCATTTTTTCTTGATAGGTTTCATATCCTATTTGATTTAACAAATCCGCAGCTTCTCCAAATTCATCTTCACTTATTTCGTCTGCTACACAATTTACATATTCTGGATTTAATATGTCACAATTTCCATTTTGTGCAAGATTAATCGCTTCCAGATGAAAAGCGTTTATCCATGGTTTATTGCTGTAAAAAGTATAATGGTTTACAAGTATCACCAACTCCTGCCGATGATTCAGCAGCCATGTTTTGGTCTCATTATTGTTATCATTGTAACCCAAAAGCTGAAAGTAATAATCTGCCAGAACGCTCATCACACATCTTTCAAAACCATCCGCTCTTTCATTGCAATTGGATGCGATCATGTCCATATAACTGTAGGACAGACGGATATCATAGTAGGCCATTATATAGTTCAGATAGGACCATCTGAAGTTGTCCAATACACATTGCTCTATAGCCGTCTCGGTAGGCGCACACCAGCACTGACCTTTATCTCCCGCATTTATCACGATGTCCAGCGGCACCTTCAGGTTATTTCTTAACTGGATGCCCTGACCCTTCTCGTAAGCATAGGGCTTTTTCTGACAGTCATCCGTACCTGTACATCCATTACATACCGTCACATCGTCAAAGCCATTGCGCCAGTCCCCGTCACAGTCCCGTACATACAGCCAGTCGCACTGTACCTCCCTCGTCTCCAGACTGCCGCCCTGCACAGGATCCCAACAATCGGGCTCCGGCTCAAACTGGTAGTCCACCCAGTCCCAGAAGTCATCCCACCCGTCGCTGATGTCATCCCAGAAGTCCTCCCAGAAGTCGATCCAGTCAGAGAAGTCGATCTCCAGACCTCCGTTTAGCTCAGGATAGCTATACGCATCCCAGAAGTCATCGTATTCGCCGTACAGGTCCTCCATATTCTCCTCCCAATAGTCCCGTACCGCCTGCTCAAAGTTATTGATGTTCGGATGTCGACTGAGGAAGTCATTCCAGTCCTAATCCTCCCAGTTTGGTATGCCGTCCATATCATGATCCAAATGGATCGGCAGGTGGCCCGCTATATACGTGATACGTCGGTCATCGTCATAGCACAGGTTGATAAGTCTCCACGGACATTCTACAGGATTGATCACGCCCGGCGGTGTGTACTGCCCCAGCAGTCCTTCTCCCCGGCATATCCGGCTGCTCATGCCCGCTGAGCTCTTCCTGAATATCTTCTCATTCATCTGCACAAACTGCTTCAGGTAGTAGCGGTATTGCGGATACTCCGCATCCGTCACGGACAGCAACCGCTCCCGGCTCATCGGGTTGTACCGGTACTGGCCGTTCAACGGGTTGCGGTAGGCCACCAGCAGACCCGACAGGCTGTCCGCCCCGTCCCTCGCAAACGGGATGAACACTACCGGAGGACCTGTAGGTCCGTCCTGGTATATCTTCGATTCCAACCACATCGGATAACCTACCCTGCTTATATAGTTATTCGTAAAGTTCTGCGCCGCGTTCTTTGCCGACAAGTCGCTCACCACAGACCGCAGGATCGGATTGGCCGAGATCGGGTAGCTCTCACGAAGCGTAAGGTCGCCACGGCTCCGCTGCAGGTCGAAGAAGTCGCCATTAGCCTGAAACACTGTCTCCGTGGTCAATGAATCCTTACTGCAGCCCACCAGGAACAACATAAATAAAAAAGCCAGCGTCATATAACCTTGTAACCGTACAAGCATAACCGACCGAGTGCTGTTTATTTGTTTCATATCTATTTCTAAGGTTCGATTTTACATTTAGAATCTGTTTTAATTTATTTCTTTCTCAATAGGCTACCAATCAATTTTCAGATTAATCTGATTATAAAAGGCAACTTTCTTGACTTTAGCGTCAACAAATCTGGTCGAAAATATTGTCATCGTATTTATATTTTTATAGCGTTTCACTGCCTAAATATACGAATAATTTTATTATTTATCTTAATTATGCATATTATTGGATTTTGCCGTGCTAAGGTCTCATTATACCTATTGTTTCTATCCAATGCGGAATTTGGGTTCAAAGTGGTATGACAACTATAGTTTACTGTATAAAAAAGACCATCGATGCTCGAAGGATGGTCCATTAGATTTGATATTTTTTGATTTTAGCTTTTCAAGTGTCGTGTCAAGATCAAGTAGTATAGCAACTATCAAACCTATTTGTCCGAATAGTGATAATCTATAATGACATCATTAGCAAATAGCTTATTCTGCTGTACAGAAAACTTACTATTCGGGGGAACAAATATAAGCACCATAGTCTGTTTGGGTGACAACTTTAACACTTTATTTTCATAATTAACATTACTAATAAATTTTTGACTCACAGCATCATACAATCTATTATCCTTTGAATCAACCGGTAACCTCAATGACACATTATCATTGTGCGGGTTATATATTAAATAAGTCGGATATGCATCATTTTTTCGATACATATCGGTAGCAAGACAATCCACCATAAGCACTCCTTCCTTTTCTGTAGGATGAATAATGCCTCCAAAAAATCCAACATGGCCACTTCCATAAATTGAAAACATGGTTTCATCCGGCATTCCTGATGCCCACAACGGGCCGTCACCTTGAGCAAAGGGTGACCGGTGTTCAAACCCCTTGATGGTCGGATGTTGTACGATACCTTCATAAGCAATCACATTATTGGTAATCGCTTTCTTACCGGGCAAAGCCTGAAGAGAATCAGGAATATCATAAGGATAAAACAAACGGGAAGCATTGGAAGCATTGAGTAGCCATTTGGCAATGGATGCGGCATATCGCTGGTCATAACGCACCATGGGCAAAAGTGGCCATGTCAAATCAAAAGTATTCATAGCAAAGCCATATCCACCCTTATCCTTGGTACTTCCATATAATCCGGATATATCGTAACCATTCCATCTGCCTGTCAAGACACCCCATCCATCCCGATTGACCGAAGTACCGTCAAATGTCCAGTTTAAAAACTTCAAAACATCGTAATCTTTTCCTAATTCAGCATTGAGTCGTGCAGCCAAGTACGCCCCAAACGGCATAAAAAGTTCATAGTTTCTATTTTCCTTTTGATTCTGCAATGCGTGCAATGCCATCTCGGCACCTTTAAGATATTTCTCTTCTTTAAACTTTATATAAGCAGAATATAGTACAAATGCATATCCGGCAGCCACATCTTCCTGAGTTGGTATGTGATTTGTACCGCCTTTCATTTTATCAAAATCAAAATAGGAATAGGAATAGTTGTCTTTCAATAATAGTGCTGAAGTCAAGAACTGATCGGCAATCTTTCTTTGTAAATCCTCAATTCCATTGACCTTAGGATAATAATTAGCCATGCCGTAAAACAATACATTATTATAAATATCATACCAGTAATCATTGCCGTATCCCCCACCAATGTGGGCTTTTTTACTTGTAAAATTCATGATTACATTCCAGCCATTATCTTTATTGAAAAAATTTTTAGTCATTTCAACATAATTCATCCCATTTTGATTGGCTTTGTCCACTCCGACTAATGTTGCACCTATAATTGAACCAAGCGCACCTATCGCTTCATGGTTCTCTCCGTCATTGACTGTTGGTCCTTCTCGAATATCGCCTATTGCCGTATATAACCCAAAGGTATTCTGCGGAAAGTTCCGTTTCATCGAATCTATCCAAATAAACGGACGAAATTCACCTTTTTCTTCAAAATTATATACATATTTATCAAAGTCTAAAGCCGTTTTACGCCAATCTTTCATAGCATAAGGCGTGGGCATATCCGGCATCTCATCGACTCTTGGAATAGCAATCTGAACAAGCGTTTTTGACGGAGGAGGAATATTAATTTGTTTACTCGTGCACGACAAAAAAAACAAGGTTGAAAATAAAATAATAATCAATAGAATTCTCATATCAATAAGTATCAAGATGAATGTATTAAGAACGGTTGACATCTGAGGCTTCCTTAAAGCCTTTATCTTTCACAATTTTTCCGGCTATCCCTATAGAAAACAATTGTATTGCAGCTATCACAAGCAGGGCATATCGAAGAGCGACATATTCACTGACATATCTAGCCAAGACTATAAACAAGCCACAACCGATGAGTCGCCCGGCTAATAAACCGATTTCATGATTGAAGATATATGCAAAGTTGTTGCGTCCTTCTTTGTTGGAAACAAAATCTATGACTTGCAGCTGTATCGGAAAATATGCTATATCTAACAGTGGTCGGGCAAAACTGAGACATACTACGAAAAGTATGGCTCCAACTGCTGAATATAAAGAAGCATTGAATATTGCTCCAATCATAAACAATATTAAACCAATGGTGAAAATCTTCATCCGATGTTCCGGCTTTGTCAATCTTCCTAAAATATACAAAAGGATGGCCGACAAGAAGGCAGCGATAGACAAAATAGTTCCTAAGCTTCCTTCTTCACCCACCAGTGTTCTAATAAGCATAACGGGAGCTGTAACAATATAACCCTGAGCTACTCCTTTGAGCACGGATAATGATAACATTTTATACCAAAGTGGATGGAATTTAAAAAATATAAATGGTGTCTTAGCCGGGTTTTCAAAGTGACCTCGATGCACTAAAATCGAAGAAACAACGGTCAATGTAAAAACAAATCCGGCCAGACAATAATAGGCGACATTGATATTTCCTGCAAACCAGCCATTTGCCTTTGTGGATGCAATAAATGCTCCGGCACCAAAAGGTATAATTATCCCTGCTATCGTATAAAAAAATGTCTCTATACCATAATAATAATTTCGATTATCATTATTGGTGGTATTAAGTGCCAAAAAATCCCGATTCGCCCAAAAGAATCCATACGATAAGCCCATAATCAAACCCGTCCCAAATATCCCCCATGTTGTAAGTTTATCCAGAGACATCATCGCTGCCATAGAAATGCCGCTCAACAACATACCCAAAGAATAAAGCCTACTAATTTTGAAATAATTGAGAAGGAATCCATTCAATGCGAAGGTTGCCGGAATTCCAATATATAATGCCAGCTGGAAGATGACGACCAAGCTGATATCGCTCGAATTGCGCATTATATAGGCGCCTATAAACAATTCAATTATGGGCAAGACCAAAGCATAGATCAGGTTGGTCAACAGCAAAACCCGCATGGGGAGTGGGTGTGATTTAAAAAAAATTAATTCTTTACCTATCATCTTTTATTTTTCATCGATGGTTAGAAGCAATGTTTAAGGCAAGCTGAGGTTCTAATGAATTCAACACATCACTTATTTTCAATATTCCGAAACAAATCACCTCATCCGACGCTCCGTAATATAAGGTTATTTCATCATCCTGAACTATATGTCCATTAGAAAATACAACATTTCCAAAGAAACCATTTTTCTCATAATCCATCTCCGGGCTCAATATCGGCTCTATGGAGCGTGCCAATACCTTTGATGGATCGTCTAAATCTAAGAGCACGGCGCCTAAGTGATAGACATGATTATAATCAGCTCCATGATATATCTCTAACCAACCCAAAGGTGTCTTTATGGGAGAGGCTCCCGCACCAACTCTCGCACAGTCCCATTGATCGGGTCGAGTTGTCAAAACACAAGTATG
>Ga0209582_1001674_pt1 | contig 10298 bp, 8 predicted proteins | sample KloWWTmetKNB5Kit_FD_187176 | JGI IMG/M metagenome (GOLD analysis project Ga0209582, IMG submission 187176) | Active sludge microbial communities from Klosterneuburg, Austria, studying microevolution and ecology of nitrifiers - Klosterneuburg... | ecosystem: Engineered > WWTP > Aerobic digester >...
CTTGTCGAAGTGGTTCTTATCCCTGTTTGCTTGAAAATGGCTACCACCCTCAAACCCTACCCCGCCTACAAGCCCGCCGGCGTACCCTGGCTCCAGCAGGTGCCGGAACATTGGGACATGTTGCCCAATAGAGGCTTGGTGCGGAAGCGCAAGGTGCTCGTCGGCAAACGCCACAAGGAGTACCAGCTACTCTCGCTCACGAAGCAAGGCATCATCGTTCGCGACCTCTCAACCGGCAAGGGCAAGTTCTCGGCAGATATGGGCACCTCGCAAGAGGTCCGAAAAGGCGACCTCGTCTTCTGCTTATTCGATGTTCCTGAAACGCCGCGCACGGTGGGGCTGTCCAGCCATGATGGAATGATCACAAGCGCATACACCGTATTCGAGACCATCGGTTCAGGAAGTGCTGAGTACTTCGATTACTACTACCGTGCGATGGACGACCGGAAGATGCTCGGTCCGCTCTATTCCGGATTGCGCAACACGATCCCATTGGATCGTTTGCTTGTCGCGAAGACACCGCTGCCACCCCCCGACGAACAACACCTCATCGTCCGCTACCTGCACACCTTGGACGCCAAGGTGAAGCGCTACATCCGCACCAAGCGCACCCTCATCGCGCGCTTGCAGGAGCAGAAGCAGGCCATCATCCAGCGCGCCGTTACCCGCGGGCTGGACCCCAATGTCAAACTCAAACCCAGCGGCGTGGAGTGGCTGGGCGAGGTGCCGGAGCATTGGTTGCTGCGCCGATTCAAGTTCGTAGCCCAGATCAGAAGTGGCCAAGTCGACCCAAGGCAAGCGCCGTTTCGAAGCTTAGTTCTGATTGCGCCAAACCATATTCAAAGTGGCACCGGCAAATTGATAGCGCAACAGACTGCGCATGAACAAGGTGCCGATAGCGGAAAGTACTTGGTCGAAAAAGGTGAGGTTGTGTACAGTAAGATCCGCCCTAACCTTAGGAAGGCGACCATTGCGCCGTTCAACTGCCTTTGCAGTGCAGACATGTATCCGATCTCGCCTTCAGCATTGCTTCTTCCTGAATACCTGCTCCTAATTATTCTATCACCGCAGTTCACCAAGTTCGCAGTTGATACTTCGATGAGGGCAGCTATGCCCAAGATCAATAGAGAAGATCTTGCCAACTGTTGGCTTTGGTTCCCCGATACTGTGGAGCAACAGGAGATCCTTGATTCTATCGAGAGAGAAGGTCGCCCTTATGACGCAGGAGTTGCAAATTCAGAGAGGGAAATTCAATTGATGCTTGAGTACCATACGCGCCTAATCGCCGATGTGGTCACAGGAGCGGTGGATGTGCGCGAGGCAGCGAAGACAATGGAGAATGTAGCACCGGTGGAGGAAGCCTTGGCCGACGAACTGGAACTGGAAACCGAAGTGGAGGAAGAACTCGACACCAGCGAATGAGCGAACTTTGTAGGAGATACGTGTAATGGAACTCACCCTGAACCCGGACCTCTTGCAGTGGGCACGCGAACGCGCGCGGCTCAGCGTGGATGGTCTTGCCCTAAAGATGGGCCTTGTGCCCAAACGGGTGCAGGAATGGGAGGAGACCGGGAGGATCAAAATGGATTGGGCCGATAAGCTGGCCCTGAAGACCCACACGCCCGTGGGCTACCTCTACCTGAAGGAACCACCGGAAGTCAAGTTGGACATACCGGACTTCCGCACCTTGGCGGATACGGGTGTTCGGCGCCCCAGTGTTGAGCTTATTGACACCGTGGATATTGCCATCCTGCGGCAGGATTGGTACAGGGAGTTCCTCGTCGCCGAAGGAGAAGATCCGTTGGCCTTCGTGGGTAGCATTGCCCAAACCATGTCCGTGGTGAAGGCGGCCGGATCGATCCGTAATGCCATGGACCTGGGTACCGAAGTACGCAGGCAGGAGAGTACATGGGAAGATGCCCTGCGCACCATGATCGCCCACATCGAGGAGCGTGGAATTCTGGTGATGCGCAACGGCGTAGTGGGCAACAACACCCATCGGCCATTGAGCGTGGAAGAGTTCCGTGGCTTTGCCATCGCCGATGAATTCGCACCGCTCATCTTCATCAACGGTGCGGACTACTTGAGCGCGCAGATGTTCACACTGGCGCATGAGTTGGTGCATGTGTTCGTGAACGCATCCGGCATTTCGAATTTGCAGGACACCTACTCATCGAACAACGCGATCGAGCGTTTCTGCAATCAAGTGGCAGCTGAACTGCTGGTGCCCGAAGCCGAATTGCGTCCCTTGCACGCGGCCATTGCCATCAACGGCGACCCGACCGACCGGCTGGCGCGGCACTTCAAGGTGAGCATCATGGTGATGTTGCGACGCTTGCGGGACCTGGACCTGATCACGCAGAAGGAATTCGTTGCGCGCATCAGTGCCATCAAGGCCAAGTTCGATGCGCAGCGGGCACAGCGGCCACCCGGCGGTAGCTTCTTCAATACCTACAGGACGCGCACAAGCGGTCGGTTCGCACGTGCGCTCGTGGCCAGCACGCTCGAAGGCCGCACGTCCCACCGCGAAGCGCTCAAGCTCTTGGGCCTCTCGAAGTACGAGACCTTCCAGAAGGTGGCGCGCGAATTCAACTTCCAGGTCTGATGGCATATTGTCTGGACGCTGATTCGCTCATCGACGCGAAGAACCACTACTACGGCATGGACTTCTGTCCGGCCTTTTGGATGTGGCTGGATGTGCAGGCGAAGGCGGGCGAGGTGCTGAGCATCGTGAATGTTGCTGACGAACTTGAACCCTATGGCGGTGCACTGAAGACATGGGGTGAGGCGCGAAAAGGACCTTTGTTCAAAGGTCTGGATGCCAAGGTGGCTCCGTGGCTCACCGAGCTTTCGGAATGGACAATGAAACAGCACTACCTCGAATCTGCGAAGAATGAATTCTTGGGGTCCACCGATCTGAAGCTCATCGCATTCGCCAAGGCGCACGGCCACACGGTAGTAACGCGCGAGGTGCATGAAGATGGTAAGAAGAAGGTGAAGATCCCCACTGTGTGCAAAGCGTTCGATGTTGACATGGCACGCACCCATGAAATGTTGCGCAAACTGAACGCGCGCTTTGTGCTGGAACACTAGCAAATGGCAACAGACACCAGCGAAAAAGGCCTCGAAAGCCTGATCGTGGCGGCAATGACCGCCAAGCCGAACGGCCAAACGACCACGGGCCCATCCGCTATCACGGCCGATGAAGCAACCACCTATGGCCAATGCTGGATCCCCAGCAACAGCGCCGATTACGACAAGGCCCACGCCGTGGACCTGCGCCAACTGCGCCTCTTCCTCGAAGCCACACAGCCCAAGATCGCCGAAGAACTGGACCTGGCCAACGACAGCCACCGCCGCCGCACCTTCCTGGCCCGCCTGCAAGGCGTGATCGCCAAGGAGGGTGTGATCCATGTGCTGCGCAAAGGCCTCGACGATGGTCCGCTGCACATCGACCTGTACTACCCCACGCCCTCGTTGGGCAACAAGACCGCGCAGAAGCAGTACGCCGACAACCGCTTCAGCGTGACCCGTCAGCTGCACTTCAGCACGGACAACACCAAGCTCTCGCTGGACCTCTGCCTCTTCCTCAACGGCTTGCCCATCGCCACCTTCGAGCTGAAGAACAGCCTCACCAAGCAAACGGTGGAGGATGCCGTGGAGCAGTATAAGCGCGACCGCGACCCCAAGGAACTGCTCTTCCAGTTCGGCCGCTGCGTGGTGCACTTCGCCGTGGACGATGCGCAAGTGAAATTCTGCACCGAACTGAAAGGCAAGGCCAGCTGGTTCCTGCCTTTCGACCAAGGCCACGACGATGGTGCGGGCAATCCGCCGAACCCGCAAGGCCTGAAGACCGACTACCTCTGGAAGCGCGTGCTCACCCCGCTCAGCCTCTCCAACATCCTGGAGAACTACGCGCAGGTGGTGGAGTTCAAGGACCCGAAGACGGGCCGCAAGAAGCAGACGCAGATCTTCCCGCGCTACCACCAGCTGGACGTGGTGCGCGAGCTACTGGCCGATGCCAACGACAATGGTGCGGGCAGGCGCTACCTGATCCAGCATAGCGCGGGCAGCGGCAAGAGCAACAGCATCGCATGGTTGGCGCACCAGCTCACCGGCCTGCAAGACGAAGGCCGCGTTCACTTCGACAGCATCATCGTCGTCACCGATCGCCGCAACCTCGATACGCAGATCAACCAGACCATCCGGCAGTTCATGCAAGTGGGCAGCACCGTGGGTCACGCGGACAAGAGCGGCGATCTGCGCAAGTACATCGGCGAAGGCAAGAAGATCATCATCACCACCGTCCAGAAATTCCCCTTCATCCTGGACGAGATCGGCAGCGCGCACAAGGACAACCGCTTCGCCATCATCATCGACGAGGCGCACAGCAGTCAGGGTGGCAAGGCCACGGCGGCCATGAGCACCGCGCTCAGTGGTATCGAAGCCGAAGAGGATGAGACCCAGGAGGATGTGATCAACCGCATCATCGCCAGCCGGAAGATGCTGCCTAACGCCAGCTACTTCGCCTTCACCGCCACACCCAAAGGCAAGACGCTGGAGATCTTCGGCGAACCGGTCATGGACGGCGAGGAAAAGAAGTACCGGCCTTTCCACACCTACACCATGAAGCAGGCCATCCAGGAAGGCTTCATCATGGACGTGTTGAAGTACTACACCCCGGTGGATAGCTACTACAAGCTGGTGAAGAAGGTGGAGGAGGACCCCGAGTTCGATACCAAGCGCGCCAAGAAGAAACTTCGCCGCTACATGGAACAGCACGAACACGCCATCCGCATGAAGGCGGAGATCATGGTGGACCACTTCCACGAGCAGGTTCTGGCGCAGAACAAGGTCGGCGGCGAGGCCCGCGCCATGGTCGTCACCAACGGCATCGACCGCGCCATCCAATACTTCCAGGCCTTCAACGCCTACCTGCTGGAGCGCAAGAGCCCATACAAGCCCATCGTGGCCTTCAGTGGCGAGAAGGAACTCGACGGGAAGATCGTGACCGAGGCTGCGCTGAACGGTTTCCCCAGCAACCAGATCGAAGAGATGGTGGAGAAGGATCCTTACCGTTTCCTGATCTGCGCGGACAAGTTCCAGACCGGCTACGACCAGCCGCTGATGCACACCATGTACGTGGACAAGACGCTGGCCGGCATCAAGGCCGTGCAGACGCTGAGCCGCCTGAACCGCGCGCACCCGAAGAAGCACGATGTGTTCGTGCTGGACTTCATGAACGACACGGAGACCATCGAACGATCCTTCGCCGATTTCTACCGCACCACCATCCTCAGCAAAGGCACCGACCCCAACAAGCTGAACGACCTGAAGAACGACCTGGACCGACACCAGTTGTACAGCGATGCTATCATCGACGACTTCGTCCACAAGTACCTCGCAGGCGTGGACCGCGACCAACTGGACCCGGCCCTCGATGCCTGCGTGGCCCGCTACATCGCCGACCTCGACGAGGATGGTCAGGTCGATTTCAAGGGCAGGGCAAAGGCATTCACGCGCACCTATGCCTTCCTCAGCAGCGTGCTTCCTTACGCTAAACCGGACTGGGAGAAGCTCAGCATCTTCCTGAATTTCCTGTTGCCCAAGTTGCCCGCACCACAGGAAGAGGACCTGTCACGCGGCATCCTCGAAGCGATCGACATGGACAGCTACCGCGTGGAGAAGAAGGCCATGCAGTCCATCGCGCTACCGGATGCGAACGCCGAGATCGAAACCGCCGCCGAAGGCACCGGTGGTCGCAAACCCGAACCCGAACTGGACCGGCTCAGCAACATCATCAAGGTCTTCAACGAAGCATGGGGCAACATCCCGTGGGAGGACAAGGACCGCATCGCCGAGCGCCTCACCAAGGAGATCCCCGCCGCCGTCGCCGCCGACACCGCCTACCAGAACGCGATGCAACACAGCGACAAGCAGAACGCTCGCATCGAAATGGACAAGGCCTTGCTCCGCGTAATGATCGGCCTGATGAAGGACGAGACCCAACTCTTCAAGCAGTTCAGCGACAACGAAGGCTTTAAGCGGTGGTTGGGGGATAGTGTTTTTCAGCAGACGTATGGGCAGCAAACCGGAGGATCCACATAGATCACCAAATACCATGGACCCCATTCTTACCTCAGAAGTCTTCGATCATTTCGACAAGACCTATCTCTTGGACCGGATCGCAGGTCACATGTCCGGACCGATCATCCGGATCACCGAGACAGTGAACAACGGCACTCGGAGAGGCCAGCATGTGGTGGAGATCGATGCCGTGGTACTCAAGCGGATCCAGGAACTCGCCAATGCGACTGTCCAATATGATGGAAATGGTAAACCATCGCGTGTGGTAAAACCTTTCACGTTCACACCTGCTGATATGAACAAGATCGTCGCCAATTATCTGCGTGGGGTTCCATACTTCGACCTAGCGCTTCAATTCGGCTGCAAGGACGCTGACATCATCAGCGTGCTGAAGAGTCGTGATATTCCGGTGATCAATGAGGAAGTGGGGAAGCGAAAATGGCGCGGTCGTTCATCACGAAAGACTTGAAAGAGTATCTACACATGCCCCTCCCCTCCTTCTCCGCCAACTCCATCAAAGGCCGCGTGGCCGAGACCATCATCCAAGAGCTTTTCCTAGCGCACGACTTCAACGTGTTCCATTACGGCATGGAACGCAGTTTGCCCGGCATTGCACAATTAACACGCAAGACCAACGGACCGGTGAACCAACAGATCCGCAGCATGCCGGACTTCGTGGTGCAAGACCCGCGCAATAACAAATTGCATTTCGTGGAAGTGAAATATCGCGCGAGCGGGGCCTTCGGAATTCAAGATATCAAAGGCACCTATCCGTGGCCGCATGCGTTCTTCATCATCGTCAGTCCTGACCACATCAAGTGCCTTACCTACAAGCAGCTCAGCTTGGGCAAGGTGATCACACCCACGTGCAACAACCTGCTCATCAAACGCGTGGACCTCGGCTTGGACCGTTTGCGCATTGTGCAGTTCGGGCAGTTGGCGAAGAAGTTCTTTACGGGGGTGTGAGCCTTCACTCCACCTGGAACGCAGATCACCGCGCCCTCACAGGTCCACATCCACCCAGATCGCCGCATGGTCGCTGGCCGCAGTGGCCGGGGACTTCACATCGGGGAAAGGGGCGGTGCCGATGGTGCTCTCCACGCCGTGGATACCGCGTCGTTCAACTCCGGCTGCTACGAACGCTTCCTTCAACGGCTTGCTGATGAGCAGGTAGTCGATCTGGTTCAACTGACTGCGGTACTTGTAGGTCCAGCGTTGGCGCATGTCCGTGCCGAACTGCATGCCGAGTGCATCGTGCAGGTTGCGCACCTTCATCAGCGGTCCAAGCGGGTCGCTATCGGGGGTGTCATTCAGGTCGCCGGCCACCACCACCAGGTCCTTTACCAGGTCGAACTCCTTCACGAGTTCCGCCACGCGGGTGGCCTGCCGTTTCCGTTTGGAATCGCTGGCCGCATCGTTGTTCATCTTGCTTTTGAAGTGATTGCAGAGCACGTGCAACACCTTCTTGTTCGGTAGCAGCACCTCCACGTGCAGGCAATCGCGGCTGAAGAGGGCGCGGCCCGTGGTATCCTTCTCGAACATGTGCGTGCGGATGGCGCCGAGCGGCAGTTTGCTCAGCAAGCCCACGTCGATGCCGCGCACATCGTTGCCATCGATGAGCATGTTCTGCTGGAAGCGCTGCACACCCGAGAGCATCTCGGTGTTGAAGGCATCGAGGATGATGCGGTTCTCAGCTTCCACGATGCAACACACATCCGCTTTCACGGCCTTGATCACCGCGGCCGTGCTCTTGCGTGCACCCTCCTTCACCTTTTCATGTGTGAACAGGATCTCGCCATCCCAATCATGCTTGCCATCGGCTCCCACCTTGGTTGCACCCATCCCTGTGAAGAGCTTGCCGCGATCCACGCGCACGGTCACGTAACCCCGCAGCTCTTTCAGCAGGGCGACGATGCGCTTCTTGCGCAGTTCCGTGTAATTGGTCTCCTTGAGGAGGCCCTGCAGCTCGTCCACGAGTTTCAACAACCGCGTGGTCTCGGTGCGTTCGAGTTCGTTCAGGATCTTGGCGCGGCGAAACAGGTTCTCCACGTTGAAAGAGGCGATGCGCAGCTTGGCCATGGGTGCATTGGTATGTGAACACGAACTTAATGCGGAAGAACAACAGGCGCACACGTTCTTTTCACACCGCGCAGGTCGCTGTGCATGGAAGCAGGTTCGTCCAGGACGACATCACCACGATGGTGGAGGTGTTGGATGAACGACCACGACCACTCGGCCAACTAGCAACTCCCGCGCGCCGATGAAGTGCGGGACAACGATCGACCAGTACGCGGGTTGGACTGAACAGGCAGGACATGACCGACCCCGTGGTGCTCAGAAGTGCGGCCTACCTTGCTGAACCCCATGCTCCGCAAGTCCCTCAACATCCTGATCATCGGCACCGAGGTAGGGCTACTGGCGCAGCAGCGCTTTCCCGGTGGGGTGGACTGTACGCCCGAACACCACTACGATTATGCACCGGCCTTGGCGGCCACGCAAGCGGCCCTGGCGGCCGGTGCGCCGGTGGTCTACGAAGCGGCCTTCCAGCACGATGGCGTGCTGGCCGCGCTGGACATTTTGGTGCGCGATGGTGCGGGATGCTTGACCAGTTGGTCTTCGATCCCATACCGGCATGCGATGAATGGGGTTCGTCCAACTAGTTTCATAGTGCTCACCTTCGCATAACTGCAGAAGAGTTAGACTTTATGCCCGCCGCTGTCCCAGAACGCATCAACCTGTTCCGCATGGTACACCATGCGAACATTGCGCATATCCTGGACCATGGCCTATGCAACCGGAGCCACCCGCAGTTCGATCCTGCGTATGTGGACATCGGTCACCCGGACATCGTAGGCAAGCGCACTGCACAACCGGTAGGCATCGATGGCTATGGGGACCTCGGCGAGTATGTGCCGTTCTACTTCTGCGGGCATACGCCCATGCTGCTCAACATCATCACGGGCAAATACGGCTTGCCGAAGCGCTCTCAACGCGATCTTGTTTTCATTCACTGCCCCATGCAGCGCATCTTGGATAAGGGCTGCCGGTACTTTTACACCGACGGCAACGCCAAGGTGAATATCTCCAAGACATACACCACGATCGGCGATATGGATCAATTGGATTGGGAGGCGATCGGCTCTTATGATTTCCGGATCGCCGAGCATGGTCCGGACCGGATCCGCCGCAAGCATGCCGAATTCCTGGTGCATGGCCATGTACCGGTCGCGTGCATCGCTGCGTTGTTAGTTTTGGACACGGAACGGAAAGCGGAAATGGAGACCTTGATCAAGGAACGCGACTTGGACATCAAAGTGGTCGTGGATCAGAAACGCAAGTGGTTCTTCAGCTGATGATCACTTACACCACAGGCAATTTGTTGGAGGCCGATACCGAGGCCTTGGTGAACACCGTGAACACGGTTGGTGTGATGGGCAAGGGCATTGCCCTGCAATTCGCCGAGCGCTTCAAGACCAACTTGAAAGTATACAAGGAGGCCTGCAAGAGCGGGTCGCTCACGGTGGGCCAGCTGCTTGCCGTAAGGGACTCCGACCTGCATGGCGAACGGCTGATCATCAATTTCCCGACGAAGAAGGATTGGAAGCACCGGTCCAGTTACGCGTACATCGAAGAGGGATTGAAGGCCTTGGTCGCGCTGATCGAGGAACGCAACATCAAAAGCATTGCGTTGCCGCCGCTGGGCTGCGGCAACGGTGGCCTGCAATGGGCCAAGGTGAAGCCCATGATCGAGGAACACCTCGGTGGTTTGGATGTCCGCGTGGTGGTGTACGAGCCTTCGGCGCAGATCAAGCAAGTGCTCCAAAAGGAAACAAGCCGCGAAGTGAAGCTGACCCCCGGCCGGGCCATGTTGCTGCACGCCTTGTTCAATTTCGAGCGCTTGGGCGAACCGGCAAGCCTTTTCGTGGCCAATAAGCTGGCTTTCTTCTTGAAGCTCTTGGGCGAGAAGCAACTGCAACGCCTGGAGTTCAAAGCGGCCAACTATGGGCCCTATTCGGTGCAAGTGCAACACGTGCTCTATGACCTGAACGGAGCCTACCTGCAAGGCTTGGAGCAACACGATGCCAAGCCCTTCGAGGAGTTGTCCTTGAACTATGAGCGCCGTGCCGAAGTGGAGGCGTACATAGGTCGCACCCTGAACGCGGACCAGCATGCGCGCTTGGAACGGCTTACCGATCTGGTCGCGGGTTTCC
>Ga0209582_1001682_pt1 | contig 10260 bp, 10 predicted proteins | sample KloWWTmetKNB5Kit_FD_187176 | JGI IMG/M metagenome (GOLD analysis project Ga0209582, IMG submission 187176) | Active sludge microbial communities from Klosterneuburg, Austria, studying microevolution and ecology of nitrifiers - Klosterneuburg... | ecosystem: Engineered > WWTP > Aerobic digester >...
CGTGACCTGATCCGATCGAAAAAACACTTAAAAGAAAGGTTAATAAAATCAGATGTTTTAATTTCATTCGATAATTAATTTAGGGGAAAACAACAAAGATAATAAATACAAACTTAATATTCTATTCAGCAACTTAAACGCTGTGTAGTCAAGAATTATCACATTGTGGTAGTTATATTATAGTTAAAAGATGGGCTTTAGATTCTAGACGCTAGAGATAGACACTAGATGCTAGAGGTCAAAGTCAGAGGTCAGACACTAAACCTATTTCCGTTGAGTGAATACAATTCAATTGTGTATTATTCTATTGAAAAAATAAAAACACTTTTAAACAGCCAATGGCCAAAAGCCGAATGCTACTTCACCTGTTCCGAAGTCTTCCCAAATCTACGTTCCCGATTCTGGTAGTCATTGATGGCAAGGTAGAATTGTTCTTTACCAAAATCCGGCCACATCACGGGCGTGAAATAAAACTCTGTGTAAGCCATCTGCCAGAGCAAAAAGTTTGAAACTCTGTGTTCACCGCTTGTTCTGATTAGGAGTTCAGGGTCAGGAATGTCATGGGTATATAATGAGGTGGATATCAGATTATCATTTATTTCTGATAATTGAAGTTTTTCCTCCTTGACAGCTATCGCAATTTTTTTAACCATAGTTGTTATCTCCTCTCGACCACTATAATTGAGGGCAAGAACCATAGAGAGGCCTGTATTATTGCTTGTTTCTTCTATACCTTTTTCTAAGGCTTTTCTACTAGCGGAAGGTAATCCATCGAGATTGCCGATAGCCTTAAGCGATATATTATTCTTCATCATAGTGGCTATCTCCTTATTGATCGTATCCACCAATAATAACATGAGTGCCTCTACTTCGAATTTAGGTCGGTTCCAGTTTTCTGTTGAAAAAGCATAAAGTGTGAGATATTTTATGCCCAATTCAGCAGCAGCTTCTGAAACTTGTCGCACGCTATTGACGCCATTTGTATGACCGAATACTCGTGCTTTGCCATGTTGCTTAGCCCAACGGCCATTCCCATCCATGATAACAGCTACGTGTTGAGGTAGTCTGGATTTATCAATAGAGTTCAAAAGGTCGCTTGCTGACATAGTTTTAAATAAATTCTTTCGGCAAAAATATCATTTTATATGGGTTTGAGGCGTTATCTTCATGTTCAAAATCAAATTTATCGACAAAGGAGTTGACGCACCCGTGATTTTCAACATGCATATTTTATTTCAAAAACGATTTTACCATATTTAAAAAGAAAAAATGAAGATTTTTCAGATAGTTATTTTTATTGTTTTAGCTGCGCTGGTTTATTTCATATATCAATTCATGTATATGAAGCCTACTTTTATGGTAGGTGAAAAAATTCCAGATTTTCAAACTAAAACCATTGATGGCAAAAAGTTCTCAATGGATGAATTGAAAGGCAAACTTGTACTCATGGAATTCTGGGGCACCTGGTGCGGACCTTGTAGAAAACAAATGCCGGAATTGTCTAAACTATACCGGACTTATCGCGATTCTTTGCATGGTACTTTCGAGATAGTAAGTCTAGCTATGGATGATGACACGACGGTGTTAAGAAATGTGATTAATCAAGATACAATGATTTGGCCATATCACTTGCGCGAACCACAGAATGGCGGTGAGATCACCAGCTTATTCCAAATCAAACAAATACCAACTTCTTACCTACTTAACGATCAAGGCCAAATCATTCGTGTAAATCCAACAATCGATGAATTGAAAGATCTTTTGATGAAAGTGGATAATGTACATTATAGTAAGATGAAGGCGAAGAAGAAGGAGGAGGAAGAGGGGAGAAAATAGATGCTAGAGGCTAGTGGTCAGTCTTCAGTGGTCAGTCTTCAGTATTTAGAAACAAGTAGTCAATAATCTCCGCAAAAAAAATAATAATTAACATTAACAATTAACAATTAGAATATTGATTTTAAAAGAAATAATAGCATATCTGGAAGATCACGCTCCGCTGAATTATCAGGAGTCATATGACAACAGTGGTCTGATCGTAGGTGATATCTATTCAGAGGTCACAAGTGCAATCGTGAGTCTTGATGTTACCGAAGAGGTAATAGACGAAGCTTTGGAAACAGGTGCTAACTTAATCATAGCACATCATCCGATTGTATTCAAAGGATTGAAGACATTTACCGGAGATCATTATGTGCAGCGGGTGGTGATGAAGGCAATAAAAAACGATGTCGCCATTTATGCCATACATACCAATCTGGATAATGTTTTGTTGGATGGGGTTAACAATAAGATCGCAGATAAAATTGGATTATTCGATACTTATGCTCTAGTCCCTTATCCATCCTTGACTGTACCTGAAAGACCAAGGGGATCCGGTCTGATAGGTGAACTGAAATCCGAAATGGAGTGGAGTGTGTTTTTACATACTTTAAAACAAAAGATGGAGATCAATGTTATAAGATACACGAAACCAATAAGTTCTACGATAAAAAAAGTGGCAGTTTGTGGTGGATCAGGATCATTTCTGCTTCCTCAGGCAATTACAGCAGGTGCCGACGTGTTCATCACTGCAGATTTTAAATATCATGAATTTTTTGAGTCAAATGACCGGATAATGATCGCAGATATTGGCCATTATGAGAGTGAACAATTCACAATTGAATTAATTAAAGACTTGATAATCAAAAAATTTAGTAATTTTGCGGTTCGTTCGACTAGAATAATTACAAATCCAATAAATTATTTATAAATATTATGGCAAAAAAGGAATTAGGCGTTAATGAAAAGCTTAGATTGTTATACGATCTTCAACAAATTGATTCCCAAATTGATGAAATTAAAATCTTAAAGGGTGAGCTTCCAATGGAGGTAAGTGATCTTGAAGATGAAGTTGCCGGGTTGGAAACAAGGGTGACTAAAATAGAAACAGCCGTTAAGGGCATGGATGATGAAATAAAAAATCATCAAAACAATATCAAAGAGTCAGAAGCACTGATCGCCAAATACGAAAAACAACTGGATAAAGTTAAGAATAACAGGGAGTTTGACGCATTGAACAAAGAGATCGAAATGCAAAGACTTGAGATGCAATTGTCAGAGAAGAAGACCAGAGAGATCAAGACCCAAAAAGATCTTAAAGCTGATACATTGGTTGGCGCAAAAGAACGCAAAGAAAATAAAGAGAAAGATCTTCAACAAAAATTAGTTGAGTTGAAAGAGATCATCTCCAAAACTGAAAAAGATGAAGATAAGCTTCAGGTTGTTTCAGAAAAACAACAGAAGAAAATCGAAGAGCGTCTGCTTAAGGCTTACCAAAAGATAAGAAATACTTATCGTAACGGTCTTGCGGTAGTTAGTGTAGAGCGTAATGCATGCGGTGGTTGCTACAATGCAATTCCACCTCAGGCTCAGATGGAGATCGGTCTTTCCAAGAAAATTTTGGTGTGTGAGCACTGTGGACGTATCCTAGTAGATAAGGCGACGATCCTTGCTGAAGAAATGTCAGAAGCATAGTCTCTGTATTTTCATAAAACATTAAAGCCTCAAATACATGAACTAATACTTGTGTTTGAGGCTTTTTTATTACACATCCTTTCTGACAATATATTCATCAGCTAATTTCACTTTACAAAAATTGCCAGATATTAAAGGTTATATATATTTTTTGATCCTGACTTTAGGAATGATGGCTCCCATGCCCATTTATTCCCAAACTAAAGTAATTAAATTTACTCCTGATGCCACCGCTGCCTATCAGATGGTCATGCAGCTTCGACTCAATGAAGCTCAACAGAAGATCAATCAAATTAAAAAGGAGGACCCCAATAATGCTGTTGTCTACTTCTTGGAAAATTATATTGACTTCTTTACCATATTCATCGGTGAGAACAGCGCAGACTTCAAAAAACTAAAAGAGAATAAGGACAAACGGTTGGAGATGATTAGTAAGACTGACCCAAAGTCTCCTTATTATCTGTATTGCAAGGCAGAGATCAATTTGCAATGGGCACTCGTCCGCTTGAAATTTGAGGAATATACAAAGGCATTTTTCGAAGTGAAATCTGCCTATAGTGATCTGCAGGACAATTCACGAAAATTTCCAGGATTTGTAGCCAATAAGAAGAGTTTGGGTGTGCTTCACGCAGCCATAGGTACCATACCTGATGAGTATAAATGGGGTGTATCCTGGATCGGTGGCATGAAAGGCACGATAGATCAGGGTATTGGAGAATTGGAAGCAGTGATCAATTACGGCAATAAAAATGAATTTTTGTTTAAAGATGAGTCCGTCGTCATGTACGCCTTCGTCATGCTTCACCTTAACAATAAACCTGAGAAAGCCTGGCAAGTGATCTCTACAAGTAAGATAGATCCTAAGACGAGCCCCCTGGCTTGTTTTGCCATAAGCAACATAGCTATCCGCACAGGAAGAAATGAATTGGCGATTAAATACCTGACTTCAAGACCAAAGGGAGCTAAATATTTCCCATTTTTTTACCTGGATTTCATGTTGGGTGTGGCAAAACTACATAGACTGGATGCAGATGCGGCGGACTATTTGGAGATTTATATCAAAAATTTTAAAGGTAGAAATTATATCAAGGAGGCCTATCAAAAACTTGCCTGGAGTTATCTGGCTAACGGTAATCTGACAGGTTATACGTTGAATATGGCGAATGTACTTAAGTACGGAAAGGATCAACTGGATGAAGACAAAACAGCTCAGAAGGAGGCAAAAAGTGGTATTTCGCCACATCCACTATTGTTGCAGTCACGACTTTTATTCGATGGTGGATATCTGGTCAGGGCATATAAATTATTGAATGCGACGAATGAATCCTATTTCAAATCGGTGAATGACCGGCTCGAATACAACTATCGAAAGGGGAGAGTAGCGCATAGTTTGAAGAATTATATCGAAGCTTTACAATATTATACTCAAACGATTGAAAAAGGAAAAAATTCATCGAGTTATTTTGCCTGCAATGCAGCCCTCAATGTGGGATTGATCTATGAGGCCCAGAATAAAACTTCCCTTGCTAAGCAATATTACAATTTGTGTTTGAGTCTTCAGCCATCGGAGTATAAGTCTAGTTTGCATCAGAAGGCGAAGGCGGGGTTGAATAGGATGGAGTAGGGGGAATTGTTAATTGTTAATTATTATTTTGATATTTCGTATAGAAGGGTAAGGTTTAAAATTTCATATCAAACTGTCCTTCTGTTATATTCAACAATCTTCAGTCCTTATCTGGGCTACCGATTTTTAATACAACTGTCCCAAAAAATTCACCGCTAATTATCCTATTTTGTTCATCAAAGTGATTAACTTTAATTGAATAAGGATGAGAAGAGTCTAAGCTATATCTACCAGTAAAATCCGAATTGAATTCTGAACCTCTATAAGCATCAAATAGTAAATTTCCACTGATTCCATAGTAAAATTCACCTTCTCCGGCGGGGCTAAGTAAAATTTGAAGTTGTTCTTTGACGTCATTTATGTATCTAAATCCATTTACTTCCATATGATTGTGACCTTGGACATTGTCCCATAAAATATATTTATTACCACCATTGGTGATGCCATCATTGTTTTCAGTGCATGTGGACCATGGCTTTCCGTCTATCTTGCAGCTGATGGTCATAGCTCCGGTATTAGTGACGGGAAATTGACTTCGGCATCGGTCTGGTTCTTTTTCACAACTAAAAAATAGTAATGAAAGAAGAATTGGTAAAAATAGTATTGCTTTCATGCTAAGAGAGATTTTAGGAAGAAAAAAATGGGTGATTTGAATTTCTCAATATTGAATTCTACTACTGGTAAATTTCCGACATATTAAATCTTTATCCAAATCGACCATTCTACGATTCTTTACAAATCAGCTGTTTACTGTCAAAATGCACCCATTAGTCTACATATATTAACTTTTGTAATCTATGAAACTTAACTAATGGCAATTAAATCCCACTAAGTAGAGTTTTTTTCACGAAGTAGAGCAATGATTCTCAAAGGTTGAGATAACAAGTACCACTGAGTTGCACGGAGAAAAAAAGAGTTTCACAGAGATTCAAAAGTTGCATACTAAATAGGTAGCCACCTACGGGGCAAGTCTTCATATCATGATTTGTTGTTACAAACAGGGCGGACCTACGGCCCAAATACCAATAATTATTATTTTGAATAATCAATGTCTAGGAAGAAGTATGAATTTATATGGGTTCTGGCGTCTTTAGGCGTTAAATGTTTGTAATTAATGTAAATCTGATGGTTCCATGCCCCGTAGGTGGCTACCTTTTTACCCAATGACATATGACTTGAAATAAATACAATGACACTTTTTTCGTTCTGCCTGAGCGGAGTTGTATTTTGCTCTAGTCCATTTTCATCATTTCTAGAACATCACACAAATTCATGATTTCAGTGATTTTACCGCTGTAATGGTAAAAATACCGTTGTTTTGACCATTACATTGGTAAAAAATACGATTTCCAGAACTCTATCCTTTAAAGGAATTAAGCTTTTTGGCACAAATGTTGGAGCTGTATTATTATACCTTTGCTTCATTCTACCTTCTGAACCGCACTCCTTTCCGACACCCCATTTTCATTCACCGCCTCAATACTGAAGTAATACGCTTTCTCACTATCCATCGCTTTGTAATAATATTCATTGGCATCGTGGACCATGATGCAGTTGTAAAGTTTGTCAGGCGATAATCCTGTGTAAATATTATATGCATAAGCGTTGGCAACGGGTGTCCATTTTATCCAGGCGCTTCGTTTATCCTTTTCAGTCCTGAGGACGATCAATTGTTTTACTTTACCAGGTTTGTCCCCCAGACCATTTCCAAAGACTCTTAATCCGCTGATGGCAAATTTACCTGTTGGCATGTGGATATTTTCAAGTTTGATATACCGTGCCCGAATAGGTTTTTCTAATTGTACGAAATCATGGGGAACATCTGTTTTATTTTGACTCTTGTCGACGATGACATTCCATTTTTTGCTATCCAAAGAAGCATAGATCTTATATTGATGAAATACGCCTAGTGATTTACCTAAAAACTCTGCTCCAACATCCTGATCCGCATAATTGACCTGAATGGCATTCACTTCTGAAATATTTCCAAGATCGCTTGATATCCATTCACCAGAATTAGCTGTTGCGGCGCTCCAGTATGTCCGTATACTTTCATCGACTACATTATTCGCTGTGTAGGCGCCAAGTGTAGAGGATACCATGACCGGTTTCTTATAATTCAGCAACATCCAACCGGTAAATCCACCGTCACCATTTGGTGAATAATTATCTGCTCTCGGCCCATCTGCCATAAAATGCGGATAGTCGCCAAACGCTGTATTGGTGTACATCATGCCATCCTTATCAAAGCCTGTTGGCCATAGGCCCAATCTTCTTTCGAAGTTATTCTTTACTGAAATAGCAATTGTTGAGGTGTGCCAATAATTGCCGTATTTATCTTTCAAAGTACTTCCATGTCCTGAACCACGTGCAAAACCACCCGGTTTGTAGCTGAAAGGATCAGATTGTGGAAAGAAAGGACCAAGCGGCATATCTCCGACGACCACGCCATCGGCATATCCGCTAAATTCTGTGCCGGGAGCGCCATATTGCAGATAGTATTTACCATTATGTTTGGTCATATGTGCACCTTCGATAAATGCATCAAGAAAGGTATTGTCCATGTATTCACCGAAGCGTTGCCAACCATAGCGCCATCCTTCGAGGAGGTACATCTCTTTTCTTGTCCCTTTGGGCATAAGTGTTTTTCTATTCAACTCTATACCATACAATGGAAATTTATTACTACTACCATTGTACATATACAACTTGCCATCATCGTCCGCGAAGAAGTCAGGATCCCATCCACCGATGTCAAATGAATCCACAGCTACTTTCCAGACATTATTTTTAGGATCTGTGCTCATCCAGATGGAGAAATTATTAGAATAAGTGGAGCCGAAGACGATCATCGTATCTCCCATGACTCCGACGGCCGGAGCGCACAATTCGTCTTTTACATTATTCCATGGTCTGAGAAATTTCTTTGGAATAAAGTTCCACTGAAGCATGTCACTACTCCACCAGTAACCCCACTGATTGGTGCTAAAGAGGTAATACTCATTTTTATAATTGACCATTACAGGATCGGCAGTGGCGCGATGTCGGCCCCATTCGCTGAAATTCTCGAAAGGCGTGTAACCATAGTCGAGGTTCATGGGATTGCAGTAGGTGGTCTGTTGGGCATAAGTCATCTGTGAAAACAGAAATAACAGCGTACAAAGTATAGAGGAATATTTCACAAAGCGGTATTTTTTGAATAAGGATTAAAAGTAAGAAAGTAAGGGGATTTGGGGAAGGAAAAAATTGGGTGAAAAAATATGAAGTAGGCGCACTGTCAATAAATATTTATTAGTATATTTACATACCCAAATTTTAAATCATGGAAACAAAATTCAAAAGCCTTTCTGTCTTTGCATTTCAGACTAAATTTCCTTCTGAACAAAGTTGTTACAAATATCTTTCTGAGCTCAAATGGTCTGCTGGATATCAGTGTCCTAAATGTGACAATCTTAAATATTGTAAAGGAATAAATGAATTCGATCGGCAATGTACTAAGTGCAGTCATCTTGAGAGTCCAACAGCCGGAACGTTATTTCACAAAATGAAATTTTCGATTCTTAAAGCTTTTTGGATCATTTATTATATTTCAACAAACAAAAAAGGAATCGCTTCGACTGAATTAAGTCGAAAGCTTCAACTTAGACAAAAAACTTGCTGGTTGTTTAAGCAAAAGGCAATGCAGGCAATGGAAAGCAGCGATAGACATCCGTTAGAAGGCAATGTTGAAATATGTAAATTTACTATAGGTTCCAAGAAAAGGATTGGCAAAAACAAAGCAAAAGAGACATCTAGATTAATTGTAATTGGGATAGAAAAGAAAGCAAAGGGTGTTAGCAGGATATATGCAAGGGAAATACCCAGGATATCTAATTCAGCGATTAAAAATTTTGAAGAGGATAAAATTTCAAATGATTGTTTTTCAATAAGAATGAAGACAAATAATAATGGAAAATTCGACCTCGTAACGAGAGTAGTTGACGGTTTAAAATCCTGGTTAAAAGGTATCCATCACCATGTGTCCTTACTTCAAAACTACCTTAATGAATACTGTTACAGGTATAACCGGCACTTGATGAAAGAGGAAATTTTTGATGATTTGCTTGTTCGGATGGTTAAACATGAGCCCAGGACTTATTCTGACATTGTTAACTATGTGCCTAATTCGTGAATTTTGGATACCTCTTGCCAATCAAAACCCCTTTCCCTAAGAAAATTAACATTTAACATTATTTTGCATTCTTCGCCATATTTTCCAAATCTTCTTCCATCGTAGCACAATTGCTTTATTTTTATAAAGCAAAGCCATCAGCCATCAGATATTGGCTCTCAGCTATAGGCAGTAAGCATTAGCCGTGGTAACAACATTATACTACTCAACATGCTGCACCATATTTTCAATTGTCCATTTTCAATTTTCAATTCAACCCTTCTTTTGGAAGAAAACAATTCTGCATTCCACAGCAGAACCATTAGCTATTAGCCATCATCCTTAGACTGTATTGCACCTTCTCACCTTCTCAACTTTATTCCTTCATCTTTTATTTAGAACCATTCTAATTTACTTGCGTTATGATACTAAAGTGTATCTTAAATCCTATTTTTGTTCCTATCAATTCTCAATAAATAGTAGATGACATCAGCAGCATATTGGCCTATCCTCATTCAATTAATCGTAGCACTCAGTTTTGTAGTGGTGACGTTGTGGGGGACTCACATGTTAGGGCCAAAAAGAAAGAATAAACTCAAGGATTCCAACTGGGAATGCGGTATCGAATCACAAGGCAATGCAAGGCTTCCGGTTTCGATCAAATATTTTATGACAGCCATTCTCTTCGTATTATTTGACGTAGAAGTAATCTTTTTCTATCCTTACGCTGTTAATTTTATTGAGATGGGCATGGAAGGTTTTCTTGCCGTGCTTATGTTCATCGGATTTTTCATGATCGGATTCATTTATATCTGGAAGAAAGGTGCACTTGAATGGGACAGATAATCCGTTATCATTATTGAACAAATTAAATATCTATTTAGATGTCTGATATAAAATTAGTAGATGCACCACCAGGAGTTGAAGGACAGGGATTCTTCGCGACCTCACTGGATAAAATGGTAGGTCTCGC
>Ga0209582_1001695_pt1 | contig 10208 bp, 8 predicted proteins | sample KloWWTmetKNB5Kit_FD_187176 | JGI IMG/M metagenome (GOLD analysis project Ga0209582, IMG submission 187176) | Active sludge microbial communities from Klosterneuburg, Austria, studying microevolution and ecology of nitrifiers - Klosterneuburg... | ecosystem: Engineered > WWTP > Aerobic digester >...
CTCGATGACGATGTCAGCGCCCACGTCGCCCCAGGCGATGTCGGCGGGGTTCTTCTCGGCGAAGATCTTGATCGTCTTGTCGCCGACCGTGATCGAGTCCTCGGTCGAGGAGACGTCGTCGGCGAGCACACCGAGCACCGAGTCGTACTTGAGCAGGTGCGCGATGGCCTTGTTGTCCATCAGGTCGTTGGCGGCGACGATCTCGATGTCGGCGCCGGAGGCCTGGACAGCCCGGAAGAAGTTGCGGCCGATGCGGCCGAAGCCGTTGATCCCTACGCGAACGGTCACGGTATGTGCTGCCTTCCACTCATCGAATGGTGCCGCCGATGAGCGGCACTCAGGGGTTTCGTCACTAACCCTAGACCCACCTCGGATGCCGTTGCTCGGCGTCCGGAGTACGGGCGAGTAACCGCTTGCGCATGAGACGACTCAGGCGTCGAGCATGTCCGGGGTGAGCCCGGCCTCGGTGTTCGGGATGCCGTCGTCGGCCGCTCGCTTGTCGGCCATGGCGAGCAGTCGCCGGATGCGGCCGGCGACGGCGTCCTTGGTCATCGGCGGCCTCGCGAGCTGGCCGAGTTCCTCGAGCGAGGCCTCCTTGTGAGCCAGGCGCAGCTCCCCCGCCTCGCGCAGGTGGTCGGGGATGTCGGCACCGAGGATCTCCAGGGCCCGCTCGACCCGAGCTCCGGCAGCCACGGCGGCCCGAGCCGACCGTCGCAGGTTGGCGTCGTCGAAGTTGGCCAGGCGGTTGGCCGTGGCCCGCACCTCGCGCCGAATGCGTCGCTCCTCCCAGGCGAGCACGGCGTCGTGGGCACCGAGCCGGGTGAGCATCGCGCCGATCGCGTCACCGTCGCGGATGACGACGCGGTCGACTCCGCGCACCTCGCGGGCCTTGGCGGAGATGCCGAGCCGGCGCGCGGCGCCGACGAGGGCCAGGGCCGCCTCGGGCCCCGGGCAGGTGACCTCCATCGCGGAGGAACGACCGGGTTCGGTGAGCGACCCGTGCGCGAGGAACGCGCCCCGCCACGCCGCCTCCGCGTCACACACCGATCCGCTGACGACCTTCGGTGGCAGCCCGCGCACCGGGCGGCCACGACCGTCGATGAGGCCGGTCTGGCGCGCCAGCGACTCGCCGTCGTTGACCACGCGCACGACGTACCGGCTGCCCTTGCGCAGCCCCCCGGCGGCCAGGACGAGCACCTCGGGGGTGTGGCCGTAGACCTCGCTGAGCTCACGCCGCAGGCGGCGGGCCGCATTGGCCGTGTCGAGCTCGGCCTCGACGACGATGCGCCCCCCGATGATGTGCAGCCCCCCGGCAAACCTCAACGTCGCGGCCACCTCGGCCTTGCGACAGCACGGCTTGGTCACGACGTGTCTGCTCAGTTCGTCCTTCACCTTTGCAGTCATCGCCATGGCGGTCATCCTGCCACGCGTCACCGAGCGGGTCGTGGCGTAGTGACGATGTCCCTCACGGCCGCCGCGAAGCGCAGCGGATCGTGTTCGCCGGCCCGGTCACGGCGTCCGACGGGTGCCACGAACAACGTGGCACCGAGCCGGGCGCACGCCGCCTCCAGCTGCTCGGGGTCGTCGACGACGGCCGGGTCGGCCAGCACGACGTCCAGGTGAAGGTTCGGTGCGAGCTCGGCGAAGGTCTCGAGGTGGCGTTCCGCACTGAAGCCGGCCGTCTCGCCCGAGCCGGGGTCGAGGTTGAGGATCAGCAGGCGGCGGGCCCGGGTCACCTCGAGCGCCTCGCGGACCTCGGGGACGAGGAGGTGCGTCATGACCGACGTGAACCAGGAGCCGGGCCCGAGGACGACCCAGTCGGCACTGCGGATCGCCGCCACCGACTCAGGACACCCAGGAGGCGCCGCCGGCACGAGCCGCACCCGCTCGACCGTTCCCGGGGTCACCGCGACCTGGGCCTGTCCTCTCACCACCTGCACGGCCTCCGGGTGAGCCGGGTCGAGCCCGCTCACATCTGCCTCGATCGCCAACGGGACCGCCGCCATCGGCAGCACCCGCCCCTGGGCCTGGAGGAGCCGACCGACGAGGTCGAGCCCGGCGACCGGGTCGTCGTGCAGCTCCCAGAGCGCGACGATGAGAAGGTTGCCCAGAGCGTGCCCGCCGAGCGGCCCGTCGCCCGCGAACCGGTGCTGCAGGACGTCCCGCCACGTGTGCCCCCACTCGCTCTCGGCACACAGGGCGGCCAGTGCCATCCGCAGGTCTCCCGGGGGGAGCACCCCGAACTCGTCACGCAGTCGCCCGCTCGAGCCGCCGTCGTCAGCGACGGTGACGATGGCGGTGATCTCGTCGGTCACGTATCGCAGCGCCGTCAGGGTCGCGGCCAGTCCGTGCCCTCCGCCGAGGGCAGCGACGACGGGGCCGGTCACTCGCGCCCCAGGTCACGGTGGACGACGAAGGTCGCCACCTGGTCCGTCGTGAGTCGTGCCGCGATCGCCTGGGTCATCGCCACGGAGCGGTGTTTGCCACCGGTGCAGCCGATCCCGATCGTCGCGTAGCGACGACCCTCCGCGAGGTACCCGGCGGTGACCGGGCCCATCAGCTGCACCACGGCATCCACGAACTCCTGCGCGCCGTCCTGGGCCATGACCCAGTCGGCGACCGGTTCGTCGACTCCGGTCAAGGCCTTCAGCTCGGGCACCCAGAAGGGGTTGGGCAGGAACCGCATGTCGAACACGAAGTCGGCGTCGAGCGGGACGCCGTACTTGAAACCGAAGGACATCAGCGCCAGCCGCAGGCTCGGGCCGCTCTCGACCCCCAGCAGAGGCGTGAGCTTGCGACCGAGCTGGTGGATGTTCAGGCCTGAGGTGTCGATGACGACCTGGGCCTCGGCCCGCAGGTCGCGCAACATCTCGCGCTCGGCCTGGATGCCGTCGAGCAGCCGACCCTCTCCCTGGAGCGGGTGGGGGCGGCGCACGCTCTCGAACCGGCGCACGAGCGCCTCGTCGGTGGCGTCGAGGAAGATCAGATGAGGGCGCCAACCGGCCTCCCGCACCGCAGCGAGCCCCGCGTGCAGCTCGGAGTGGAAGGCCCTGGCCCGGACGTCGACGACCGCGGCGATCTGCAGGTCGGTGCCGCTGTCATTGCGCACCCGGCCCGCGAGCTCGGCCATCGACGACAGCAACTGCGGTGGCAGGTTGTCGACGATGAACCAGCCGCGGTCCTCGATGACGTTGGCCGCCGTCGAGCGCCCGGCCCCACTCATCCCCGTGACGATGAGGAAGTCGTTTGCCGCAGGGACACCTCCCGAGGGCAGGACTGCTGCGCCGTCAGGCTGCTCGTGGTCCGGGGTCACGGCTCGTTCCCTTCGTCGACGACCTCTCCGGTCGCGAGGTTCACTGCGGGCATGGTGTCCGCGGAGGCCAACTGTGCCGCAATCACGGCTGCCAGCGCAGGCCCAATTCCGGGAACCTCCGCCAGCTCGTCGACCGACGCCGCGGAGATCCGCTTGACCGAGCCGAACGCCTTGAGCAGCGCCTTGCGCCGCTTCTCCCCCAGACCGGGGATGCCGTCGAGCCGGCTCGCCGTCATGGCCTTGGACCGCCGTTGGCGGTGGAAGGTCACGGCGAAGCGGTGCGCCTCGTCACGCAGCCGCTGCAGCAGGTAGAGGCCCTCGCTGGACCGCGCGAGCACCAGGGGGTGATCCTCCCCCGGGATCCAGACCTCCTCGAGGCGCTTGGCGAGGCCAACCACGGCGACGTCCTGGGCACCCGCGTCGGCGAGGGCGCGGGCGGCGGCGTTGACCTGGGGCAGGCCACCGTCGACGACCACGAGGTTTGGCCGGTAGGCGAACCTGGCCGGGCGGGCTGCACCCGCGTCCGTGTCGTCCTGGCTGCCGTCAGCCGCGGCGGCGGCCTCGTCGTCCTCCCGACGCCCGCGCCGAAAACGGCGGGTGAGCACCTCGTGCATCGCTGCGGTGTCGTCGGTGGCCCCGGTCTCGTCGCCGCGCACGATGAAGCGGCGGTACTCGGACTTGCGGGGCAGCCCGTCCTCGAAGACGACCATGGAGCCGACCACCTGGGTGCCCTGTACGTGGCTGATGTCGAAGCACTCGATGCGCAGGGGTGCGTCGTCCAACCCCAGTGAGTCCTGGATCTGCTGGAGTGCCTGGCTGCGGGTGGTGAGGTCACCAGCCCTGGCCACCTTGTGTCGCGCCAGGCTCTGCGTCGCGTTGCGGGCCACCGTCTCCATGAGCGTGCGCTTGTCGCCACGCTGCGGAACGCGCAGGTCGACCCGGCTCCCCCGCAAGCCCGACAGCCAGTCGGCCAGGGCAGGCGCGTCGTCCGGCAGGACGGGAACGAGCACCTCACGGGGAACGGCCTCACCGGCCTCCGAGCCGTAGACCCGCTGAAGCAGGTGCTCGACGACCTCGGGGGTCGACTCGGCATCGCGCTCGGCGACCCAGCCCCGCTGCCCGCGCACGCGCCCTCCCCGCACGTGGAAGAGCTGCACGGCCACCTCGAGCTCGTCCTCGGCGAGGGCGAACACATCGGCGTCCGTCGCGTCCGGCAATACCACCGCCGACTTCTCCAGCACCCGCTCCAGCGCGCCGATGTCGTCGCGCAGGCGGGCGGCGCGCTCGAAGTCCAGCTCGGCCGCGGCATCCTTCATCTCGCGGGTGAGGCGAGTGACGAAGCGGCCGGTCTCGCCTGCCATGAAGTCGCAGAAGTCCTCGGCGATCTCACGGTGGCGCTGGGCGTCGACCCGCCCCACACACGGTGCGCTGCACTTGTCGATGTACCCGAGCAGGCAGGGACGACCCACCTGACTGGCCCGCTTGAACACCCCGGACGAGCACGTGCGCACGGGAAACACGCGCAGGGCGAGATCGAGGGTCTCGCGGATGGCCCACGCGTGGGCGTACGGGCCGAAGTACCGGGTGCCCTTGCGCTTGGCCCCCCGCAGCACCTGGGCGCGGGGGAACTCCTCCCCCATGGTCACCGCCAGGTAGGGGTATGACTTGTCGTCCCGGTAGCGGACGTTGAACCGCGGGTCGAACTCCTTGATCCACGCGTACTCGAGCTGGAGGGCTTCGACCTCGGTGGAGACCACCGTCCACTCCACGCTGGCGCCGGTGCGCACCATGGTGGCCGTGCGGTGGTGCAGAGCGGAGACGTCCTGGAAGTAGGACGACAACCGCGGGCGCAGGCTCTTGGCCTTGCCGACGTAGATGACGCGACCGTCGCGATCGCGGAACCGGTAGACCCCCGGCTCGGTGGGGATCTCGCCGGGCCGCGGGCGGTACGTCGACGGGTCGGCCACGCGCCAACCCTATGTCGGCGGGCCGACAGCCTTCACGAGACGGTGATGCCGTCCGCGCCCACGGTGACGCCCTTGGTCGGCAGGCCCGAGGTGGCCGGGCCCTTCGTGACCGCGCCGGTCGCGATGTCGAAGGCACTGCCGTGGCACGGGCAGGTGATCTGTCCGCCCTCGACGGCGTTCACCGTGCACCCCTGGTGCGGGCACACGGCCGAGAACGCCTTGAAGTCACCGGCTGTCGGCTGCGTGACGACGACCTTGAGCCTGTCGAGGATGACACCGCCCCCGACGGGGACCGAGGCGGCAGCGATGGCGTCGCCCGCGACGGAGGCTGCCGCCGACGCCGCAGCGGAGGCTGCGGAGGACGCGGCAGCACCGACGGCCTCGCCCGAACCACACGCGGCGAGGCCGGCCGCGCCGGCGACGACGACTCCCGCGGCGAGCAGGCTCTCGCGTCGCGACGTGCAGCCGCACCGCGCGGCTGAGGGGTCAGGGTGCGGACCCGCCGGGGCCGAGGTGTCGTGGTGGTCGCTCGATCGCGTGGTGCTCATGGTGGTCCTCCGACTCGTCGACGAAGCGCGCCCGTGCAGTGGGCGCGACGGCTGCTGCAGTATCACCATGGAACCTGACAGAACGGTGTGAGAACGACGCCGTCGTGTGACTGCAGCGGTTGCGGGTTTGGTCAACCTCAGATAACAAGTCGGCACCAGACTGCACGCAATGCTGGGTCGAGGGGTGCGCGTGTGGTTACAGTTCGCTTGCTCGCCAGACGCGCGCAGGAGCTACCCGCTCATCTCACTCAGTTATCCCAGGAGGAAACGTGCCCCAGCGTTCCGTGGTCGCCGTTGGCGCCTCGCTGCTCGTGGCTTCGCTCGCGCTTGCCGGTTGTGGCTCGCGCAGTGACGACACCGAAGGGACCGACACCGGTTCCGCAGAGAACAAGGTCGCCAAGATCGGCGTCATCGCTCCCCTGTCCGGCGACCTCGCCGCACTCGGCAAGGGCATCCAGAACTCCGTGGACCTCGCGATCCGTCAGGCCAACGAGGCCAAGACGATCCCGGGCTGGACCCTCGAGCTCGCTGCCGAGGACGACCAGGCCACCCCCGACGTCGGCAAGAACGCCGCGACGAAGCTCGCCGCTGACAAGGACGTCGTGGGCGTCGTCGGCACGCTGAACTCCAGCGTCGCGCAGAGCGTCCAGCCGGTTCTCGCCGCCGCCAACATCGTTCAGGTCTCGCCGGCCAACACGAACCCCTCCCTGACCCAGGGTGCGGACTTCGCGACGGCCCCCAAGCGCACCTACCCGACGTACTTCCGTACCTGCACGACCGACTCGGTCCAGGGCCCCTTCGCGGCGCGCTACCTGTTCGAGACGGCCGGCATCAAGGAGGTCGCGACGGTCCACGACAAGAAGACCTATGGTCAGGGTCTCGTCGAGGCCTTCACCGCGGAGTACGAGAAGCTCGGCGGCAAGATCGTCGCAGCCGAGACGATCAACCCGGACGACGACAAGTACGACGCCGTCATCAGCAAGATCAAGCCGTCCAACCCGAAGACCGTCTACTACGGTGGCGAGTACCCGCAGGCCGGTCCGTTCTCGCAGCAGATGAAGGCCGCCGGCCTCAACGTCCCGCTCATGGGCGGCGACGGCATCTACTCCGGTGAGTTCATCAAGCTCGCCGGTGCGACCGCCGAGGGCGACCTCGCCACCTCGGTCGGTGCCCCGACCGACACCCTCGAGTCGGCCAAGGACTTCATCGCCGCCTACGAGGCAGCCGGGTTCGCCGAGCCGTACGAGGCCTACGGTGCGTACGCCTTCGACGCGGCCAACGCCATCATCCAGGCCCTCAAGGTCTCGCTGGCCAGCGCCGACTCGGCCGAGGCCGCTCGCCAGGCGACCGTGGACGCCATGGCCAACGTCTCCTTCGACGGTGTCACCGGTGCGGTTGCCTTCGACGAGTTCGGCGACACGACCTCCCGCGTCCTCACCGTCTACGGTGTCAAGGGCGGCAAGTGGGAAGCCGTGAACACCTCGGAGTTCAAGTAAGACCCAGCACTGACGGCCCTGCCGTGATGCACACCTGACAGCGGGGGTGGTTCGCCCGAACCACCCCCGCTGTTCGTGTCCCACAGCGGTTGCGCGTGGCTCCTGACAGCGACGCCGACAGCCGCTACGCTCCCCCCAGCCTGTCGATCGGACAGGTGACCAAAACCACACTCAGAAGTCCACACATCCGTTCGCGAACACCGAGGAGACCCTCGTGGACCAATTCGCCCAGCAGCTCGTCAACGGGCTGACCCTGGGATCGCTCTATGCCCTCATCGCCGTCGGCTACACCGTCGTGTACGGCATCGTCCAGCTGATCAACTTCGCCCACGGCGAGATCTTCATGATCGGCGCCTTCGGTGCCCTGTCGACCTGGCTGATCTTCTTCGAGGGCGAGACGGCCCTGTGGACGCTGCCGATCATGCTGGTCGGCGCGATCGCCGCCTCGGTGCTCACCGCCGTGACCATGGAGCGCATCGCCTACCGTCCCCTGCGCAACGCGCCACGCCTCGCGCCGCTGATCACCGCGATCGGTATCTCGATCTTCCTCCAGGAAGCGGTGCGCCTAGGGTTCAACGACCCGACGTTGTTCCTCTCCAACTGGAACCCCCTCGACTTCCCGAGCGCCAAGCAGAAGGTGCCCTTCCCGCAGATCGACGTGGTCACCGGCCAGGCGTTCACGCTGGGCGGTGTCACGATCCAGCGCTCGGCCCTGTTCACCATCGGTTGCCTCGTGATGTGCGCGGCCGGCCTGTGGTACTTCGTCAACCGCACGAAGACGGGGCGCGGCATGCAGGCCGTCTCCCAGGACCCCGACACCGCTCGTCTCATGGGCATCAACGTCGACCGGATCATCATGGTCGCCTTCGCCGTCGGTGCCACGCTGGCCGCCGTCGCCGGTGTCGCGCAGGGTCTGCAAGTCACGAACATCAACTTCAAGATGGGCTTCCTCGCCGGTCTGAAGGCATTCACCGCGGCCGTCCTCGGCGGCATCGGAAACGTGTGGGGCGCCGTCGTCGGTGGTCTCACCCTGGGCATCGTCGAGGCCATGGCCGTCCAGTTCATCCCGGGCACCTTCGGTGGTAGCCCGTGGAAGGACGTCTGGGCCTTCGCGCTGCTCATCATCGTCCTCGTCTTCCGGCCCCAGGGCCTCCTCGGTGCAAAGGTGGTGGACCGGGCATGAGCTCCTCACGAACGGAGAACCTCGCGGCAGCCCACGGTGGCAAGGCCCCCATGGTGGCCATCGCCGGTGGTGCGCTGCTGATCCTCAGTGGGTTGCTGTCGTGGTCCTACGACGACCGCATCCTCGACGACATCTCGGTGCGCTTCTTCCCGATCGGCATCCAGATCTACGCCATGGGGCTGGGCCTGGTGGCCGTCGCTCTCGGGGTGCTGCTCATGCGGCGCCCGGCGTGGTTGGACCCGGGCAAGGGCCTGCGCATCCTCGGCATCGCCAGCATCGTCTTCGTCCTCGGCACGCTCATCGCGATCGCGAAGCAGGCCGGCGGCGTCGTGAACGCCAATGAGGGTCTGTACGTCGCCCTCGCGGGTGCCGTGCTCGCCACGGCCGGAGGCTTCCTCTCGCCCGAGGTGCACATCGACGTCCGCAAGTGGCCCCGGCTGAACTCCAACGTCGAGATCCTCATCATCGTCGTGGCGATGGCGCTGCTGCTCTTCACCCTCGCGTACACCCTCAACATCGAGGACGGCGCGGTGTTCGGCGTCTTCCTCGTGGCCGTCATCGGCATCGTCGGTGGGTTGCTCGGCAGTGGTCTCGGTGCGTACTTCGGCTTCATGGGCGGCAACAACCGTCGCCCGCTGATGCTGGCGGCCTTCCTCGTCGCCTTCCTCTTCCCGTTCACCCAGAACGGGTCGGACGAGAACATGTCGATCGCCACCCAGATCCTCGTGTTCGCGGCGACGGCCCTGGGCCTCAACATCGTCGTGGGCCTGGCGGGTCTGCTCGACCTCGGGTACATCGCGTTCCTCGGCACCGGTGCCTACGTCGCCGCCATGATGTCGACGTCGGCCTTCGCGACGATCGGATGGAAGCCCCCGTTCCTCGTGGTCATGCTCATCGGTGCCTGCACCGCGGCGGTCTTCGGCCTCATCATCGGCTCACCGACGCTCCGGGTGTCCGGCGACTATCTGGCCATCGTGACGCTCGGTTTCGGTGAGATCTTCCGCCTGGCGATGTTCAACCTCGATGGCAACAACGGTCCCGACCTGACCAACGGGCCCAACGGCATCCCAGCCATTCCGGACCTCGTGTTCTTCGGGTTCGACTTCGGCGAGGTGCACTCGATCGCGGGCATCCCGCTGGGTCGTTTCAGCAACTACTACTTCTTGCTGCTGGCCCTCATCGCGTTCGTCATCCTCGTGTTCACCCGCCTCAACGACAGCCGCATCGGTCGCGGCTGGGTCGCCATCCGCGAGGACGAGCGGGCCGCCGAGGCCATGGGTGTCAACACCTTCGGGCTGAAGATCCTCGCCTTCGCGGTCGGTGCGTTCCTCGCCGGCCTCGCGGGCACGATCAAGGCGCACGTCGACACCTCGGTCAGCCCCGACCAGTACATCTTCCTCGAGTCCGCGTTCCTGCTCGCCGCCGTCGTCCTCGGCGGTATGGGCACGGTCCTCGGTGTCCTCGTCGGAGCGACCATCCTCAAGCTGCTTCCCGAGAAGCTGCGCGAGGTCAACGACTACCGGCTGCTCATGTTCGGGTTGTTGCTCGTGGTCATGATGCGGTTCCGCCCCGAGGGACTCATCGCCAGCAAGCGCCGGCAACTCGAGTTCCACGAGGACGACGAAGAACTCAGCGAGCTACTTCAGGCCGAGCACCTCCAGGAGGCGAAGTGACCATCACCGAACCCCAGCGCACACCTCA
>Ga0209582_1001701_pt1 | contig 10186 bp, 10 predicted proteins | sample KloWWTmetKNB5Kit_FD_187176 | JGI IMG/M metagenome (GOLD analysis project Ga0209582, IMG submission 187176) | Active sludge microbial communities from Klosterneuburg, Austria, studying microevolution and ecology of nitrifiers - Klosterneuburg... | ecosystem: Engineered > WWTP > Aerobic digester >...
TACAATGAGTGTAAAAGAGGAGCATACTATATATACCATCGGTCACTCTACGCATACCGGAGATGAGTTCCTGGAGATGTTGAATTCTTTCCAGATTAAATATCTTGTAGATATTCGTCGATTCCCGGGATCACGTAAATTTCCTCAGTTCAATACTGATCAATTGCAACCACTATTAAATGAAGCTGGGATTACCTATACACATCTGGTCGAATTGGGTGGCCGTAGAAAGGCATCAAAAGATTCATTAAATTGCGACTGGAAGAACAGTTCATTTAGAGGCTATGCCGACTATATGGAGACCAATGAATTTGACGAGGCCGTCCTGGAGTTAGAAAAAATTGCTCTTCAACAACCGACCGCATATATGTGTTCTGAAGCTGTATGGTGGCGATGTCATCGCTCCATGGTATCTGACTTTCTGATGGCAAAAGGGTGGAAAGTCTTACACATAATGGGTATCGGTAAGAGTCAAGAGCACAGATATACATCGCCTGCTCGAGTGTCACAGGGACGCGTGATCTATCACGACTAACACTTAAGGCTAGATGGTTAGAAAGTTAGAACGCAAGTAATTTTTAACCAGGAATGAAACATGAACCATTAATCATTCACCATTAATAATTAAAGTAGATGGTTAGAAGGCAAGTTATTTTTAACCAGGAATGAACCATGAACCATTAATCATTCACCATTAATAATTAAAGCTAGATGGTTAGAAAGTTAGAACGCAAGTAATTTTTAACCAGGAATGAAACATGAACCATTAATCATTCACCATTAATAATTAAAGTAGATGGTTGGAAGGTTAGAGCGAGAGTAATTTTTAACCAGGAATAAACTAACCCCGCGGGGAGTTTCATAATTATAACTTGATATGATCCAACAGAAAGCGAACCCCGAAGACGGTGCTATATATTTTATAGAAGTCATTCACGTAAGTTGCTTGCATAGGCTCAAAGCAACGCAGAGAGATAAAACCTATAAGCTATTCTTTCATTTGTATACTGGAAATACAAATATCTTAGTTTACATTTCAATGTCGCTAAGAAAAGGGTTAAATCCTGTAGTGAGCCTTTAGTCCAAAACCAAAGTTCAAGTCTCTACCCTCAGCCGCATTATAGCCGTAATAATTTTTATTTTTTATCACATCACCCATCATTAGCTGCCAATATAGGGAGAAGCCCAGCCTATCCGCTCGGCTTATAAAACTGCCGAGTTCAAAATAAATACCAGGATTCCATTGAATTGTGCTTGGATGTGTAGGATCCAATTTTATAATGAGCGGCTTTTGCTCAGTACTCTTAGATTCGTAAGTTACAGTGAAATTGAAAAGATAGGATATTGAAGGACCTATAATAAGCCATTGATTAATTCCTTTAAGATTTTTCATTATTTTAATTCCACCTACGAGATTGATGTAATCCATCCTTAGCATAGCCTTAGTTGTCTCATCGCTCGCTTTTTCCCCCATTTGATTGTAAAAGAGAAGTGAGCTAAATTTCACTCTATGGTTATTTGAAATGTCGATATCATAGCCAATTCCGGCATATGGGTTTAACTTAGAATTTAGCTCGGCTTTGCGATTAAGAATTGCCGAGACGTGTCCGCCTGCTGAAATATTCATTTGGCTGTATAGCCTTGTGCAGGCTAACAAAATAAAAAATACGGGTGCTAGTTTCATAACTTTAATTTTATAATTGTGGTGTCCATACTATTAAAAGAGATCGTATCTATCAAAACAATTTCACCGCCGGAAACTAAATCAACATACGCTTTATAGGCTACTCGATCTACTTTTACAATAAAATTGTCACTCGGAAATGTAGCGTTCAGTTTAAAATATTCTAGTTGTTTTATGACGGGCTTACTGGGGTTATTTACATATAGTGAATTTAAATAGTAGTGATTATCTTCAGTACTCGTTAACAGCATTCTTATAAGTGCAATTCGAGAGAAGTTGGTAGTATCTATTTTGAACCAGGTAGGCGGATAGCCGATTATTTCCTGCGTTTGTAGATAGGCATTAGAAGTAAATCCGTTATCATTAAAGAAGTAATTTAGTTTCTCTGTCTCTATAGCGTACACTTTAGTGACGTCGTAAAAAACCTCATCACCGTCTATCTGAAAGTTTATCTGGCCTGACTTATCTGTCTGGCCGCATTGCTTGCCAAGCACACTACCGACCATACATACATTGGCGTCATCAATTGGTTTCTGACTTATGTAATCAATGACTTCGACTTTGATGTCTAGATTTTCAACTCCTTTTTGGCACGATGATAATAATAGGAGATAAATGAGGGGAGTTAACCAGCAGTTTTTCATAATGGGGTCATTAAGTTAAGTAATCAAATGGTAATATTTTCTATGTATTCAAAGTATGATAATTAATATATTAATAAAATTAAAAGCCAACAGGTCAAATCAGCAGCTATGACAATACTGATTTTATTAAAGTCTGTCCCCAAAGTTAAAACTATTTTTTATAAAAACAAAATAAATTAGTACAATTAAAGAAATATTTTTTGCACGTTGTATTTTATAGAAAATGAACCCTGAATCCTATTCTTTTGTAAGACATCCTGGCTTTGCTTAGGCATATGCTTTCTTTTGGGATTTTTTACATCTGTTGGTGCTCCTTAAATCTGTACATACCATGGCCCAAATCTATAAGCCAGCCGGCTATATTTCACGCGCTCCCTATCTGATTGTCGACTAAGCACAAAAGCTAGTGGATCTATAGTGCATTATTTTTAATGCACTAGAATTGCGAAGAATGATAAATGAGGATGGAAATATCCGGCACCTGGAGTTAAAGATCGCAACTTAATTACTAGATTGAACTTCATAACAGTCGGATGCTAAGTCAAATTATGATTAATTACTGAAGTTTAATCCAGTTCATTTTTTACTTTTACAAACTGAATAAGAGGAATGAATTGGATTATCTTGATTGTTGCGGGTCTGTTTGAAGTCGCTTTTGCTTTTTGTCTAGGGAAGGCAAAGGAAACTACCGGAAATGAAATGGTGGCCTGGTACATCGGTTTTGCATTTACACTGAGTATTAGTATGGCTCTTTTAATTAAAGTAACTCAAACACTACCCATTGGCACTGCCTATGCCATATGGACAGGTATTGGAGCGGCGGGGACAGTATTGATGGGAATTATAGTTTTTAAAGAGCCCGCTACCTTCCTGAGATTATTTTTTATTACCACTCTAATAGTCTCTATAATTGGCTTAAAAGTGGTGGCGCCTTAAATCGGCTTTTTTGATAGAATTCAGACGTATTTCAATAAGCTGGCTTCAGCATCTTACTTCCAACCCAATGAACTGATCAGATGAGTTGCTACTCGCCCCGCTACATCCGGCTCGCCGAGTTGGGATTTTATCTGCTTATACCCATTTAGCACTTCAGTACGCCGACCAGGGAGATTGAGCTGTTTTAATTCTGAGATAATATGTTGAGCAGTACATTTTTTTTGAATTAATTCTGTGACAAGTTCACCTCCATAGATTAGATTGACTAGTGAGATAAACTTTAGTTTTACCACTGCTGAGGCAATAGCAAAATTCAACTTACTTGTCTTGTAGCATACCACCTGCGGTATGCCGAACAGGGCAGTTTCCAGAGTGGCCGTACCGCTAGTGACCATTGCCGATGTAGAACCCTGCAGCACATCGTAGGTAAGAGCCCTAATGAGTGTGATGTGATTGGAATATTCAGGATGCAATTGTTTTAGAATTACCTCGTAAGCTGCGGGGGGCAGTTGGTCAGAGCAAGCTACCACAAACTGCATCTCACTCATTCCGCGCATTGTGAGGACCATTTCAGGGAAGACGTAATCTAGTTCTTGCTGCCTACTACCGGGTAAAACTGCGATATAGGGTGCATTTTGTGATAATTGATTTTGTATTTTAGGGTCTGCCACAAAATTATGTACTTTATCTATAAGTGGATTCCCAAGATATAGGGCATTTACTATGCCATGCTTTTCATAGAATGGTGGTTCAAAAGGGAGGATGCAATACATTTTTTTGATATAATCTCTAACCTTATACATCCGTTTTGGCTTCCAGGCCCACACGGTAGGTGAGACAAAAAAATACACCGGAATATCTTTTGATGCCGCCCATCTTGCCAACCGAAGATTAAACCCCGGATAATCCACTAGAAGCAGTGCATCCGGGCGGTTAGTAGTGAGTTGTTTTTTAATTTCCCGAAAGTTCTCTAAGATTTTACCTGCATTTTTGATGACCTCGACAAAGCCCATAAAAGCCAGCTTGTCCAGCGTTCGAAGAATGTCAACACCGGACGACTCCATTAATGGCCCCCCCCAACCGCTCAGAGAAAGGTCAGGTAACTGCTGTTTCAGTGAGCTAGCTAAGGCTGCTCCATGCAGATCACCTGAGGGCTCACCGGCGAGAATAAAAATTGATTTGTTTGTCAAATTTGCTTAAATAAATGAGATCCATACATGTAAAACCAAATAAGGACAAACAATAAAGTCGGAAATACAAGTCCTCGAATAGACTTGTCATACCGTCGTGCATTAAACACTTGTATTAGAATTAGATTAAAGCAAATGGCCAGCACTCCGATAGTTCTTGTTATAGAAGTCATTGTATCATAAATGGGTGGTAGAACACCTCCCTTGATGAGTGACTCCTTGATCAATAATAAAAGGCCGTATCCGACTACCGGAAAAATAACTCCGGTGACAATACCAAGTGTTAAAGAATCTCTTCCAAACATATATTTATCTTTCTAAAAATTTAAAGCCATCCTTATTTTGATAATCGGTCAGATCATGCATAGATGGAACTACCGAAACATAGTTATTTTTTAATGCATACAGATCTGTATCTTCATCTTCATCAAAGTTGATGAATTCACCCGTAAGCCAATAATACTTTTGGCCCCTTGGATCGAGTGCTTCCTTAAATGTCTCATTCCAATTGGCATCTGCCTGCCGACAAATTTTAATTCCTTTGCACTCATCAACTGATATCTTGGGAATATTTACATTGAGCAATTTTGCATTTCCGGGGAATCCACTTTCCAGTGATTTTCTGATAATTTCATCTGCAATCATTGCAGAAAGCGTCATGTCGGCTGCAGAAGAGAAGTCCTCAAGTGAAAATCCAATTGAATTTATTTTCTCTAATGATGCTTCCATCGCCGCACTCATAGTCCCTGAATATATTATATTAATAGATGCATTGGAACCGTGATTTATTCCTGAGACACAAAGCGATATTTGTCTTCCTTTTAAAATTACATTTTTAGCCAGCTTCACGCAATCCACCGGTGTACCATTACACTCAAAGGCACGAATACCCGGAAAGATTTTATTTTCTTTAAGTCGAAGTGGACTTGAGATGGTAATTGCATGGCCCTTGGCAGATTGTGGACTGTCGGGTGCCACTACGAGTACTTCGCCATATCGGGAAGCAACTTCTATAAGTGCTGCAATACCGGGCGCTGTGATTCCATCATCATTGGTCACTAAAATGAGTGGTTTAGACATTATAATTATTTAAGTTTTATTTTGACTGCCTCTGAGATATTATCACTCTTATCAGGATCATCCAGATAGCCATTATTGATCTTTGCAATCAGATAGACAGTGCCCTTGGCAAATCTTTTATCAATGCTTATTTTTTCTTTCCATTTAACTGATTCTCCAGCCCTTATTTTTGGGAATGAAAATTGGCGAAGCAAAATATCTGAGTCATCATACAGTGCATTAGCAGATAAATAAATATCTACAGTCTGGGTGGGCTTCAGCGGTTTTATGTCTTTATTCCCAAGTAGAGCAGTAAGGTTAATTTCTTTACCACGAATTATCTTTTTCTTATAGTTTTCTACTTTGAAATCCTTAATATATGTGTCAAAAGAATACATGCCACCTTTGTAATTTCTCATCTCACCTAATTTTACACCTGCCAGCTTCTGATTATTGTTCGGAGTAGGATCATAAGTATAGGTTTTATCCAATGGAATTTCAGCCGTAATGTAGGCTATCTTTCCTTTGTAATATGGTGGTATGACAATCAGTTTATTAAATGTAATATGTGAATTCGATTGGAGTTCGATGAGCTCCTTTTGGTCTACTAAATTAACTGAATCCGGTTGTTCATCATCGGACTCAGTGAGATAAAAATTGATAACTGCAGCAGGAGATCGATATGCACCTTTATTGTTTACTTTGATGCTCAGCACCACGCCTTCACCCTGGATTGTTTCCTTTTTGGCAGGTTCCATACTCACTATTTCCAGGTCATACCCCGGATATAGAGTATCTGGAGCGGATTGCCCAAAAATCTCTGAGAAGCAAAATAACGTTATGAACAATAGGATGGACTTCATGGTATGTTTACTCATCAATGTGAAACAAAGATATAATCCAATATTTAATTATCTTCACCCACTCAAAAAATAACCTAAATGCGCGGATATATTGCACCGTCTATATTGGCCAGTAACTTCCTCAGATTGGAAGAGGAAGTAATCATGCTGAATGAAAGTGAGGCAGATTGGTTTCACCTTGACATCATGGATGGTCGGTTTGTGCCTCCTATCTCCTTTGGTCACGATATAGTTAGAGCCATTAATCAGGTTGCTCTCAAGCCACTGGATGTGCATCTAATGATCGCAAATCCAGAAAATTTCATCGAAGATTTTCGAACTGCTGGTGCTGATAATATCACCGTACATTGGGGTGCATGTCCACACCTTCATCGTGTCATCAGTCACATCAAGGATGTAGGTGCCCGCGCCGGTGTAGCTATCAATCCACACATTCCCATACATTTTCTCGCTGATATCATCAATCACGTCGATCAGGTGTGTCTCATGTCAGTCAATCCCGGCTATGGAGGCCAGAAATTCATCGAACATACTTATGTAAAGTTGGCCGAACTCAAGAAATTAATTGTCGATTCTGAATCGAATGCTCGTATTGAAGTGGACGGTGGTGTATCGATCCAAAATGCCGCCAAGCTTTTTTCTTTGGGTGCAGATATCCTGGTAGCAGGTACCTCAGTGTTTCACTCGAATGATCCCAAAGAGAGCATCAAAACCATTCGCGATGCCGCTAAGCCGTATGTTCCTAAGCCGGCAGCACAACTTTCTTAATGGGTCCTACAAAATAAATGGGAGTCCGATCCAGTTTATCCCCTATGAAATTCAACTTTTTACTAGTTTTCTTAATTTTTATTACGCCACTGTATTTACGAGGGCAGACCAAAGAGGCCGTTATCCTAGGTACTATTACTGAGGACGCTACCGGTCAGGGACTGGAAGGGGCACTCGTCTATGAAAAGCAAATGCAGCGCGCTGTAGAAACAGATGCCAATGGTAATTTTCAACTCAGTGTTCCCTCCGGGAGGCCGCTGATACTCATCATCAGACGTGTAGGCTACGACCAGGCTTCTATCAAACTGGAATCGCTTGCAGCAGGTATAGTCAGAAAGGTGAACTTCAATATGATTCCCGCAGATGCAGGCTTTACTGTCACTATCACCGGCGAATCCATTGGTGACCAAAATATGGTCCGGGCGCGCGTAGAGGAATTTAAATTATTGCCCTCTGTATCCGGCAATATAGAAAGTCTGCTCCCATCGATCGCACTCGGCACCTCGGGTGGCACAGGCGGAGAGCTGACCTCACAGTATAATGTGCGGGGTGGTAACTATGATGAGAACCTGGTCTATGTAAATGATTTTGAGATCTTCCGCTCTCAGTTGATCCGTTCGGGGCAGCAGGAAGGTCTGTCTTTTCCCAATGCCGACCTGATCCGCGACCTGGCTTTTTCCAGTGGTGGCTTTGAGGCTAAATACGGAGATAAGTTGTCTTCTGTATTGGATATCAAGTACAAGCGGCCTGATTCATTGGCCGGTTCAGTTACCGGAAGCTTATTGGGTGGAAGTGCCCACCTGGAAGGTAGTGTGCATCCCTATAAGGGTTCAGCCGGCAAAATTCGCTATCTACTCGGCGGCCGGTACAAGACGACAAGCTATCTGCTCGGTTCACTCGATGTAAAAGGTGAATACTTACCCAACTTTACAGATATACAGGCTTATATAACCTATGATTTTAACCCACAGTGGCAACTGGGAGTAATAGGTAATTATAATCTGTCCACTTATCACTATACGCCCAATTCGAGTGAGATACCTACCGGTACCTTCAATAATACACTCCGCCTCTCAGCCGACTACGAGGGTCAGGAAAGAGACCGCTTTCTCAATGCTATGTCTGGTGTATCACTGACCTATGTCCCATCCAACAGAGCCAATCCATCCTTCATTAAATTCCTTTCTTCAGTTTACAACTCTGATGAAGCAGAGGCATTCGATATTCAGTCCCATTTCGATATTAAAGTCATAGAATTGGATTTTGAAAAAGGAAGTACAAAAGAAGTGGGTTCGCTTGGGGCTGGCACCCAACATAATTTTGCCAGGAATCGACTGCGCAATCTCATCTATAATGGTGAAATAAAAGGCGGCATCGAATTTCCAAAATTTTTCACCTCACATGAGACCTCTCATTTTATTTATGGTGGTATAAAATACCAGCGGGAGCATTTCCTCGATCGTCTCAATGAATGGTATCGCAGCGATAGTGTGGGCTACTCACTGCCGTTTGATGATGATCGATATTATCTCAATAGTGTGATCAAAAGTAATAATGATGTGACCTCTGACCGAATGACTGCTTTCATTCAGGAGACTTACACCTACAAGATGCACCGTGCTTTCGAGATTCAGACTACTGTGGGCTTGCGTGCCGGATATTGGTCCTTCAACAATGAATGGATACTCTCACCACGTGGTCAGTTCTTGTTTAGACCCCTGCGTCGTACAAATCCCATCACGTACAAACTGGCGGGTGGTATATACCAGCAGCAGCCCTTCTACCGCGAGATGCGACGTCCGGATGGCACACTCAATGAAGCCATTCGCTCCCAGAAGTCAGCTCAGGGCATACTGGGTGTGACTTATGATTTCCACGCAGGCAAGCAGGATCCAGTCAAGCTACGATTTATCGCAGAGGCATTCTACAAATCTATGTGGGATCTGATCTCATATGACGTTGATAATGTCCGCATCAGATACAGCGGTGAGAATAATGCCACCGGCTACGCCACCGGCCTCGATATGCGCCTCAATGGTGAGTTTGTCAATGGCTTCGAGAGTTGGTTTAACGTATCCTTCTTACGTACCCGAGAGCATCTGACTGGAGTTCAGCACATCGATGCGGCACGTCAGCCGGTGGAGGATGTGCCACGGCCTTCGGATCGTCTCTTCCAGGCTGCCTTGTATTTCCAGGATTACCTACCTCAAAATAAAAATTTTCGTACTAATATCCAACTCAGCTATGGCTCGGGGCTCTCCTTTGGCGTGCCTTGGGATAATACGGTACAGCGCAATCCATTGCGGTTTCATGACTATCAGCGGATAGATATCGGCTTTTCAGTGTTGCTGTGGGATCAATCAAGACGTGCCGGAAGACCCGGACATTTCTTGCGTTTTACCAAAAATACTTGGCTCAGTCTTGAGATATTCAATCTGCTGGACAATAAGAATGTGGCCGATTACAATTGGGTAAAAGACTTCAATAATATTGCTTATGCTTTTCCCAGCAACCTCACTTCACGTCGTTTGAATCTCCGTCTTCGCATGGAATTTTGACCTATAGAGATATAGTTGCCAGTTATAAGAGTGAGAATTGAAATTGTAAAAAGAAAAAAATAGTACCTTCACCTTATAACCATACAGACTCAATGATCAGAGCAGCAATCACAGCAGTACAGGGCAATGTGCCGGATAATATATTAACCAATGACGATCTGGCCAAAATGGTTGATACTAATGATGAATGGATCATCAGTCGTACCGGCATCAAAGAGAGACGCATTTTCAATAGCCCCGGTCAGGGTGCCAGTGATCTCGCCTTGCCGGCAGTGCAGAAGCTTCTGGAGAAGAGAGGTATCAAGCCCGAAGAGATAGATATGCTTATAGTTGGTACTGTCACGGGGGATTATGTATTTCCTGATACCGCCAATATTATACTTGCTAAGCTGGGAGCGGTAAATGCCTATGGCTACGACGTGAATGCCGCCTGTTCGGGTTTCTTGTTTGCACTCACTACCGCAACTAAATTTATAGAGACCGG
>Ga0209582_1001704_pt1 | contig 10169 bp, 8 predicted proteins | sample KloWWTmetKNB5Kit_FD_187176 | JGI IMG/M metagenome (GOLD analysis project Ga0209582, IMG submission 187176) | Active sludge microbial communities from Klosterneuburg, Austria, studying microevolution and ecology of nitrifiers - Klosterneuburg... | ecosystem: Engineered > WWTP > Aerobic digester >...
GCTTGCAAGGGTGATCACTGTACGGTGGTCCAACTGGACCTTGATGGCTTTCAATCCATCCTTGATCGGTTGCGTTAGGACCAGTTTCTTTTTAGCGCGTGGCATCGTCGTTTTGGGATTTGTTTACGATCCACATACGTGATCCTATGCCGAACGGACCATCTCCTCAAACTTCTCGATTTGACACTGCCTTTCAGTGTCTTTGTCATTCCTCTCATTTCCTTCCACCGCCCCAAGAGCGCCCCATTGATCGGGGAAAACGTACCCCGTTGTTGGGACAGACAAGTAGTTGCAAAAGGGTGAGCGATCAAAAGCCGGCCATCAGCGATCTTTGCGCTTCCATGCACGCCACGATCGGTACAGGAATTTCACGCGCTGCCGACCTACTGCGGGCCGGCGAAGTGGTCGCCATACCAACAGAAACGGTTTATGGTTTGGCAGCAAATGCCTTGGACCCCGCAGCCGTATTGAAGATCTTCGAGGCCAAGCAACGCCCTGCGTTCGACCCGCTCATTGTTCACGTACATGAACGCAAACAGCTCACACAATTGGTGCGTGAAATGCCGCCGGGAGCAGAAGCGCTCATGGACGCATTTTGGCCAGGTCCCCTAACCCTTGTATTGCCTAAGACCGATCAAGTACCAGACCTCGTGACCAGCGGTCTGGACACCGTTGGGGTGCGGATGCCGGCACATCCCGTAACCACCGAATTGTTGCGTGCGGTGCCTTTTCCGCTTGCAGCTCCAAGTGCGAATCCCTTTGGGTACGTAAGCCCGACAACCGCGCAACATGTGGCGGACCAGCTCGGCGATCGCATCCCTTATATTTTGGATGGCGGGGCGTGCGAGGTGGGCGTGGAGAGCACCATTTTGGGCTGGGTGCAGGGGAAGTGGGTGCTGTATCGTCCGGGTGGTGTTCCGGCGGAAGCGATCGAACGGATAACCGGACCGTTGTTGCAGCCGACCAATGGCAAGTTCCCTGCAGCACCAGGCATGTTGGAGAGCCATTACGCACCACGAAAACAGGTCCACATGGGGAACGTGAATGCTTTGCTATCACGCTTTGCCGGTCGATCGGTCGGCGTGATCAGCTTCCACAAGGAGTACCATGCCCATCGTTGTGAGATGCTTTCCGAGGATGGTGATCTGGCTATGGCTGCGCGCAACCTCTTCGCCGTATTGCGTGAATTGGACCACAGCGATTGTGATGTGATCGTGGCGGAGGAGTTCCCGAACGAGGGTTTGGGTCGGGCGATCAACGATCGTTTGCGCCGTGCTTCAGCTACCCGCTGAGCCAAGCGCCATAGCGCCATTATTTCGTGTACCTTCACATTTCCCAATCCCCTCTGCCATGAGCACCACCCTGAACACGAAGGAGCTGACCTTGGTCTACGACAGCACCACCTCCGAAGGCAAGAAAGCGTTGGCATTTGCCACCTCTTTGGCGCCGAAGGTGAACAAGCAGGATGTGAATGAGGTGACACTGAGCACAACGTTCGTGCGACAGGTGGTGAAGCAATTGAACCTTCGACCGAAGGACCTGCTGAACAGAGCGCATCCGTATTACCAAGCGCACATCAGGGGCCGTGATCTGGACATGGAGGGCTGGTTGCAGGTGGTGGCCCACAACCCGACACTTTGGAAGGCGCCAGTGGCCTTGATGGGTGATAAGGCGGTGATGTGCGAACCTGCCTCCTTGATCTACTCGCTCACCGAAGCACAGCGGAAGGCGATCCCATAGCCCAGAACCGCCGAAAACGCGACCTTTGCACCTTTCCGCTCCGGACCTACGAGTGGAGGTAGCGATCAGATGCCCAAGGCCATTGCCATTCTCGGGAGTACCGGTTCCATCGGCGTGCAAGCGTTGCAGGTGGTGCGTGAACAACCGGCCCATTTCCAGGTGGAATTGCTCAGCTGCGGCAACAACTGCGACCTCCTGATCGAGCAAGCCTTGGAATTCAAGCCGAATGCCGTGGTCATCGGCAACGAGAGCCGGTATGCCGAGGTGAGGGACGTGCTCTTTCCGCAAGGGATAAAAGTGTTCGCCGGAGCCGATGCGTTGGAACAGGCCGTCCGTATGGAAGGCATTGAATTGGTGCTCACGGCATTAGTGGGCTACGCAGGTCTTCGCCCCACGTTGGCGGCGATCGATGCAGGCAAACACATCGCCTTGGCCAACAAGGAAACATTGGTCGTCGCTGGTGAATTGGTCACCAAGGCTGCACGGGAAAAAGGGGTGAACATCTATCCGGTGGACAGTGAGCACAGCGCCATTTTCCAATGTTTGGTAGGCGAGTGGCACAACCCGATCGAGAAGGTGATCCTAACAGCCAGTGGCGGTCCTTTCCGCGGCAAGACCAGAGCGCATTTGGCACAGGTGAAGAAGGCCGATGCCTTGAAACACCCGAACTGGGAAATGGGCGCCAAGATCACCATCGACAGTGCCAGTTTGATGAACAAGGGGTTGGAGGCCATCGAAGCGAAGTGGTTGTTCAACTTGAATGCTGTCCAGATCGAGATCGTCGTTCATCCGCAGAGCATCATCCACAGCATGGTGCAGTTCCGCGACGGCAGCATGAAGGCCCAAATGGGACTTCCGGATATGAAATTGCCGATCCAATATGCAATGGCCTACCCGGAGCGACTTCCCACAAAGTGGCCTAGACTGGACTTCTTCGAAGCGGGCATTCCTCCCCTCTCCTTGGGAGAGGGGCAGGGGGTGAGGCCGAGCTTCTCATCCTTGACCTTCGAAAAGCCCGATCTGGAGACGTTCCAGAACTTGGCCTTGGCGCTGGAGGCCATGGAGAAAGGGGGCAATGCGCCGTGTGTACTCAACGCTGCCAACGAAGTGGCGGTGGAACTGTTCTTGCAGGAGCGCATCGGATTTTTGGAGATGAGCGATCTCGTTTCGCACTGCTTGGCCACGTTACCGCACATTGTCAAGCCAACACTTAAAGACCTTGAAGCCAGCGATGCGGAGACGCGTCGGGTGGCATACGAACGCATCCCTGCATGGAATTCCTGATCAAAGCCGCACAACTTCTCCTTAGTCTTTCGATCCTTGTGGTGTTGCACGAGATGGGCCACTTTTTGCCGGCCCGCTGGTTCAAGATCCGGGTGGAAAAGTTCTACCTCTTCTTCGATCCGTGGTTCTCGCTCTTCAAGACCAAGCGCGGGGACACCGAATACGGGATCGGTTGGTTGCCCTTGGGTGGCTATGTGAAGATCAGTGGTATGGTAGATGAGAGCATGGACAAGGAAGCGATGTCCAAGCCGCCCGAGCACTGGGAATTCCGCAGCAAGCCGGCATGGCAACGCCTTATTGTGATGGTAGGGGGTGTTACCGTGAACCTGATCTTGGGCATGCTCATCTACATCGGAGTGCTCTTCGTTTGGGGTAGGGATTACTTGCCGTTGGAAAACTCCGTCTATGGTATCCACCCGAGTGCAACCTTGGCCGCACAGGGTGTGCAAGAAGGTGATCGCATCCTTACTGTTGATGGCGTGCGACCAAAGACTTTGGGCGATGCACAGAAAGAGATCATGATCGATGCCGCACAAACGTTGGTGGTCGACCGCGCTGGTAAACACGTCACCATCGATCTGGGGTCCGGCTTCAACGAAAAAGCGTTGGCCAGTGGTGAAAAGGAGATCATGGGCGTGCGTTTCCCGTTCTATGTGGACACGGTACAAGCGGGTATGAATTCCGCAGGTAGCGGCATCATGAAAGGGGATCGATTGATCGCGGTGGACCATGCGCCAGCCCTTTACTACGACGACTTCCGCAAGGCGGTCCAAGCGAAGCCCGAACAAGAAGTAGTGGTTTCGGTCCAACGCGGCAGCGATACCTTGGATTACACCGTGATGGTCGATGCCCAAGGCAGGATCGGCGTGGGCGCCATGGGCTACACCCAATTGCAGGAGCGCGGCCACAACTTCGTTACTGTGCATGAAGATTTCGGGTTGCTCGCTTCCATTCCAGCAGGTATCAACTACGGATTAGAGACCCTAGGTGGCTATGTCAGCTCCTTGAAACTGCTGTTCACGCGTTCCGGGGCCAGTCAGATCGGTGGCTTCGGAGCCATCGGGGGCATGTTCCCGCCGGTCTGGAATTGGCAGGCTTTCTGGACCATGACGGCCTTCCTCAGCATCATCCTTGCCTTCATGAACATCCTTCCGATCCCTGCGCTGGACGGTGGTCACGTGATGTTCCTGTTGTATGAGATGATCACCCGCCGTGCCCCGAACCAACGGGTGTTGGAAGTCGCCCAAATGGCCGGCATGGCGCTCTTGTTGGCCTTGGTACTCTACGCGAACGGAAACGACGTGTTCAAGTGGATAAGCGGCAACTGAACAGTGGGTTGAAGGGCCGTACAGCACAGCTTACGGAATCCAATAAACAGCTCGTCAAATTCGGGTTGATCGGAGTGCTTGCAGTACTCACGGACCTGTGCATGTATTGGACTTTCCTGAACGTACTCCCCGAAAAAGCGTTCGGTGGTTGGATGGGGAATGAAGTACTGGCCAAGGGCATGTCCTTCCTCTGCGGTTTGTTGGTCACCTATCAATTCAACAAACGGTGGACTTGGCGCAAGAAGGACCGGAGCAACAAGCGCTTGGTGAAATTCATGCTCACCTACGGCATATCGTTGGTGCTGAATGTGGCGATCAATACCGGTGCCCTCAAGGTCTTGCTGGGTAATGAGACATTCGCCGGGGTGCCATTCAAATATTTCATTGCCTTTGTGATTGCCACCGGGGTATGTGCCACCTTCACCTTTTTGGGCCAGAAATTCTGGATCTTCCGGGTGAGGGAAGAAGAGTAGGGGCCCGGACCGACCAGAACATCATTTGGCTTTCCTGCGTACAACGGCCATGCGCCATGTGGTCCTTGTAGAAGATGATGCCCTTGTGCGCAAGCTCTTGGAGAAACGGTTGGTCGGTAGTGGTTGGCAGGTAACCGCAATGCGCGACGGTCGTGAAGTGTGTGACTTGCTCCGCGAACAGCACGCCGATCTGATCTTGATGGACCTAGGTTTACCGCACATCGATGGCCTTGCTTTGGTGGAAGCGATACGTGCCGCGGGCTTCGAAACACCCGTCATGGTGCTCACGGCCTACGACCTGCCCCACTTGGAAGCGACCATCCGCAGTACCGGTGCCAATGCGCTGGTGCAAAAGCCCTACGACCCGGACGAGTTGATCCGGCGCATGCACCAAATGCTCGCCGCGTAATTCCATTTCGCAGGTAGGCATTGGGGTCTCGTACCCGCCATGCGGCATGCGCAATGCTTCAAGATCATGAACCGCAGATAAACGCAGATATACGCAGATGTCCCTATCCATCTACGTAACGAGATCAACGGCAAAGTCAAGATCCGCATTTATCTGCGTTCACCTGCGTTTATCTGCGGTTCCTCTTTTCAGGTCAGGACCCGGTATCGTTATTTCTCATTTACGCATCAACCGAAAACCAACGTGCATACGGGTGAATATGGAAGGTTCCCATTTCCGTTCATCGCTGCCACAGGCACGCCATCCCCGTCCTCCCGCATTCCGCAGTACTGTGGGATCACGCGGGACACGGTTCCTCTTTCAGGTCAAGGACCGGTAACCCTATTTCTCATTTGTGGTGTGGGATCCTGTAGCGAACTTCGCGGCGGTGTCCGCAACAACACATACACACGATGTGATCATCATCGGTACCGGCTTGGCCGGTACGGTGCTCTCCGAGACCCTTGCGCTGCAAGGGTTGCGTGTGCTGGTGTTCGATGTCGCCCAAAAAGGAAGCGCGTCCAATGTTGCTGCGGGCATGGTCAATCCGATCGTCCTTCGGCGAACTGTTCCCAGTTGGCGTGCCGGTGAAATGTTGGCCATTGCCGGTGCTTTCTACCGCGACCTGGAAATGCGCTACGACACTGCGTTGTGGTACCCTTTCTCCATGGCAGCGCTCTTTCCCACGGCACAAGAGGCGGGCATTTGGCAACGGCGCCTAAAGGATCCAGTGGTGGCTCCTTTCCTTGGGGAAGAACCCAGCAAGGACCCGGCCGTGCTGGCCATGCCACAGCCCTACGCACACGGCACGGTGAAGCGTTGTGCGCGGCTGGATGTTAGAAAGCTCATTGCCATGCACCGTTCGCGTTGGTTGGCCTCCGGCTTGTTGATCGAGCAACGGGTGGACGAGAGCGATATCCACCAACTTCCGGATGGTGTCGAAGTGCATGGAAACACCGCACCGATGTTGGTCCATTGCAAAGGCCCGTTCAGCCATTCAAGTGGATTGGTGCTGGTTCGGGGTGAAGGACTAACGGTGCGCATTCCGGGTCTTGGGTTGAACACGATCGTGCATCGCGGCGTGTTCATACTGCCGATCGGTGAGGATGTTTACCGGGTAGGGGCCACCTTCGCCTGGGACAAGGTCTGGAGCGGTCCAACCGAAGAAGCACGTCACTACCTTATGGACGGTCTTCAACGCCTGATCACGCGCCCCATCGAGGTCTTGGAACACTGGGCCGGGGTGCGTCCCGCTTCCAGTGATCGCCGTCCGATCCTGGGCCGCACCGGGCCGCACGAGGCCATCTTCAATGGGCTGGGATCACGTGGCGTGCTGTTGGCGCCATGGTGTGCGCAGCACCTTACGGATCATCTTTTCAAAGGAGTGCCGCTGGACCCGGAGGTGGATCTGGAGCGGTTCGCGGAGTGAGTTTTGGTTGACGGGGTAACTCGAAAGGCTCCTCACCTTTCTCCAACGCAATAACCTCCGCCAGCGCCAACCGATGGAACTTCACACTGCACCCATCGTAGCTCCGTCGCACATCGGCATTCACGGTTTTGTGTGCACCGGAGTGGTCCCAATCCAGTGCCGGGTAGTGCGCAGCAAATTCCATCGGCTCCATGTTCACCACGAATTCGGCGTGCTCAAACCCTTCCGGATATGGCGATCCCGGTTTCGGTGCCGGTAGTTCGATCACCGCGACGGTACGGTTTTGAAAAGTGAAAGGAACGTGTAAACGAACCGTCGCAATGGGCCTTCCGCCGATCTCGTGTTCGCCCAACAACGAACCTTCCTCCAATAGCCTGCCTTGCAATTCCGCGTAACGTTCCATCGTTTCTACGCGGTAGCATAAGTGGTCCAATTCGAAGACGGAAACATCGATCCCATCATCGCTAAGCGCTTTGAAAAGTTGCTCGAGAAATCGGGATGGATCCGGCAAGGCGTTCATGGTCCAAAGAACGGAAATGCCACGGCTGATGATAGTGGATCCTTCATTACGATAACGTTTTCGTGCTCTATCCCGCAGAACGGCGGTCTCCTAATTTCTGAAGGAAGTAACCGCAGATGAACGCAGATGGACGCAGATGTGCAGTGCCACAACCGTTACGAGTCCATACGATCCCGCTCCTTGCCTTTTATCTGCGTTCATCTGCGTGCATCTGCGGTTGAATTCCACGCCATCGGCGGGCATACGCAGCCGGATACCCCAAGGTCCACGAACTTCCATCCAACATCGCCACCTTTGCAGGATCACGGGAAAAGTACCTTCCCTCGCTATGCGCCAGACCCGCTCCGCCTTATTCTCACTGCTTGCTGTTCTCTTGTTCGTTACGTGCAGTTCAACACGCAAGCAAGTGAGCGAACAGAAAGACACCATGAAAGATCCCCGTTGGGTACAAGTGGATTCGCTCAACCACCAAGGGCTTTATGCCAGTGCGTTGGAGCGTACGAAGGTGATCCTTGAGGATGCAAAACAGGCCAACGACTGGCGTACCGAGTTCCGTGCATGGATGTACCGGGTCCGCGCCAACGGAATGCTCGGTAACGATGTGGACAGTACGTACATGGAACTGGACGAACGTGCCCGGACCAGCGCTGCGCCACTGAAGCAACTGCTGCATTCGGTGTCGGCCGAAGGGTGGTGGAGCCGCTACCAAATGGATCGCTGGCAGATCCTGGACCGTACGAACATGCAGGGCGAAGGAGCCGACCCCGCGACTTGGACGCAGGCCACCTTCATCAATAAAGTGATCGAAGAATTCAACGCGTCCTTGGTTCCCGCTGAAGAGTTGCAGGGCATTCCGATAGGTGACCTTGCCGATCTGCTGACCAATGCAGATAGTGGAGCAGCCTTGCGCCCAACGCTGTATGATGTGCTTGCTCATCGCGCCCTCGATGTGTTCAAGAACAGCGAAACCCGGATCACCGAACCGGCTTGGCGTTTCACGTTGAATGAGCCCGTGTACTTTGAACTTTTCGAGCCTTTTGCGTTGCGCAAATTGCAACACCGTGATAGCACCGCATGGGAGTTCAAAGCCTTGGAAGTGTACCAACGATTGGAGCGCATGCATCTCGTCGACAATGCACCTTCAGCGTTGGTGGACCTTACGTTGGAACGTTTGCGCTATGTGCGCGACAACAGCACCTTGTCGGAGAAGGACTCCCTCTACCTGCACGCGTTGGGAACGCTTCAAAGCCGCTTGGTGAAGGACACGGCGTGGGCCGAAGTGACCGTGGCGATCGCCGAGGAACATGCCGAACGCGGCAATGCCTACCAACGTTTGGCCGATGGTCCGAACAAATGGGAGAAGCGGACGGCACAAGCACTTTGCGATTCAGCGATCGCGAAATTCCCGGGATCCTTCGGTGCCAAGAATGCGTTGGTGTTGAAGACGAATTTGGAACGGACCGCACTGGACCTTCAAGTGGAGCAGGCCATTTCACCCAACACTGTTTCCACGATCGCATTGGGCTACACCAACACGAACAAGGTTTGGTTCCGTGTGGTACTGGACCAGATCGATGTCAACGTTGCGCTTGAACCACGCCAGGACCGTGCGAAGGTTTTGTTGGCCCAACCCGCCCTGTTGGAATGGAGCGTTGACCTGAAAAATGATGGTGATCTCCAACGCCACATGATCGAACTGCCTGTCGCGGGTTTGCCGTTCGGCCACTATGCGATCATCGCCAGTGCGGGCTCTGAGTTTGTTTCCGAAAAGGATGCGATCGTGCATGCTTCGTTCTGGGTAACGGAGCTGGCCATATCAGAACGAAAGAACGGCAATGATCAAGAGTTGTTGGTGTTGGATCGGGAGACAGGAGCGCCACGCTCCGGTGTGAACGTAGAAGGTTGGTTCCAAGAGAACAATTACCAACAAGGTCGGAAGTTCAGGAAAGTTGCGGAGTTGACCACCAACGCAGAAGGCAACGCGACCTTCCCCGTATTGACCGATCGCGGCATGCTCACGTGGGTATTGAGCGATGGCGATGATCGGTTCCAGACCGGATCAAGGTGGTACTATTCCTACACGGAACAACCGGAACGCGAACAGTTGCGCACCTACCTCTTCACCGACCGCGCGATCTACCGACCGGGGCAGGAGATCTTCTTCAAAGGCATTGTTATCTCACAGAAAGGCAAGACCAATAAAGTGGTCACTGGACACAAGGAGAAAGTGGTGCTCTACGATGTGAACGGCGAACAAGTGGACACGCTGAACGTGATCACCGATGCGTTCGGAGCGTACCATGGAAAATTCAAGGCACCGCTAGGGGTGCTCACTGGAAGCATGCGCATCGATGCCGGATCAGGCAGTCATTCCGTGCAAGTGGAAGAGTACAAGCGCCCCACCTTCGAAGTGATCTTCGACCCGATCACAAGTGCGGCGAAGTTGGACCAGGAGGCACTCGTTACCGGTATTGCAAAGAGCTATGCGGGCGTGCCGTTGGATGGTGCCACGGTGCAATGGACGGTGGAACGCAACACGCGCATGCCCTGGTATTGCGGTTGGTTTTGGCGCGGATTGCCGTGGGGCCAAAGCACGGAAATTGCAAGTGGCGAAACGTTATGCGATGCCGATGGAAAATTCAACATCTCCTTCAAGGCGATCGCGGACCATGCCTTCCCGTCGGGTGCCGATCCGTTGTTCGCCTTCACGGTTGAGGCCTCGGCAACGGACATCAATGGCGAAACACAGACCAGCACCACGACATTGAATTTGGGATATCGGAGCATCGAGATCGACATCGACTTGAATGGGTCGATCGATCGAAATGTCACGGACAGTTTGGATGTGCGTATCCGCAATTTGAACGGCGAAGAACAAGATGTGCCGATGGACATCCGTATCGTGGAATTGGTACCACCCGCAGATGCGCCGCAACGCGAGCGTTTG
>Ga0209582_1001708_pt1 | contig 10157 bp, 6 predicted proteins | sample KloWWTmetKNB5Kit_FD_187176 | JGI IMG/M metagenome (GOLD analysis project Ga0209582, IMG submission 187176) | Active sludge microbial communities from Klosterneuburg, Austria, studying microevolution and ecology of nitrifiers - Klosterneuburg... | ecosystem: Engineered > WWTP > Aerobic digester >...
GCCCAAATGGTCATATGCCTTTTCGGTAGCACATCGTCCACGCGGAGTTTTTTCAAGTAATCCTGTCTGAATCAAGTAGGGTTCGATGACTTCCTCGATCGTGTCTTCCTCTTCACCAGTTGCAGCGGAAAGTGTTTTCACACCAACGGGTCCACCATTGAATTTCTCGACAAGTGTTTTTAACAATAATCGATCAGACGGAGATAGTCCTAATGTATCAACACCAATCATATCAAGAGCAGATTCTACAGTCATAACATCAATATGTTCGATTTCCTTAATCTGTGCGTAATCGCGAACGCGCTTCAAAAAATAGTTTGCAGTTCGTGGAGTTTTACGACTGCGGCGGGCAATCATGCCAAGTGCTTCATTATCGATAATAATGTTCAATCGTTTTGCACTGCGCCGTACGATTTCTGTCATTTCTGCATCATCATAAAATTCAAGTTTAAATGTTCCACCTGAAAATCGTGAACGAAGAGGGGATGATATTAATGATGGTCGCGTTGTTGCTGCAATTAATGTAAACGGAGGAAGTTCTAATTGTAATGTTCGTGCACTTGGTCCTTTTCCAATAATAATATCCAATACTCCGGACTCCATAGCAGGGTAGAGGACTTCCTCGATCATTTTATTCAACCTATGGATCTCATCGATGAATACAATATCACCTGGTTGGATGTTGGTTAGGATGCTCGCAAGGTCTCCAACCTTTTCAATTGCGGGACCTGATGTAATTTTCATAGCCCGTCCTGTTTCATTTGCGATCAAATGGGCAAGAGTTGTTTTCCCAAGTCCTGGTGGGCCATAAAATAGGATATGCTCTGCAACCTGTGCACGGTTTTCAGCGGCATTGATCAGAATATGAAGGTTTTGTTTAATGGTGGTCTGTCCAATGTATTCATCCCAGCTATTTGGGCGTAGATTTGCATCCAATGATCGTTCTATTTTTTCAGGAGATTTCATATAAAATCCATTATATCACACAAGTCTCTTTTTTCAGAAATACGGATTCAAAATGTGAATATAGGGAATATACCCTTATAAATAAAGCTATAACAGCATATAGGTATGTGGAAAAAGCCTGTGGATAACTTGGTGAAAAACCACATATTTAGTGCTTGCGCAATTTTAATAACCGCGTTATAGTCTAAGTCTTGTCGGGTTTTTATTTACACAGTGATGTGTATTAAAAACAAGATTAGTGAGAAGTACTTGACATATTATCATAAGTATGATATGCTTGTACCATAAAACTACATACTAGTTTTGAACATAGAAATCTCAAAGGGATCGGGATCTCGCGGTCTTCCTGGGGTTTGCGGGTAGGAATGTCTGGTACGTCTGCTTGAACGGACGATTTCTGGATTTCTCCTTTCTCCTTTCTTCAATTTCAGCTCCCTCGTGGGCAGAAAAGATGTCTTTGAGATTTCTGTGTTTGAATAAGATTGGCTTGCCAAACGAGCTCAATCACAGAATTGAAAAACCTTTCCTTCGGGAAAGGTTTTTCAATTCTTAAATAATATTAACAAAACACCTTGTACAATAATTACTCTTGAAATCGAGCATCCTTTATGGATGCGAAACCGAACAGCGCAGCTGGAGGGAATTATTGAAAGAGTAATTATTGTACAAGGTGTTTTGGTTCTCTTTAAATAACATAATAACTATTTCATGATATACTTTTATTAATATGGTCGTATTTCATGATGAAGAACAGAATAAAAAACTTGGTGAAATTCATATGCGCCAAGAAGAGGCAGCAGTTAAATCTCTTGCTGATGATTATGGAATTGGATATGTAGATCTGTCTGGAATTGGGATCAATACAGATGCGCTCTTATTGATTCCAGAATCAGTTTCCCGCGATGTTGGCATTGCGTGTTTTGCAATGATTGGAAAGAAATTAAGCGTCGCTGTAAAATCACCAACCTCACCAAAAACAATTGAACAAATAGATAAACTAGAAACAGATGGTTTCATTATTCACTTATATTTAGTATCTGTTCGAAGTTTGGAAAAAGCATGGGCACGATATGCTGATGTTAGTGGTGCAGAAAGGGCACGAGGTGGACTGCTTGATATAACCGACGAAGGATTGCAGCAATTAGCGGAAGAAGTGCATACAAATGCTGATATCAAGGATAAGTTTATCGACATGATTCAATCAAAAGAAACACATAAAATTTCCAAATTAATGGAGATTATTTTCGGTTCTGCAATTGGTACAAAATCTTCCGATGTTCATATTGAAGCTGCTGAAAAATTTGCTCGACTGCGTTTTCGTCAGGACGGAGTACTCCAAGACATTACAGAATTTCCACTTGATATCTATAAAAGTATTAACTCGCGAATCAAATTATTATCGGAAATGAAATTAACCAGTACTGCAACTGCACAAGATGGTCGTTTTACGATTATGTATAAAAAAACGGAAATTGAAGTTCGTACTTCGCTTATTCCGGGTCCCTACGGTGAGTCAATTGTAATGCGTATTCTAAACCCAGAAGGACTCGCAAAAGATTTTGAAAATCTGGGTATGCAACGAAAATTATTAGAAGTATTAATGACAGAAATCGAGAAGCCAAACGGAATGATTTTAACCACCGGTCCAACCGGTTCTGGAAAAACAACAACACTGTATTCTATTTTAAAACGCGTATACACACCTGAAATAAAAATTTTAACCATTGAAGATCCAATCGAATATCATTTACCGGGGATTACACAAACACAAGTAGATCATGAAAAGGGTTACGATTTTAGTTCAGGGCTTCGAGCTGCAATGCGTCAGGATCCTGATGTGATCATGGTAGGAGAAATCCGCGATAAAGAGACTGCTGCAACTGCGATCAATGCGTCACTTACTGGTCACTTGGTACTATCAACCTTACACACCAACAATGCTGCTGGTGCTGTTCCGCGTTTAACAGAACTTGGTGTTAACCCAAAGATTCTGCCAGATGCTGTAACAGTTGCCATGGCACAACGAATGGTTCGTCGCTTATGCGAGAACTGTAAAACACTTACTAATCCACCTGCTGATGATAAGAAAATATTACGAGCAATTGTTCGCAATGCATTACATAATGGAAAAGATTTTTCAGATAGTGGTATAAATAACGATAAGGATGATTTCCAAGTATATAAACCAGTTGGATGTGATCAGTGTGACCATATTGGATACAAAGGACGAATCGGAATTTTCGAAGCAATTTTAATTGATGACAAAGTTGCTGATGTTATTGTTAATAATCCGTCAGAACGAGAAATAAAACACGCATCATTACACCAAGGAATTTTTACAATGGTGGAGGACGGTGTGGCAAAAATCTTGTCAGGTATTACAACAATGGAAGAAATTCAAAGTACAGTAGATATGACAGAGGATTTACCAGAAGGGTGGCATACAGAATCAGTAAGTAGCGAGCCAGTATCTATACATAATGAAGAGTCTGCTGTTGAGCCAATTCCAGTATCGTCAAAATATATGGAATTTGTAGCACCAGCAGCGGATGAAGATGGGCGTCCCGTTACTATACAGCCCACAACTGAAAACACACTTCCGATAAAAGAATTGATTATGTTAGTAGATTATCTGAAAACATTAGAATCAGAACAAGACAAAAATCCAGAGATTGGAATAAAGAAAAAGATTAGTGATCTACGAAATACAATTATCGATTTATTAGTTCGTACAGATGTTTCAAAATGGCTGGCATACGATCCATCAGTCGTAGTACATGAAGAGGTTGCAAAGATCGTGAGTGATCTGGAAACACTTGAACAACATCAATCTCGTCGTCCTAATGTTGGTGTTGCGTCACAGTTAAGAGAAATTCGAAACACCATAGAAAATTTAGTGGCGAAAGAGTGACATTAAAATTGTCTGTGATATTGTAGTTGAGACCGCGAGGTTCTTTCGATCCCGTATCGACAGTCTCTGTGGAAGGTAAGCCGGTAGTGCAAAATTATGTATTTAACGATTCGTTGAATGTATAATTTTGCACTGCAGCGGCTTTTTTTGTTATACATATGGGCTATTGACAAATATGCATCATTATGCTATACTTCTACTAACAGGCATGGAATATCCTTATTTCACAAGCTTGGTTCCTTGAAAAGCTTTTTCATGAGATTAGTTTAGAGTTAGATAATTCAGAGATCTGAATTATACGAAACCATTAAGGTTTTTGAATTATCTAACTTCTAAAACAATTTTAAAATGAAAAAAATAGTATCTATAAGCATCATGGCTGTGACATTTTTGATAATGTCAGTAAGCTGTAACCGCGCAGGCGTACCTGCAGCAACATTATTACCTGCAAAACAGGACAACTGGCAACACTATAACTTTGATAAAAAAGCTACAGTGGATAAATATGGAGCTGACAAAGCTCAGTTTGCTACCGAAAGTGAATTGTATATCTATAGAACAAGAGATACTTCATTTCTTAATACAAGAGGTGATATCGTCGATTCAACTATCAAAGAAACAAGAACTATCGATGCATACAGGACATGCCTTGTTGTAGATGTAAAAGAAGTAGACGGATGGACAGTTTACAAAATGGAATTCAAACTTAAAAAGACTAACAAATTCATCTATGTATACTACAGCGGAAAAGCGGATGAAAATGGAGGCGAATTTACAGTTAAAGAAGTACCAGAAAGCCCTGGCCAGATAATGGTTGCGTTTTCCAAAACAAGTAAACCTGAGTTATGGTCTATTGCCACGACAGGACAAGTCCTATTGTATTCAGGAAAAGCAGGAGAACGCTCTGAAGATCTTGATGCAACTGAGAATCTATTACGAGGTCGCAAAACTAAATAAGTCCAGCACATTGAAATAAAAAAGCCATGTAGTTACATGGCTTTTTTATTTCAATGAGAGCAAAGACTGTTCATCATAGATATATTGACAAATATGTCATAATATGCTATACTTCTACTAACAGGCATGGAATATCCTTATTTCACAAGCCTGGTTCCTTGAAAAGCTTTTTCATGAGATTAGTTTAGAGTTAGATAATTCAGAGATCTGAATTATTCCAAACCGTTGAGGTTTCTGAATTATCTAACTTTAAATCTTATAAAAATGAAAAAAATAGTATTTTTGATTGTAGCGATTGCTACATTTTCTTCAGCAAACGCTGGGCAACACCTCAATAGAGGTATGATGATATGGCAGAAAGTTAGTGATGGTCAAAACTACACTAATATTAATGACCATGTACAAGCATTGAAAACAGGCGGAGTATTTCCTGGTATGAGTCAGGACAGAATGTATGGAGATAAAAATGCGCAAGTATCTGTGTGGAAAGATTACCTTTTAAACACAAATGCTATGGCGACTGTATCTCTTGCCTCCATGACATCTGCATTAAATGCAGTAAACATGGCAACAGGAAGTTCTCTTACTAACGAATTTGGCGGCGCTTATGTTGATGCAAGCATTGCTCTAACAGTATTAGGCAGTAGTTGGGCTTCAACAGGAGACATGCCAGCTTATGTTCCAGGTAAAGGTAGTAAGATCAAGTTTGATACTTACCATCAAAATGCAGAAGGGAAAAGCGGTGGCTACATGGACTCTATTGTTCGTGAGCGTCACTTATTACCATCTGGATGGGAACAAGCAATTTTTATAAACATCCCAGGATATGAACCTATTCCAATTCGTTCATGCTTCTGTGGAAATAATATTAGTGTTTCTGATATTCTAATGTTTATAAAGAAAAAGGATGAGGTTGTTGTTCCAAAACCGCAACCAAGGTCTGCATCTACAAATTGCATTCCTCAAACTCCTGACATGCCACGCTCTGCAGCAACCACTTGTAAGACTGATAATCCATCAGGATTACCGCAGCCTGCACCTACAACTGCAAAAGGCACTACGCCATCGTCAATGCCTCAAACGGCACCGACAACGGCAAAAGGAACTACAAGCACAACGCCAAGTAGTCCATCAACCGCTGTTACTACACCAGTAGTAAAAACTCCGGTTGCTGCACCAAAAAGCAGTGCTTACGATTTTTAACAAATTAATAACACTTAAAACTTCATATAGAAGGGATTCCTCACAGGATCCCTTTTATTGTGCTTGTTTTATAAGGGTTTATGGCTATTTCGACCTAAAGCCAGTAATAATGAAAGAGCTTGACAAATATCCTGTATATGATATACTACTTATAAGAATAGTGAGTTATCGCTATTCGTCAGTTCTTTCACAAAGTTGTCGATTTTATATGTAGTTATAGGTTTGAATAATTCAAAGGTCTGGATGTTTATCAAGATTTTCGAATTATTCAAATTCTAAAACAACAGTAACAATGAAAAATACGACAACATTCAGATTTATTGCGATGATCGCAATCGTTTTCACCAGCGTAACTGCCTTCGCACAGGCAGGTGAATTCCCATATGACTGGGCAAGTTACGGTATTCAGAACTTTAAGTTCTTAAGAACCGAAGCGGTTTCAAACGGAACTTATAAAGATGTTTACCTGTACGCAGGTAAAGAAATTTCAACAGCTCCATTTTACTGCAAAACTTGCGAAGGCAAGAATTCTCCAGCTCCTGTTATCAATAATACCAACACCAATATCACTTATGATGCGGAAATGGAAGCTAAGAAATTAGCATTTGAGATAAAAAAATGGGAATCGGATAATTATTTCCGCCAACAAGATTTGGAAATGAAAAAGAAGAACTACGACCTAGCTGTAAAGCAGTACAAAATGTACAAACGCCAAGGCGGCTTCAAAGGCTTCACAGACTTCTTGGCTTCTGCTGGATTATTCTTAAGTGGAACGGGTGAGGTTATGCAAGGAAAAGCAGCATTGGATGGATTATATCAGGATAATCTTACCATTTTCAATGGTAACAATCCTGCTAATCCTATTGCGCCAAATGCACCAACCGACTGGAATTATGGAACAACGCCTACCGCTCCGGTAAATCCAATAACTCCAATCACTCCAACATCGCCTACAGACTGGGGTTTCGGTACTGTTACAACAACACCGCCAGGTCAGACACCTCCAATTATTGTTGCACCGCCAACAGATTGGAATTAACACAATTTAATCACTAAAACTTCATATAAAAGGGATTCCTCAAGAATCCCTTTTATTGTGCTTGTTTTTTATGGTATTATTAACTCTGAAAGGGTATTAATAAATAAGGTTAGATACTTGACAAATTATGGCAATATGCTATACTACTCATGTTTATTACCAATAATTCACGAAATAAACTCTATAATATATATGAAAAAAATTATCCAAAAAACTATGCGATTCGGACTTCCCGCACTGCTTGCTATCACGCTTTTTGCTGGTGCAAATGTTGCCTTGGCCGGATACGCGTTCAACTCACTGTCTGACGACTGTCGTACAACATCTGTTGCAAACAAAACAACTGGTGAAGGTTATGATACGCCATGTCTAGCAGGAAGTGCTATTACTGTTCAGCCAGGTCAAGAATTTGTTGTTAGTATGTATTTCCGAAATACAGGTGACGCAAATGCTAACCAGGTATATGCAAAATTAAACGGAATCGACGGACAATCTGTACTTGGTGTAACTACATTCAATGGTCAGATTTTAGTTGATACTACAACTCTTGCTAAAAGTCAGTCTGTAAATGTTAACTTCCCAACACGGGTAACTGCAACACTTACAAAGATTGAATTTATTACTCGATCAGGAGGAGCTCGCGATATTACATCTGACCGAACTATTTTTAGTTCAACTGGACGAAAGATTGCAAATACAATTGCTCCAACTTCAACAGACGGTGACTATGGTTCAATAAAAACAACTTACCGTGTTGAATCTGCTAACTCTGGATGTACTTCTAACTGTGGAACATCAGGATTACCAATTGTATTAACTGGTGGATATCTACCAAAAACAGATTCAACAGGAACTGTAAACCTACAAGGAACAGTTAGTCCTAACGGGTCTGCTGCATGTACATATTTTATGTATGCAAACATGACTAATGGTGGATCTACTGTTACAACTCCAACACGATGTACAAACTCATCTACTTCTGGAACATACAACTTTAACGAACAATTTTCAGGACTTTCAACTGGTTCTTATAACTACAAAGCTTGTGCTGAAAATTCAAGTAATCAACAAGTATGTGGTGGTGTAGAAACATTTACTATCTCTCGAGATAACTATAACCCAGGTACTAACAATCAAATGACAGTATATACAGATTCATATTCTTGGATTAACCAAGATAATGGAAGTGTAACACTGTACGGTCATTACAATAATAATACTAATGGCTCAACTACAACCTCGTTTGAATACCGACGAAACGGTGAAAGTACTCGATCAATTATCGCAAGTACTTCATCAGATAATTCTCGATCATTCAATGTATCATTGTACAGCCTTTCAGTAGGAAGTTATGAGTACCGAGCATGTGCAACAGCTTCAACAAACGGATGTGGTAACTGGAATACATTTTATGTAAACCAAAATACCTACATTGATAACAATAATTACAGTAATGTTCAAACATTGCCAATATTATACCGTGGACAGGACTCAGCAACACTTGATGGTTATCTGAATCTACGAGGATGTTCATCAGCTCAGACATACTTCCAATATGGACGAAACGGGTCATATGGATCGACTACAATGTCATCTTATAAGACTGGCTCAGGATCAATTTCACAGGCGATTGCTGGCCTTTCTCCTAATACAACTTATTACTACCAGGCTGTTGCTCAGGCGTGTGGGACAACTATTTATGGGTCTCAATCGCAATTTACAACAGCAGCTTACTCAGTAAATCCACCTGTTTATACTGGCGGAACAACAACAATAATTCGAAATATTACTACAGCTACTAATACTGGTGGTGGTGCAAAATATTTGCGTTTAACTATTGATAATGGACGAGATACAGTAGTTCGAGGTGATGAATTAATCTACAATGTAGAATGGGAAAATATCTCAAACAAAGATTTGGAAGACCTAGTATTAGAAGTTTCTTTCCCAGAAGGAGTACAAGTTACTTATACTGAGGAAGGTCAAATTGATAAGAAAGCAAATTCAGTCTATGTTAATATTCGTGATCTAAAAAAATTAGAGCAAGACGATATGATTATTCGAGCTCGTGTAAATGGATCATTTAAAGATAATGACCCAATTACAGCTCGTGCAATTATGGCTTTCGAGAATCCTGAAAACAAAGCTCAGGAAAATGCGATTGCATACGATTCAGATAGTTATCTATCAAGTTCAAGCGTGCTAGGAGCTTCAATCTTTGGATTGGATTTCCTACCTGGAACATTGGCTGGATGGTTGTTTATAATCCTATTATTAATACTAGTAGTTTTGATTATTCGCTACGCTACACGCCGACGCGAAGAACATCATTATTACCCAATGGATAATAATGGACCAACATATCCGACTGCTCCTGTAGCAGCACCGGTTGCGCCTATGGTGACTAAAACAACTGAAGTTGAATACACACCATACCGACCTACTCCAAAGCAATAATTATTTTATTCGTGAATTATGTTCTCCTCGCAAAAACCGCCTAATTGGCGGTTTTTGCTTTTTCTGTAACTTCAAGTATGATACTAGCTATGCAATGGAACACAGTAACAATCGAAGATTTTAAGAATGTCACAAACGATATTTTGAACAGTATTTCTGACAGATACACACACCGCGGAACAGATAATGCATGCGTTGTGTGTTTGCAGGGAGATTTGGGTGCTGGAAAAACAACAATGACCCAAATGATTGCAGAACGACTCGGCGTTATTGAAAGCTTACAAAGCCCTACATTTGTAATTAAAAAAATATACAATACTCAATCAGAGGTATTTAAGACCTTGATCCACATGGATGCATATCGATTAGAGGGCGAAGAAAACCTGGAAGTATTGCGACTTGGTGAAGATTTTAAAAACCCAAATACATTGATGGTAATTGAGTGGCCGGAAATGATTAGTTCAATTATTCCAAAAGATGCGATCAATATAAAAATTGAACACGATGGTAATGGAAGAAAGATACAGTTAGATAACAAAAAAACCGACTAGTCGGTTTTTTTGTTAAAGATAAACATGCTTCCAAGTAGGGTAAGCGCAACACCCAATATTAATGCCATCATTG
>Ga0209582_1001709_pt1 | contig 10155 bp, 9 predicted proteins | sample KloWWTmetKNB5Kit_FD_187176 | JGI IMG/M metagenome (GOLD analysis project Ga0209582, IMG submission 187176) | Active sludge microbial communities from Klosterneuburg, Austria, studying microevolution and ecology of nitrifiers - Klosterneuburg... | ecosystem: Engineered > WWTP > Aerobic digester >...
GAAATGGGATTCCGCATTGCGCGCAAGCATTCGCGCAAGTTGCGTTTGATCTGCCTGCTGGCGGGTTTCGCGACGCCGGCAATCCTTGCCCTGCTGGCCTTGCTGGTGCCAGGTCCGGGCGGTGTCGCCGCATGGATCGGCCTGCTTGCGGGCATGTTCGGCATCTTCCTCGAACGCTGGCTGTTTTTCGCTGAAGCGCGACATGCGGTGATGCTTTACTACGGTGCCCACGGTGACTGAGGACGGGACGTAAAGTTCTGTTTCAGCGAGGGGTTTTCGGGCAACCGTTCACTTCGCATTCAATTCCACTCGCTAGGATCGCAACGCCTGCGCGTCCGCGGTTCAGCGGATTGTGCATTCGATTCATCCACTCTCTCCCAGAAGGTAATTTCAATGAAAAGTGCACTCCTTGCGGGCGCAGTCCTGCTTGCCGTTCCCGCGCTTGCTTCGGCGCAGGCTGACGACGGCACGTGGTCGGGCAGTGGCGAGGCCGGTCTCGCCCTGACCAGCGGCAACACCAAGTCGCAGAACCTCAATGTCAAGCTCGCCTTCAAGAAGGAAGACGCGCAGTGGAAGCACAATTTCTTCGTCAATGCCTTGCGCAGCAAGGGTGAAGCGAACGGTGAATACGACCTTACCGCCAATCGCTACGACCTTGGCGCCTCCTCCGGCTACAAGCTCGACGAGCGCAGCTACATCGTCGGCGCGGCGCGCTACGAAAACGACGATTTCTCGCCGTACGCGTACCAGTGGATCGTCTCGCTCGGCTACGGCTACACCTTCATCAAGAACGCCGAAACCGAGTTTTCCGCCGAGGTCGGCCCCGGCTATCGTCGCCTTGATCCCCGCGCCTATGCGGTCGTGGCCGGCGACCCGCCGGTGACCACGATCATCGACCCGGATGTCGAAGGCAACGTGGTCGGTCGCGGCTTGATCAGCTACAAGCACAAGTTCAATGATTCAACCGCATTCGAGAACACGACCCTGATCGAAGCCGGCTCGAACAACACGTTCCTGCAGAACAATGCCGGACTTTCCGTCAGCATGAGCGAAAAACTCGCCCTCAAGCTCGGCTACGAAGTCCGCCACAACTCGGACGTCACCCCGGACAAGAAGAAGACCGACCAGCTCGTCACCACCAATCTCGTTTTCAAGTTCTGACCCACGGCAAACGCCGTTGCCGGAATGGCGAGCCCGCTGCGGCTCGCCATTTCACGGCTGGATTCTGCAATCACACGCCAAACTGCCTGGCCCCTGCGCAGATGCTCTCCTGCATCCAGCCGGAGGTCCTGACAACTCAGTGATCGCGAAGCCTGCCGAGAATCGCGTCCGCACCGCGCTCCAGCAGCAGCGACGCAACCTGCTCGCCAAGCTCGATGCCTCGATCGCGGCCCGAGATTTCGATTTCCGCACGCACCAGCCGTCCCGTGCCGGCATCGCCAACCAGACCATAGAGGGCAAGGCCGTTCTCGGTTTCCACGCAATAGCCGGCAATCGGCACATTGCAGCTGCCATGCAGGCGGCGATTCATGGCGCGCTCGCATTCCACGCAGCGACGCGTGTTGGCATCATCCAGTATGCCAAGCAGATCAGCCACGCGCTGGTCGCCGCTGCGCTGCTCGATGGCAATCGCGCCCTGGGCCACGGCGGGCAGCCAATCCGGCGCCAGCAGCCGGGAACGGATGCGCTCCATCATGCCCAGGCGTTCGATCCCGGCACAGGCGAGAATGATGGCGTCATAGTGACCGGCATCGAGCTTGGCCAGACGCGTATTGACGTTGCCGCGAAGATCGAGCAATTGCAGATCCGGTCGCAACGCGCGCAACTGCGCCTGCCGGCGCAGCGATGACGTGCCGACGCGCGCGCCTTGCGGCAATTCGGCGAGGCGCGCGCAGGCATTGCTGATGAAGGCATCGGCGGCATCGGCACGTTCGAGCACGGCGCCAAGGGCGAATCCCGGCTCCAGGTCCATCGGCACATCCTTCAGCGAATGTACGGCGATGTCGGCCTGGTCCTCCAGCATCGCGACTTCGAGCTCCTTGAGGAACAGGCCCTTGCCGCCAATCTCGGCCAGCGGACGATCCAGCACCTGGTCACCACGCGTGGTCATCGGCACGAGTTCGATTTCCAGCCCCGCATGCGCGGCGCGCAGGCGTGCGGCCACGTGTTCGGCTTGCCAGAGGGCCAGGGCGCTCTGGCGGGTGGCGATGCGCAGTCGTTTCATAGGGTTCTCACCAGTTTGCGCAAGGCCGGCAGGTTGCGGCGGCTGACTTCGAGCTCGGTAGCGACACGTTCGAGTTTGGCCAGCACGCGGCCGTCGCTGGTGCGGCTGAGGCCGGCCAGCTTGTCGAGTGCGACCAGGCAATTGCGATGGATGCGCACGAAGCGATTGCCGAACTCGACCTCCAGCGCCTTCAGCGGCTCCTCGATGAGGACTTCGCAGCCGGCATGATGGACCACCACGTACTTGTCTTCGGCGAGCAGGTAGTCGATCTCGGTGATCGGCACGAGGACGAGGTTGCCGCGCACGCGTGCGCACAGGTGGGTGCGTTCGCGTGCCTTGGCTTCGCCCTTGTCGATCTCGCGCAGCACGTCCCGGTTGAAGCGCCCCGCACGCTCGATGGCGGCACGCAGGCGTTCGAGGCGGATCGGCTTGAGCAGGTAGTCGACCGCATTCGCATCGAACGCGGCCAGCGCGTGTTCGTCGTATGCGGTGCAGAAGATGATGGCAGGGGCATGTTCGAACGATGCCAGATGGTGCGCCGCCTCGAGGCCATCCATTCGCGGCATGCGGATATCCAGCAGCAGCACGTCGGGGCGCAAGCGTTCGACCAGTTCGATTGCTTCGCGACCATCGCCTGCCTCGGCAACCACTTCGACCGAGCCGATCCGACCCAGCAGATCGACCAGTCGCTCGCGCGCCAGCACCTCGTCGTCGGCTACGACAACCCTCATTGCCTTATCCGTTCCGGAAGCCTGACCGTCACCGTGAATTCTCCGCGCGCAGGCTGCACGATCAGCGCGGCCTTGTCGCCGAAATGGTACTCGATGCGTGCGCGCACATTGGCCAGGGCGTGCGCATTGCGCGGATGCGCCACATCATCCGGCAGCGGATTGCGCACGACGATCTCGATCATGCCGTCGTTGTGCGCGCCGTGCATGCTCAGGGTTCCACCCTCGGGCATGCGCTGGATGCCGTGGTAGACGGCGTTTTCGACCAGCGGCTGCAGAAGCAGCGGCGGCAGCGGCAAATCGCGCGGCAAGGCCTGCAGATCCAGATCGAGCTTGAGGCGCTCGCCCAGGCGCAAGGATTCGATGCGCAGGTAATGGCCGATCAGATCCAGTTCCTCGCCAAGCGTGCCGAGCATTTCGCGCGTGCCGAGGGCGGCGCGGAACAGTTCGGAGAGATCCTCGACCGCACGCTCGGCATCGGTCGGACGCTTGCGGATGAGGCTGGCAATCGTGTTCATGCTGTTGAACAGGAAATGCGGGCGGATGCGCGCCTGCAAGGCATCGACCTGCGCCTTTGCCGCCGCATGCACGCGCTCCTGCCAGAGCTCGCGTACATACAGATAGCGCAGCAGCGCAGCAGCAATCAGCGCACAGATTGCCGCATTCCCGATCGAGAAGCGCCAGATCGCCCCGGCTGGTGCCGTCAGACCGAAACCCAGGGCATGATCCATCGAATACACCACGGCACTGCCCAGGGCCGTGGTGATGACCGCAAGCGCCCAGGCCGAGAAAAATCCGGGCCGCACCGGCAAGCGCTCGAGAACCTCGCGCGAGGAGCACAGCACCACGGCATTGAGCAAGGCCAGCCACTGCACGAACACGCTGGCGATGCCGAGTTCACTCAGCCACGAGCGTGCCGCGCGATCCGGTGCCATGGCGATGACCAGGGCAACGATCTCGGCCACCACCATCAACGCAAACAGCGTCGGCAGACTGCAGAATTGCGGCAACCAGCGCTGCTTGTCAGTCTCGCTCATGTCGACTCCGACGCTGCGGGCTGCGCTCACGCAGCCTCAATCCGGCGCAATGGCGGTAATGCGCTGGCCGATCCACTGACGCAGATCGGCAATTTCCTCGGCGCACACCTGATGCGCCATCGGATAACTGCGCCACTCGACAGCATGGCCCAGGCTGCGCAGAAAGTCGCGAGCAAGCATGCCAAGCACCTGTGGCACCACGGGATCAACGCTGCCGTGGGCAATGAACAAGGGCAATCCGGCGTTTGCCGTCGAGCGCTCCTTGGCAAGCTGCTGCTCCAGCGGAAGATATCCGGACAGGGCAATGATGCCGGCCAGCGTTTGCGCATGGCGCAGGCCAGCCGAGAGCACCATGGCCGCGCCCTGCGAGAACCCGGCAAGGAAGATCCGCGATGCGGGAATGCCGCGGGCAACCTCGCGGGCAATCAGCGTCTCGACCTCGGCCATCGAGGCGCGGATGCCGATCTCGTCCTGCTTCTGGGCAATTTCCATGCCGGTGATGTCGTACCAGGCGCGCATGTTCATGCCGCCGTTTACCGTGACCGGCCGGCGCGGCGCGTGCGGAAACACGAAACGGATTGCCGGCCAGTCCTTGTCCACCAGTTCCGGCACGATCGGGCCGAAATCGTTGCCATCGGCACCCAGGCCATGCAACCAGATCACCGCGAAGCGTGGATCGGCACCGGTTTCGGTCTGTACGCAATCAAGCATGGGCAATCCTGATGTGAGGGTGTGGCGCAGGCTGCCCGATTATCCCGCGCCTGCCAAGACTTTCGACGCATGGCGAGGGTACCGGCAGCGGTTATCCTTGGCGATCGCCTTTCGCTGGAGATCCGTACCGATGACCCGATTCGCCATCGCCGCCCTGTGTGCCCTGCTGTCACTGTCTGCGGCACCCGTCCAGGCCATAACCCTCGACCAGGCCATGGCCAATCCGGACTGGATCGGGCCGGCCGTCGAGTCGCCCTACTGGAGCGTCGATGGCACGGCGATTTACTACTCGCTCAAGCGCAGCGGGTCGGGCGTGCGCGACCTGCACCGCATCAACCCGGCGAATGGCGAGGATGTCCTGGTCGATCCGGCCATGATGGCGAATGCCGATGGCCGCAACGCCGTGTTCAGTGCCAACCGACAACGCGCTGCCTTCATCCGCAATGGCGATGTGTTTGTTCGTGAGCTGGCCAGCGGCATGCTGCGCCAGGTCACGCGCTCCCAGGAAACCGAGAGCTCGGTGCAGTTTTCCGCCGACGATCGTGCCGTGCATTTCCGTGTCGGCAACGACTGGTTCACCCACGACCTTGCCAGCGGCGTGAATGCACCCGCTGCCATCGTGCTGACCGAAAAGGATCCCGCCGAGAAAAAATCCGACGACCTTGGCGACCTGCAGTTGCGCCTGTTCTCGACGTTGCGCGAGATCAAGGCGGAACGCGAGACGAAGAAGACCATCGAAGAAGCGTTCCGCAAGGGTGATCCGACGCGCGCACCGGCGCCGTTCTATCTCGGCACCGAGGTCAAGATCGAGAGCACCGCGCTGTCTCCCGATGCACGCCACCTGCTCATTGTCACCCGCGACAAGGCCTATGACGACGGCAAGATCGCCAAACTCCAGCATTACGTGACCGAATCGGGCTACGAGGAACAGGAAGACGAGCGCGTCCGCGTCGGTCGCAACCTGCCGGCGCCGAATACGCTTTGGCTGCTCGATCTGGTGGCGCATACGCAGGAAAAACTGTCGCTGGCCGAGTTGCCCGGCATCAACGAGGATCCGCTGGCGAAAATCCGCACGGAGAATCGCAAAGCCGGTTTGCTCAAGGATGAGCCGGCAAAGGACGACAGCAAGCCGGATGCCGACAAGCCACGCGGCGTCACCGTGGCCGAGCAGGTCTGGAATCGCGATGGCAGCCAGGTCGCCGTGCAATTGCGTGCGATCGACAACAAGGATCGCTGGATCGCCACGGTCGATTTCGGCAAACACCGCCTGGTCAACCAGCACCGCTTGACCGATCCGGCATGGATCAACTGGTCGTTCAATGATTTCGGCTGGAGTCGCGACGGCCGCAGCCTCTGGTACCTGTCCGAGGAATCGGGTTATTCGCAGTTGTACACGAAGCTTCCCGGCGGCAAGGCCAAGGCGCTGACCTCGGGCAAGTTCGAGATCTCCGATCCACAGTTGTCGGCCGACGGACGCTGGTTTTATGTCCGCGCAAACGTCGAAGCGCCGTATGCGTACGACCTTTACCGGATCGCCAGCAACGGCGGCACGCTGGAGCGGATCACTTCGGTCAAGGGCATGGATGGTTTCGCCGTCTCCCCGGATGGCAGCCGCGTCGCGCTTCAACAATCCACCGCCTATGTACCTGCCCAACTCGGCGTGGTTGCGGCCAGCGGCGGCGCATCGAAGCAACTGACCGACACCCGCACGGACGCGTACAAGGCACTGGCCTGGCCACAGTTGGAAATCGTCAGCGTGCCGTCAACGCACGTGAAGGAACCAATCTACTCCAAGCTCTACAAACCCGCCGATTTCGATGCGACGAAAAAATATCCGGCGGTGCTGTTCGTGCACGGTGCCGGCTACCTGCAGAACACCGAACTGGGCTACCCCAATTACTTCCGCGAGCAGATGTTCCACAACCTGCTGACTGCGCAGGGCTATGTCGTGCTCGACATGGATTACCGCGCATCCGCCGGCTATGGCCGCGACTGGCGCACGGCCATCTACCGGCAGATGGGTCACCCGGAACTGGAAGACCTGATCGACGGAGCAAACTGGCTGGTCGCCAATCATGCGGTCGACGGCAAGCGTATTGGCCTCTACGGCGGCTCCTATGGCGGCTTCATGGCGCTGATGGCGATGTTTCGCGCACCCGAGGTGTTTGCCGCCGGCGCTGCGCTGCGCCCGGTCACCGACTGGACCTCGTACAACCATGAGTACACCTCGAACATCCTCAATACGCCGCAGGATGATCCCATGGCCTATGGGCGCTCATCGCCGATCGAATTTGCCGGCGGCCTGAAGGGTGGCTTGCTGATCGCCCACGGCATGATCGATGACAACGTGTTGTTCCAGGACTCGGTGCGCCTGTACCAGCGCCTGATCGAATTGCGCAAGGATGACTTCGAGCTGGCCGGCTACCCGCTGGAACGCCACGGCTTCGTGCATGCCGATTCGTGGTACGACGAATACCGGCGCATCCTCAAGCTGTTCGAGACACATCTGAAATAGCTTGCGCTCATGATCGTGGGTCAGCTGCTGATGTGGGTCAGCGCTGCGCGCTGACATCATCCATGGCATCGCCAGCAACTGCTCCTGCATTGCTGGCATACCGGCCATCCATGGCCATACACCAGCAATTGCTCCTGCATTGCTGGCATACCGGCCATCCATGGCCATAAAAAACCCCGCCGCAGCGGGGTTTTTTGTAGTGCTGGAACTAACCGATCAGTTCAGGCGACGACGGCGCAGGCCGGCAAAGCCGAACAGGGCAAGCAAGGCACCCAGGCCGATCATGGCGCTGGTGCCAATCGACGGCAGGGCCGTCGGAGCGACGAAAGGCGTCCCACCCGTGCCTTCCTCGATGTTCACCCGATCAATACCGATATAGTTGGAATTGTTTCCGGACGGGCCCGCATCGTGTACGTAGTAGCGGAACGCGACCCGGCCCGTGCCGCTGGTCGGCAAGCCTTCCGCATTGGTCACCGTGAACTGGGTCCAGTCCTCGGGATAGCCACCGGACGCTTCACCGGCGTTGATGTCGGTCAACAAGGTAGCGAAATCGCCAATGCCTTCGCCCGCCGCACCGAAACTCGCGCAGGGCATGGCTGTGCACAAGCGCACCTGCAAGCGATCGGGAAATATCGAGCCGGTGACCGTTCGCGTGTAGAAAGATACGGCTGCCCCATTGCCGAAGTTGATCGGTGGCGAGACCAGCCAGGTACTGATGATCGAGGCACCGGTGGTGCTGTTGAAATTGGCACCGATGTATGCAGTGGTTGCCCCGTCGAATGCCGGGAAAACCGCGTCGTTGCCCTGGAACCAGGTGGTGCTTCCGACGGTGGTGCTGTTGTTTTGCAGCGTCCAACCAGCCCCGGGAAGGGTGGTGATGTCATCAAATCCCTCATCGACGATGATCGCCAGAGGTGCCGGGTTGGCGTTGGGTGCCGCCATGTCGACGGCGAAACCTGCACGTGCCAGTTGATCCGCGGGTGCCGCAATCGCTCCCTGAGCGAGGCAGAACGCAGCGCTTGCAACGACCAAAGTCAATTTATTCATTCCGCAATTTCCCCTTTCGTTGGATGCCTGTTTCAGGTTTTCGAACTTCAGAATCTGAACGCGGCGCCACACAAACCCCGCCCGCCTGGTGTGAGGCTCGTGCTGCATGACGGAAAACTAGCAGCTATGCGGCCTTTCATCAACCTGAACGGATTACTCAAGCCCCGGAATTGCCTCGAAAAGGCAGCGTGATTTGTCACTCCTGCCGCAAGATCTGCAAAAAATGTGACCGCGTTCAGGATCGGTTTCCCTGAAATCCACCAAGATGTTAATGCATCGTTATTCCAACATCACGCGGAACTTGCTAGTCTTGACTTGAGGTTTACGGGATAACCTCATGACGGAATTGAAAAATGTCTAACCAATTCTTCTGGATGAGCGTGCTTTCACTGGTCGCCTTCGCGGCAGTGTGTGTACGCCGCATTCCCGAAGGGCAGGTCTACTCGCTGCGCCGAGTGGGCGGCAACACGCGCTTTGTCGGGGCCGGGGTGCATTTCGTGCTGCCCTTGATCGAGCGCGTCTCGCACAAGATGAGTCTGGCCGGCAGCCGCATCGAAATCCCGGCCATGCTGGGATCGGGCGAAAAATGCGAGGCTTCGCTTTATTTCCAGGTGCTCGATCCGCAACGCGCGGATCACGTGATCGAGTCCGTCGACAGCCTGTTGCGCGCGCGTGCCAGCGAATTGCTGGGCAGCAAGGCGATCCCGTCCGATCCGCTCGAACGCCGCCTCTGGCTCAAGCAGAGCCTCAATGCGGAAGTCCGCGAACGCGGCCTGCTGGTCACTCGCATCGACTTGCGCGAGGTGTCCTGAGGCTCCCGTTGGCTGGATTTTGCCTGCGCACGCCGCGATACTGGCGCCCCTTTCGATTCCGAGCGACTCATGTCCAACCGCGAAGCGCTGAGGCAGCGGCTTCGTGCGGGACTGACGACGCTGAAGCTTGAACTTGATGATCCAACCATCGAGCAGCAACTAGATTATGTCGATCTGCTGCTGCGCTGGAATGCCGCCTACAACCTGACCGCGGTGCGCGATGCGGGCGAAATGGTTACCCGGCATCTGCTCGATTCACTGGCGATCCTGGCGTACGTGACCGGCAACTCATTGGCCGACCTCGGCAGCGGCGCCGGGCTTCCCGGTATCCCATTGGCCTTGGCCAACCCCGATCTCCATGTCCACCTGGTCGACTCAAACGGCAAGAAGGCGCGTTTCCTGCGCGAAGCCGTGCGCCACCTGAGACTGGCGGATCGCGTTCGCGTGGATGAATGCCGGGTCGAGGCGGTGGTCGGCGAATTCGATTGCATCACCGCCCGCGCATTCGCGACACTGGCTGACATGCTGGCCTGGGGCGGCCATCTGCTGGCTGCCGAGGGGCGTTGGCTGGCGCTGAAGGGGCGATTCCCGCAGGATGAGCTGGATAATCTGCCCCCCGGATTCAAGATCGAGGCGGTGCATCGAATCGATGTGCCCGGCCTCGATGCCGAACGGCACCTGGTCATCATCAAACGCAGTTTCGCTGAGCCGAGCGCACGGATACTTCCATGACACGCATCATTGCCGTTGCAAACCAGAAAGGCGGTGTCGGCAAGACCACCACGTCGGTGAACCTTGCTGCCGCACTGGCGGAAACCCGGCGGCGGGTATTGCTGGTCGACCTCGACCCGCAGGGCAACGCGACGATGGCCTCCGGCATCGACAAACGCGCGGCGAAGCCGAACGGCTGCGACGTGCTGCTGGAGGAAGCGGCGATCGAGGATGCCATCGTCAAGACCGAAGGCGGCTTCGACCTGCTGCCCGGCAGCGGCGACCTGACTGCGGCCGAGATCAAGCTGATGGACGCGCTGGCCCGCGAACACCGTCTCAAGGAGCAGCTCGACAAGCTCGGCGACCGTTA
>Ga0209582_1001715_pt1 | contig 10140 bp, 7 predicted proteins | sample KloWWTmetKNB5Kit_FD_187176 | JGI IMG/M metagenome (GOLD analysis project Ga0209582, IMG submission 187176) | Active sludge microbial communities from Klosterneuburg, Austria, studying microevolution and ecology of nitrifiers - Klosterneuburg... | ecosystem: Engineered > WWTP > Aerobic digester >...
CGGCACGTTACCGCGTGCCCGACCGTGCCCGCCCGTGCTCGAGCACGCTCGACCCGGCTCAACCGTCCAAACGGTCGTCGGCACGTGGTCGCTAGGGTGCCGACATGACTTCCGTGTCGCTCACCACCCGCACCCCCGCCGAGCTTCCCGTCGACTGCCTGGTCATCGGATCCGTGCAGACTCCCGACGGCACCGACCTCGCCACCGGTCACGGCCTGCCCCGCAAAGCCGTCGTCCACCTCCAGGCCGTGCTCGCCGACCTCGAGGCCACTGGCAAGGCCGACGAGATCGTGCGGGTCGTCGCCGTCCCCGGCGTCAAGGCGACGTCGGTGGTCGTCACCGGCCTCGGCGAGGGCACGTCCCGCCGGGCGACCTACCCCCACACCGTCCTGCGCTCGGCAGCCGGGGCGGCCCTGCGCACCGTGCGCGGCAAGCGCACCGTCGCCGTCGCCCTGCCCACCCCCGACGTCGAGAGCCTGTCCGCAGTCGCCGACGGGGCGTATGCCGGGTGCTACGTCTACGACAGGAGCGCACCCCTCGCGGTGGTCGGCACGGCCCGCCGCACGGTGCCCGCCCGCCCCGGCAAGCCGACCGCGACCGCCGGTCCAACGGCATCCGGCCCACGGGTTCTCGTCGTGTCCGGTGCCGGGCAGGGGCGTGCCGCCAAGGATGCCGTGACGCGCGCCGGCATCCTCGGCTCCGCCCGCGACTGGGCCCGAGACCTCGTCAACACTCCCCCGAACTACCTCTACCCCGCCTCCTTCGCGGATGCCGTGAAGAAGCGCGTCGCGGGGTCGACCGCGCGCGTCACGGTCTCCGTGCTCGACGACAAGGCACTCGTCAAGGGCGGGTTCGGCGGCATCGTCGGCGTCGGTCAGGGCTCGGTCCACCCGCCACGCATCGTGACGATGTCCTACAGCCCGGCCTCCCCGAAGGCCTCGGTCGCCCTCGTGGGCAAGGGCATCACCTTCGACTCCGGAGGCCTGAACATCAAGCCGTCATCGGGCATGGTGACGATGAAGTGCGACATGGCCGGTGCCGCCGCCGTCGCGGCCACCGTCATCGCCGCAGCCGAGCTCGCCCTGCCCGTGGCCGTCACCGGCTACCTCTGCCTGGCCGAGAACATGCCGAGCGGCACCGCGCAGCGGCCGAGCGACGTCGTCGTCATGCGCAACGGCACGAGCGTCGAGATCCTCGACACCGACGCTGAAGGGCGCATGGTCCTCGGCGACGGGCTGTGCCTGGCGAGCGAGAAGGACCCCGACTGGGTGGTCGACATCGCCACCCTGACCGGTGCCCAGGTCGTGGCGCTGGGCACCGACATCGCAGGTGTCATGGGCAACGACGACACCTTCCGCTCCCGCGTCGTCGACGCCGCCGACGCCTCGGGTGAGGGCGCATGGCCGATGCCGCTGCCGGTCGAGATGCGCGCGAAGCTCGACACGCCCACCGCCGACCTGGCCCACAAGGGCGATCGTGACGGCGGGATGCTGACCGCCGGGATCTTCCTCAAGGAGTTCGTCGGCGAGGGCATCCCGTGGGCCCACGTCGACATCGCCGGGCCGGCGTTCAACGACAAGGGCCCCAAGGGACACACCCCGAAGGGCGGAACCGGCTTCGGCGTGGCGACCCTGCTGGCCCTCGTGGAGTCCAGCGCCGGCTGAGTCCAGCGCCGGCTGAGTCCAGCGGTGACGAACCACGGATGCCGTGCCTCCCCCAGCGGGGTGGCACGGCATCCGTCATTCGTGGGTCATGGGAGAGCGAACGCTCAGCCGCCGCTCTTGCGGCGGAACATCTGCTGCGTCGCGCTGGCCTCCGGACCGTGGGCGTGGTCGACCTTCGAGTGATCCGAGTGGTCCGAGACGTCGGCGCCGCCGTGGGACTTCTTCGCGTCCAGGGCTGCGCGGAACTTGGCCTTCACGTCCTCGTCGACGGTGGCGCGCGGCTTCTTCGAGCCTGACATGGTGCTCCTTCGTTCGGCGGGTGGTGCGTCAACCTTCGCAGACCCGAGCGCCCCGATCGATCGAATTGCCGTCCACGACGGCTGGCCCGGCGTCGGTGGCGCCGTGAGTCACTGCCGTCAGCGCTGGTCAGGGCGCCGCTGGCGGGCGGTCCACTGGCGCATGCGCGCCGGGTAGCCGGTGAGGTTCACGTCGTAGACGGGGATGTCGAGCGAGCGGGCGACCTCGAAGGCCACCGGCCGGGACGGCAGTGCCCGCCTCGTCCACTCCCCGTCGTGGGCGATGAGGACCACGGTCGTCGCGGTGATGTTGGTCGCGGGCTCGATGTAGGCCTCCACACCCCGCCGCGTCCCGACGAACTCCTGCAGGTGGGCACGGGCGCTGCTCAGGTCGCCACCGCCATGGGGTGCCTGCTTGTCGCGACTGCGTCTCCACCACGCCATGACGACACGATAAGCGCTCAGGGAGTGACAGGATGCTCGCAGGCGCCCCACCCCCGCGCGAAGGAGCAGCTGATGCCGGCCACCGCCGAACCCACCCATGACGTCGTCGTCCTCGGAGGTGGCAGCGGCGGCTACGCCTGCGCGCTGCGCGCCGCCGAGCTCGGATTGAGCGTCGCCCTCGTCGAGAAGGACCTCCTCGGCGGCACCTGCCTGCACCGGGGCTGCATCCCCACCAAGGCGCTGCTGCACGCGGCCGAGGTCGCCGACTCAGCCCGTGAAGCCACCCGTTTCGGGGTGCGCGCGACGCTCGACGGTGTCGACCTGCCGGGCGTCACCGCCTACCGCGAGGGCGTCGTGAGCCGGCTGCACAAGGGCCTTCAGGGCCTGGTGTCCTCACGCAAGGTCGACTACGTCCAGGGCGAGGGCCGCCTCGAGGGTGAGCGCACCGTCGTCGTCGGCGACCGGCGCCTCGTCGGCCGCCACGTCGTGCTGGCCACCGGCTCGTACGCCCGGACCCTGCCCGGGCTCGAGCTCGGCGGCCCGATCATGACCAGCGACGGCGCCCTCGCGCTGACCGAGGTGCCCAAGAGCATCGTCGTGCTCGGCGGGGGTGTCATCGGCGTCGAGTTCGCCTCCGTCATGCGCTCGTTCGGCGCCGACGTGACGATCGTCGAGGCCCTCCCCCGGCTCGTCGCCGCCGAGGACCCGGCCGTCAGCACCGCGCTGGAACGCGCCTTCAAGAAGCGCGGCATCGCCTTCCGCACCGGGGTGCGCTTCGAGTCGGCCACCCCGACCGAGAGCGGTGTCACGGTGCGCCTCGAGGGTGGTGACGAGCTGAGCGCCGACGTGCTGCTCGTCGCCGTCGGGCGAGGGCCGTCGACCGCCGGGTTGGGATTCGAGGATGCCGGGGTGAGCGTCGAGCGCGGATTCGTCATCACCGACGAGCGCTGCCGTACCTCGGTCGACGGGGTCTACGCCGTCGGCGACATCGTGCCCGGGCTCCAGCTCGCCCACCGCGGCTTCGCCCAGGGCATCTTCGTGGCCGAGGACATCGCCGGGCTCGATCCGGTGCCTCTCGTGGAGTCGTCCATCCCCCGGGTCACCTACTGCGAACCCGAGATCGCGTCGGTGGGGCTGACCCAGGCGCAGGCCACCGAGCAGTACGGCGACCGGGTCGAGACCTACGAGTACAACCTCGGCGGCAACGGCAAGTCCCAGATCCTGCGCACCCAGGGCTTCGTCAAGCTCGTGCGGGTCAAGGACGGCCCGGTCGTCGGCATCCACATGGTCGGTTCACGCATGGGTGAGCAGATCGGGGAGGCCCAGTTGATCGTCTCGTGGGAGGCCCACGCCGAGGACGTCGCGGCTCTGCTGCACGCCCACCCGACCCAGAACGAAGCCCTCGGCGAGGCCCATCTGGCGCTCGCTGGGAAACCGCTGCACGCACACAACTAGAGTGGTCAACGTCACCGCCCACAAAGGAGAGCTGTCCCGATGTCAGAACGCGTGAAGATGCCTGCGCTCGGCGAGTCCGTCACCGAAGGGACCGTGACGCGCTGGCTCAAGGGGGTCGGCGACACCGTCGAGATCGACGAGCCACTGCTCGAGGTCTCGACCGACAAGGTCGACACCGAGATCCCCTCGCCCATCGCCGGCACGCTCCAGGAGATCCTGGTGCAGGAGGACGACACCGTCCCCGTCGGCGCTGACCTCGCGGTCATCGGTGACGGCGACGCGCCCGCTGCGAGCGAGCCCGAGGCCGCACCCGCCGAGGCTGCGCCCGAGCCCGCACCCGTCGAAGCCGAGGCCGCACCCGCCGAGGCCGCCCCCGCCCCCGCGGAGAGCGCACCGGCCGAGCAGGCCGCACCTCAGGGCTCTGCCGACACGTCCTCCGACGGCGGCGACGGCACCACCGTGACCATGCCGGCCCTCGGCGAGTCGGTCACCGAGGGGACCGTCACCCGCTGGCTCAAGCAGGAGGGCGACGACGTCGAGGTCGACGAGCCGCTCCTCGAGGTCTCGACCGACAAGGTCGACACCGAGATCCCCTCCCCCGTGGCCGGCAAGCTCAACAAGATCCTCGTCCAGGAGGACGACACCGTCCCCGTCGGCGCTGACCTGGCGGTCATCGGCGGCTCCGGTGGTGGCTCCGCTCCTGCCGCCGCCGCTGAGGCTCCGGCTCCCGAGCCGGCTGCTGCCGCCCCGGCACCCGCTGCTCCCGCCCCGGCATCCGCAGCTCCCGCCCCGGCTGCTCCCGCCCCGGCACCCGCCGCTCCTGCTCCTGCTGCCGAGGCACCGGCTCCTGCCGCAGCCGCACCGGCGAGCAGCGACGACACCGAGGGCCGCGATGCCGCGGCCTACGTCACGCCGCTCGTGCGCAAGCTGGCCGCCGACCACGGCATCGACCTCGCGACGCTGACCGGCACCGGGATCGGTGGCCGCATCCGCAAGCAGGACGTCATGGCGGCCGCCGAGGCCAAGAAGGCCCCGGCTCCTGCCCCCGAGGCACCGGCACCTGCAGCGGCCGCACCCGCCGCGCCCGCCAAGGCACCTGCGGCCACCGACTCGCGCCGGGGCACCACCGAGAAGATGTCCCGCCTGCGCCAGACGATCGCCCGCCGCATGGTCGAGTCGCTCCAGATCTCGGCGCAGCTCACCACGGTCGTCGAGGTCGACGTCACCCGAATCGCCAAGCTGCGCGACCGGGCCAAGGCAGACTTCGCCGCTCGTGAGGGCACCAAGCTGAGCTTCCTGCCGTTCTTCGCGCTCGCCGCCGTCGAGGCCCTCAAGGCCCACCCGACGGTCAACGCCAGCGTCGACGGCGACCAGGTGACGTACTACGGCGCCGAGCACCTCGGCGTCGCTGTCGACACCGAGAAGGGCCTGCTCGTCCCGGTGCTCAAGAACGCCGGCGACCTCAACATCGCCGGCCTGGCTCGCGGGATCTCCGATGTCGCCGAGCGCACGCGCAACAACAAGATCATGCCTGACGACCTGTCCGGTGGCACGTTCACGATCACCAACACCGGCTCGCGAGGGGCGCTGTTCGACACCCCGATCATCAACCAGCCGCAGGTCGCGATCCTCGGCACGGGCTCGGTGGTTCGCCGCCCCGTCGTGGCCATGACCGAGGACGGTGGCGAGACGATCGCGATCCGCTCGATGGTCTACCTGGCGCTGTCCTACGACCACCGCATCGTCGATGGTGCGGATGCTGCCCGCTTCCTCACGACGATGAAGCAGCGTCTCGAGGAAGGCGCCTTCGAGGCCGACCTGGGTCTGTGATGACGTCTCGTCGAGCACTGACCGGCACCGGGTGGAGCACCAGATGAAGCGCATCGCCGTCACTGGCTCCTCGGGGCTGATCGGCACCGCCGTCGTCGCCGCGCTCACGCAGCGCGGCGACGAGGTGGTGCGCTTCGTGCGCCGCCCTGCCCGGGGCCGTGACGAGGTGCAGTGGGACCCGACGAGCCGAACCCTGGACCCGCGTGCCCTCGACGGCGTCGACGGCGTCGTGCACCTCGCCGGGGCCGGAGTCGGCGACAAGCGCTGGTCCCCGGCATACAAGCGCGAGATCCTCTCCTCGCGCACCGACACCACGCACGCACTGGCCACCGCCATCGCACAGGTCCAACACCCGGTGCGCTTCGTCTCGGGGTCGGCTGTGGGGTACTACGGCAACCGCGGTGACGAACCGCTCACCGAGAGCAGCGCGCCGGGCGAGGGGTTCCTCACCGATGTCGTCCTCGCGTGGGAGGCCAGCGCGGCTCCCGCGGTGGATGCCGGGGCGTCCGTCGCGCTGGCCCGCACCGGCATCGTCCTGGCCCGTCAGGGCGGCGCGATGGAACGGCTGCTGCAGCTTGCCCGGTTCGGGCTGGCCGGGCCGCTCGGCTCCGGGAAGCAGTACTGGCCGTGGATCACGCTGGACGACGAGGTCGGCGCACTGCTGCACCTGCTCGACCGCGATGACCTCACCGGCCCGGTCAACCTGTCGGCGCCCGAACCGGCGCGTCAGCGCGACATCGTCGCGGCCATCGGGCGCGCCCTCAACCGGCCGGCAGTCCTGCCGGCACCGTCGCCCGCCCTGCGCATCGTGCTCGGCGAGTTCGCCACCGAGATCCTCGGGAGCCAGCGCATCGTCGGCGAGGTGCTGGCCACGAGCGGTTACGACTTCATCCACCCCGACCTCGAGGGCGCGGCGCGCTGGCTGGTCGCCTGACCTCCGGCCCGGAAGAAGGCCCGCTTGGTGAGCTCGGCGGCCACGATGTAGCACGCGGTGATGCCCACGAGGGTGACGACCATGCCAACCGGCGGGCGGGCCAGGCCCAGTGCGGGAAGCGCCGCGGAGACGAACGGCAGCGAGACGGTGACGCCGCCGACGAGCAGCGAGGTGAGCACCAGGGCATGGCCCGGGTGGCTGCGCCACACGGGTCGGCGGGTGCGCAGCACGAACAGCACGGCCAGCTCGGTGAGGGTCGACCCCACGAACCAGCCGGTGCGGAACAGCGTGGCACCGGCGTCGAAGACCTGGAGCAGCACGGCGAAGGTCAGCAGGTCGAAGGCGCTGCTGAGCAGCCCGAACACCACCATGAAGTCGCGCACCTGGTGCAGGTCCCACCGGCGGGGGCCCTGCACGTCCTCGGGGTCGACGCGGTCGCCGGCGAGGGTGACGCTCGGCAGGTCGGAGAGGAAGTTGAGCAGCAGGATCTGCCGGGGCAGCAGCGGGAGGAACGGCAGGAAGGCCGAGGCCGCCGCCATGCTCGCGGTGTTGCCGAAGTTCGCGCTGACCGTCGTGTACACGTACTTCAGCGTGTTGGTGAAGGTCTGCCGGCCGAGCCGGACGCCGCTCACGACGACGTCCACGTCCTTGTCGAGCAGCACCATGGCCGCCGCGCTCTTCGCCACGTCGACCGCCGTGTCGACCGAGATGCCAACGTCGGCGAGGTGCAGCGGGCCGGCGTCGTTGATGCCGTCGCCGAGGTAGCCGACCACCGATCCCCCGGCGCGCACCGCCTTGATGATTCGCTCCTTCTGCGTCGGCGTGAGCTCGGCGAACGCGTCGACGGTCGGCGCGAGCGCCCGCAGTGCGATGTCGTCCAGGGCATCGACCTCGCTGCCGGTCACGACGGTGGGTTCGGCCGCGAGGATGCTGCGCGCGACGTGGGTGGCAACCAGGGCGTTGTCCCCCGTCAGCATGCACAGCCGGATGCCGAGCGCCTCAAGCTCTGCCAGGGTCGCCGCGAGCCCGTCCTTGGGTGGGTCCTCGAAGGCCAGCAGGCCCAGGAGGGTGAGGTCGCGCTCGTCGTCGACGGTGACCTCGGCGCGACCGGGCAGCGGGCGCTCGGCCACCGCCAGCACGCGGGCACCCTGCTCGCTCAGCCCACGGAACTGTTCGTCGAGCAGCATCCGTCGTGGCCCGAGCGCCTCGGGTGCGCCTCCGGGGCCGACCACGGTGGAGCACCTCGCCAGCACCGACGCGTAGGCACCCTTGGTCACCAGGAGGCGCCCCTCGGGGCCGTCGACGAGCACCGACAGCATCTTGCGGTCGAAGTCGAAGGGCACCTCGTCGACGGCGCGCCACCGCTGGTCGGGTGCCGCGCCGGCCAGGACCGCGTCGTCCAGCGGGTTCGTGAAGCCGGTCTGCAGGGCCGCGTTGAGCGCGGCCCGCCCCGCCACGAGGTCGCTGTAGCCGCCGTCGGGGCCCACGGTCGCCGCGAGGGTCAGCACACCGCGGGTGAGGGTTCCGGTCTTGTCGGTGCACAGCAGGTCCATGCTGCCGAGGTCCTCGATGGCGTCCAGGCGGCGCACGATCACCGAGGCGTCCGCCATCCGGCGCGCCCCGGTCGACAGGGAGACCGCGACGATGGCCGGCAGCATCTGTGGAGTCACGCCGACCGCGAGGGCGATCGAGAAGAGCACGGAGTCGATGAACGGGCGCCCGAGCACCACGTTGACCACGAGGATGACCGCGGTGAGCCCGAGCGTCACCCGGGCAAGCAGCAGGCCCAGGCGCGTGGTGCCCTGCTCGAAGCCGGTGCGCGTCGGGCGGTCGGTGAGGGTGCTCGACATCCGCCCGAGCTCGGTGTGCGAGCCCGTGAGGACCGCCACGGCCTCACCGCGACCGCTCACGACGTGGCTGCCCTGCAGGAGGGCGCTGTGCCGCTCCGCGAGCGCGGCGTCGGCGGGCGCGGGGTCGGGGTGCTTGTGGCGCGGGTAGGTCTCGCCGGTCAGCGCGGACTCGTCGGTCTGCAGGGCCTCGGCGGTGAGCACCCGGCAGTCGCACGGCACGATGTCGCCGGCGTTCAGCACCACGACGTCGCCCGGCACCACCTCGTCGGGGCGCACCGACACCACCCGCCCGGCTCGCCGGACCTCGACGTGCACCTGCACCCGGTCGAGCAGCCGGGCGACGGTCACGGCGGCCCCGTGCTCCTGCCAGAACCCCAGGAGGCCGCTGAGCAGCACGATGGCGGTGATGATGAGCGCGTCGACCCGGTCGCCGAGGACGAGCGAGAGCCCGGTGGCCACGAGGAGGATGACCACCACCGGTTGGGAGAACTGTCGGCCCAGCTCACGCCCGATCGTCCTGGCACGGCTGGGCGCAGCGGCGCCGTGGCCCTGAGCCAGGGCGCGGGTGCGGGCCTCGACGTCACCGAGACCCGCTGGGCTGCTGCCCACCGCGTCGAGCACAGCCTCGGCCTCGAGCGACCAGTAGGGCGTCGCCGGCTCCGCGCCCGGAGCCGGGACGAAGGCACCTCGACGCGCCGTGTGCCTCACCGTGGGCGACCACCCTCCATGCCAACCAGTGTGCTCCCGCCGGGCAGCGCGGATGCGGGCCTGCGTCAGAACTCACGGCACGGCATCAATCACGGCACGGCACCGACGTCGACGGTGCGCCACGGCCTCGGGGGCGCAGCGCGCTGGCTCGTCAGCTGACCGGGCGGATGGCGCTGATCCGCCACCCTGCCTGCGTGAAGACGAGGTCGACGACCACGACCCTGCCCTCCTGCGCGGGTTGCGGCTGCGCCCCGGAGCGACCGACGACCGAGTAGGCACTGGCGTCGATGCGAGCCTGCACGACGGCGGCTCGTGCATCCCCCGAGACGTGCCGGGCGTCGACGACGTCGTACCGCAGGCCCGAGTAGCGCAGGCCGGCCCGCGCGACTTCCGCCACCGCAGCAGCGTCCCGCGCGGCCGCTGTCGATCCCGGCGCCACGGCCCCGTGCAGCATCGCGGGGGTCGCCTCCAGAAAGGCCCCGGCCCTGGCCTCGGCGAGCGCGGTGAGCAGCTCCTGCGGGCGCTGCCGCGGGGACACCGGGTCAACCCTGGGGTCAGGGGCTGCCGTCGGCCTCACCTGGGCTGGGCCGCCCACCGTCTGCACGATCGATGGTGCCGCTCGCGCCTCGGCTGATCCGCTGTCCCTGCCGAGGACGGTGACAGCCACGACGAGGGCCCCGGCACCGGCGGCGGTCACGGCGACCCGGGCGGCACCCATCCCCGCCCGGGTCGCCGGCTCGCTGTGCCGACCGGCCCCACGGCGCCGCTCGACCGGGATCGACGTCGGCGGCGCGGCACCGCGTCCCGCGAGGCGTGCCCACCCGCCCCGCCACCGCGGGGTCGCCTCGAGCACCGGGGCCTCGCCGGCGGCAGCTCGCAGCCGATAGGTCACGGCGCTGACCTCGTCACCCCCGCGGACGAGGTCGAGCGGTGTTGCGGTGGCCGCCTGGAACAGCAGC
>Ga0209582_1001719_pt1 | contig 10117 bp, 9 predicted proteins | sample KloWWTmetKNB5Kit_FD_187176 | JGI IMG/M metagenome (GOLD analysis project Ga0209582, IMG submission 187176) | Active sludge microbial communities from Klosterneuburg, Austria, studying microevolution and ecology of nitrifiers - Klosterneuburg... | ecosystem: Engineered > WWTP > Aerobic digester >...
TTAATCATAATGCACATGAGATTTCGGCAATTCTGGCTTATGCCCGGTCAATAGCGGTTCCAGAATTTGTAAGAACTCATCGGCGGAAGGCGGACAACCCGGTAGAAAATAATCAATGGGCACCACCTCACTGACCGGATAAACTTTATCCAGCAATAGCGGCAATTCAATGTCGCTGGGGATTTGCGGATTGGTGACGCCAGTTCCATTTAAATACACTTCCTGTAAGCAATCCTGCAAGTCGAAATAATTGCGCATGGCAGGCACGCCACCATTGATCGCGCAAGCGCCGACGGCAATGAGAATGGTGCAATGAGCACGAAAATCGCGTAATACATGCACATTTTCCGCATTGCATACGCCACCTTCAATCAGGCCAATGTCGCAGGGTCCGCATTGCTTGATATCGGTGAACGGAGAGCGATTCAGCTCAACTTGCTCAAGTAAGGCCACGAGTCGTTCGTCCATATCCAAAAAAGACATATGACAACCAAAACAGCCGGCTAATGACGTAGTAGCAATTCTGATTTTAGATTTAGCGGTCATTTTTCATCATTTCTCGTGATGTTCCTTGGTGACGTTTTCCTGCAAAGCTGTTTCACGAATAGTGTGTAGATCGTAAATGCGTTGTCCGATGGGTACTTGATAACCTTGTTCTTTAATCAAAATAGCACCCACCGGACAAATGTTGGCTGCCAGATCGGTTACTGCAATCGTGCTATCGCCCAATTTTCCCGTCGATGAATTAACTATCAAGTGGGCATCCGTGCCGCGTCCGGCAATGGCAAACACGTTTTTTTCATCCACTTCGCGGCTGGCGCGCACACATAAATCACACAGTATGCAGCGACTCCGGTCCAGCAGAATGCCGGCATGCGAAGCATCCATCTCACGCCGTTGATAAAATTGCGGAAAATGATCATCCAGCATGCCCAGATAGTAACCCATCGCCTGCAGTTTGCAATTACCGGTTTTTTCACATGACGGACAAATATGATTACCTTCGACAAATAGCATTTGCGTGATCGTTTTCCGTATTGCGTTTAATTCCGGCGTGTTATTGCGGATTTCCTGGCCGGTTACAGCCGGTGTGATGCATGCAGCAGTACTGCGGTTGCTGATTTCCACCACACACAATCGGCAATTGCCGCTCGGTCGAAGCCCCGGATAGTGGCATAAGTGTGGAATATAGATTTTTGCAGCCAAAGCAGCATCCATAATGGTTTGTCCCGCCGTGAAGGCGATTTCCTGTCCGTCGATGCTGATTGTGTTTGGCTTTGCTTGCATTGCCATTAGTCCAGATGTGCCGAGGCGTCGTCGCGATGCGTTATCTGCCGCGCACTCTCCAGCGATTGGTCCAGGTCGAATTGTGCGCTGAAGTGTTGCTGCAGAGGGGCTTCCAATGCTTGCGGGAAGGTTTGCAAACCATCCAACACATGATTGGCTGCGGTATACCCCAAACCACAATGTGAGTGATGTCGAATCAGATGGCTGAGTTGTTTGATTTCAGTGATATCCTGTGCAGTACCCCGACCCTGAGCGATTTTATCCAGATTGTTTTTGAGCAATTGTGTGCCTACGCGGCAAGGTGTGCAGAAACCGCAACTTTCATGCGCAAAAAAGTGTGCAAAATTGCGATGCACTGCCAGTAGATCACGGTGTTGACCATATATCAAAAAAGAGCCGCCGGTGGATAGATCTTCGAATCCAATGGCGCGATTAAAATCTGCCGCTCCGATCATTTTCCCGGCTGGACCGCCAATTTGTACGGCCTGTACGTTGTGTGCATGGCAATCATCCAACACTTGCTGGACACGGACCCCGAAAGGGTACTCATAGATGCCGGGAAGTTGGCAATCGCCGCTGACACTGAGAATCTTTGTGCCGCTTGATTCTTCGGTGCCGACAGCTTTAAACCAGGCGCTGCCCTGCACGATGATGTGCGCCGCAGCGATCAAGGTTTCAACATTATTAACCACCGTAGGCTGATTCTGGTAGCCGTGCGTGACCGGAAAAGGGGGGCGGATGCGAGGAATTCCCGGTTTACCCTCCAGCGATTCAACCAAAGCGGATTCTTCTCCGCAGATATACGCACCTGCGCCAATGACAATTTCGATGTCAAAATGGAAAGCTGGTTGACCCAGAATATGTTGGCCTAGTAGTCGTTGCTGGCGGCGCCGGTTGAGCACCGTATGTAAATGGGTCAGTAAATAGCGGTATTCACCGCGCAGGTAAACAAAACCCTGTTCTGCGCCGATGATAAAAGCGCACAAGGTCATGCCTTCAAATAACGCATCCGCATGGTCGCAAAGTAGCATGCGATCCTTGAATGTACCGGGCTCGCCTTCATCGGCGTTGCATACCACATAATGCGCATGACCTGGCGCTTGTTGGCAGAGTTGCCATTTCTTGCCAGTGCCAAATCCGGCGCCACCACGACCGCGCAAATCAGAGCGTAGAATTTCCGCCAGCGTTTCATCCTTGCCGTGGATCAACGCTTTTTGCATCGCACTACCGGGAAGGAAATACTCTGTCAGCAATAAACTGCGCTGATGTGCCGTGTTGTGGACTTCAAACCACTCCGCGGGCCACTGTAGTAGCGGTGTCTCGGATGCAACCAGTTGCGCAATCTGCGTGATCTTTTCCTCAGTCAATCGTGTGATCGGCAAGCCATTGACGAGCAGGGAAGCACCGTGATCACATAGGCCGATGCAGGAGGTTTCATGCACGCTGACACAGCCATCATGGCGTGTTTTGCCTGAAGTGACCTGCAAAAGCTGACAAAGCAAGTGCAACAAATCTTGCTCATCGGATAAGTAACCGCAACTGGTGCAATTACTGAATAAAATATGAAAGCGGCCACAGGGTTGCGTGTAAAAAAACGAATAAAATTCAACGACTGACACCACCTGGCCGAGTGACAGCTGGTATTCGGCGGCGACTTGCTGCATGGCTTGCGGTGAAATGTGTAGAAACTCTTGTTGCAAGGTGTACAGCCGATGCAGTAAATGCTCGCGTGGTGAATCGGAATGATGGAGTGGGCGCTGATTCATCATGCTGATGAGTATAGCGGGATTGAAATTAAAGTGACAGATACTGTCAACAAAACTCATGGTTCAATCAGCAATCAATGGCTGATTGTTAGACTAATAATGCGGCAACAATTCCGGTAATGAAAATGCCATCAAAAGTACCGGCACCGCCAATGGAGGCGTGGGGTGCTCCCAGTTTGGGTATGTCCTTCAGATGAAGCAAGTCGGCACCAATGAGTACACCCATTGTTCCGCTGATATAAGCGAGCGGAGCACTTTGCTCCGGACTGATTAACAGGCTGACAAATGCGGCACTGATCGGCGCGATCAAAATCGGCATGCCGATGCCAATGCCCTGGACCGGACGGCTGAATAGATAACTGATGAGACTGATAATGGAAATTCCCAGCAGGGTAGGTATTAATGTGAGCGTGCTGTTGGCAAATAAATACATGGATAGTGCGGCTGGAATCAGGCACCCGCCGAGATTGATCGAAACCTGGGTTTCATTGCGAAATGACGACAGCGGTATTTTGAGCAAGCCCCAATGATTCGAACGCATGTTTTCCGGGATGGGAATATTACTTTTGAGTCGTGTTACCGGTAAATTAATGATGCTGCCAACCAAGGAAAGCATTAGTACTGACATACCTAGCGTTGGCGATAAGCCCAGCTTGGCAAAGGCGAAAGACAGTAATTCCACCTGGACCAGCAACATCATGAACCCAAGTAGAAAAACGAAAACGATCAGATGGCCGGGGGAAAAGTAATTTTTCATTGAAATAGCGTGGACAAAATATTACTGCATGATAGTTTAAATGAAGCTGACCTGCCCCCTGTAACTTGATCCAGGAATAATGAGAATCTGCTAAGGAAACACTGTGACGTGGTTTAAGAAGCTCCCTTTCCGGGTGTGTCGGGTTACATCATAATCTGATAAATTCATATCCAACTCATCAATAACATTGATTTAAAAAGTAATTATATCAACACCCTATCAACTTGATTCTCGACTGCGCAAAGGTCTCAGTTCATATCAACCTTAGGACTGATTCATCACAGTCATGATAGTAGACGATCAAATTCTTTCTTGACTACACCGTAGCACTCGCAAGCAAAGGCCTCTAATCCATGACGATCGAGTACTGTAATGTGACCGCGGCGATAGTGAATATTGCCTGCGCGCTGCAAATTTCCGGCTGCCTCGGTAATGCCTTCGCGGCGTACGCCAAGCATAATGGCGATTTGCTCCTGCGTGATGACGAGATCTTGAGTAGGTGCGCGATCAAGTGTCAACAATAACCAGCGGCACAACCGTTGTTCTATCGAATGGTGCCGATTACAGGCCGCTGTCAGGCTCATCTGTGTCATGAGTGCTTGGGTGTAGCGCAATAACAAGCTTTGCATCAATTCGGCGCGGTTGAATTCCTGCTTGAACAAGCGGCTTTCGAGGCGGTAAGCGTGACCGGCAGTTTGCACCATGGCTGAAATGGGTGTGGTATCTCCACCCATGAAGAGCGCTATTCCGACGACGCCTTCATTGCCGACCCCTGCGGTTTCGGCGGACGCGCCAGACTCCGTTACATAGTGCAACGAAACGATGGCGGTGGTGGGGAAATAGGCGTGCCGTAATTGTTCGTTAGGTTCATAAAGGTATTTGCCGAGCGGCATTGCAATCAATTCCAAGTGCGCCGCAACGCGTTCGAAGTCGGCTGTGGGAAGCGCAGCTAGGAGGTGATTCTGATTGGGACTATGGGGTAAGAGCATGGCAAAGTATTGGAAATAATTACTTGGATGTGATCTCTAATCCGATACCGCGGTAACCGATATAGCCACAAAAACGGTTGAACATGGGTTCCCCGCTAACGCGAAACTTTTGGTGCGAGCCATCGTCATTAATACGGCTAAATTCGAAATCCAGAAAGGGTTGCCGTGCAGCAATCTTTGCCTGTAATTCTGCATGCTCCTCTGCATTCCATCCGGATAGCTTATCGTTACTTGATTCACCCGCCAAAGAGTCGACTTGAATGCCGAGCATTTCCAGAACCGGGCCGGAGACTTTGGTAAATTTACCGCTCTCGTCTTGCTCCCAGTACCAATCGGAAGCTAATTCGGTAAGGCTGCGATAGCGTGCTTCGCTTTCGCGTAGTTCGGCCGTACGTTCCTGCACAGTCTGTTCCAGTAATTGATTGTGTTGATGAAGTAACTTATAGAGCAATCGTACTTCGAGTATGTTATGGATGCGCGTCTTTACTTCTACTAGGTCAAACGGTTTACTGATAAAATCCTTTGCGCCAGCTTGCAACGCACGCAGCTTGTGGCCAGGCTGAGCCGTAAGTACGATCACTGGCAAATAGTCATCCGACTTGTTGGTCTTTAAACCTTCCATCACCTGAAATCCATCCATATTGGGCATTTGTAAGTCGAGTAGAATGAGGTCATAACCGGTCCTACGATGACGTGCGCAAACCTCCTGCGGATTCATGGTTGATTCCACTTGCGTATAACCGGCTTCGCTCAGTAACTGCTCAAGCATACTGACATTGGGTTCTTGATCATCAACAATAAGGATGCTGGCGTTAAGAATGTCGAGGGTACTAACTATCATATTTTTTTCCCATATTTGTGCCGGCTGATTGAGTCTCGGAGAATTGTAGTGCTGCGTCTAGGGTATCGAGAAATTCGTTGAGCTTGATGGGTTTTGTGAGGTAACGAAAGAATCCGACTTCCAAGCCTCTTACGATGTCTCTCGGCATAGCATTGGCACTTAGCGCGATAACCGGAATATGGGCTGTCGTTAGATCTTTGCGCAGAATTTCCAGTGCATGGATCCCGCTAATACCAGGCAGATTGATGTCCATGAGGATCACATCCGGCAGCGAAGCACGCGCAACTTCGATACCACGAAGACCATCTTGAGCGCTCAGCAAATGGATATCAGGCCGGCGTTCGAGCAGGCTTTCTACTAACAGCAGATTGGCCGGATTGTCCTCGACATAGAGTAAGGTGCGTAAAGGCATTTCAGCTGAAATATTTGCCGGGACGATAGCTAGGGATTGATCGTCATCTAGTGTTATTTGTGGCGCATCCGTCAGAATTAATTCGATCCAGAACACACTGCCTTTCCCGACAGTGCTTTCTGCTCCAATTGCACCGCCCATTAATTCTACCAATCGCTTACTGACTACCAGACCGATTCCCGTTCCTTCCTCTGTGCCGGCCTCTCGTCCAAGCCGGTTGAATGGCTGAAACAGTTGTGCGAGATTTTCCACGCTCAAGCCTTCTCCAGTATCAGTAATGCTAATGCGGATACGGTCTGCAGTATTTGCGCTGTAGTTCACCACCACCGTTCCGTCTGCCCTGTTGTATTTGATCGAATTAGAAAGCAGGTTGATGAGAATTTGTTTTACTCTTGTCCGGTCCGCTTTGACAAAGTAGGGGGAATCGAACTGAGGAAACGTCAGGTGGATGCCGCTTTTTTGTGCCTGAGGTTCGATCATGGCTTGGCAATCGCTCATTACTTCGTTGAGCGACATGGGTTCCAGTGACAACAACAGCTTGCCGGATTCGATCAATGCGAGATCGAGGATTTCGTTGATCAAATCCAGCAAATACCAGCCAGCCAGGAGAATTTGGTCAATATTGCTCTTCTGGCGGGGGGTAAGCGGCGGTGAACCTGATTCGATCAACTGGGCGAAGCCGAGGATTGCATTAAGCGGAGAGCGTAACTCATGGCTCATGCTGGACAAGAAATCTGATTTTGCGAGGTTGGCTTTTTCCGCGATAGATTTGGCACTTTCGAGCTTGATATTTGTTTCATTCAAAGCTTGATCAAGCAGTTTGCGTTCCGTGATATCGCGCGCTGCAGCGAACACACCTTGCAGTTTACGGTCACGGTCGTGAAAAGTCGTTGCGTTATATGACACAACCGTTTCTTTGCCGTCTCTGGCGTGTGCAGTTAGTTCATAATTGGTAACCCGATTTTCAGCCAGCACTCGTTTGATGCCTGCTTCAGCTCGTTCCGGATCGGTAAAGTAATTTTTGAACGGTGCACCGATCAGTTCATCTCGCGTGCAGCCAGTGAGTGCTTCCATTTGCTTGTTGACATCCGAAATCATGCCGGACGGGTCGGTGGTGATTAGCGCATCAATATTGGATTCGATGAGAGAGCGTGTGTAGAACTGCTGGTCGCGCAAACGCTGGTCGAGTTTCTTCTGTTCCGCTTCGGCCTGTTTACGTAGCGTATTATCAGTGCCAATCAGCAGAAAACCAATAATTATGTCCTGGGCATCGCGTAGTGCCGTGACGGAAACCACTGTCGGGAACCGGTTGTCATCCTTGCGGATAAAGGTAAGTTCGTAAATATCCTCGATACCTCGGGAGGCTTTGAACACGAGTGCTTCAAAGCCTGGAGTGATTGGTGTGGAGAGTTCTATGCTTAAAGCCTTGGCACGTGAAATGAGTTCTTTAGGATCAGAAATATCTGCTAACGTGATTTTGTCCACCACTTCTGCGGCTGTATAACCCAGCATGCGTTCTGCGCCAACATTAAAAATCTGAATTACACCTTTGGCGTCAGTCGCGATGCTTGAAAAATTGGCGCTATTGAAAATGGCGTTTTGCAACGCTCTTGTTCTAAGCAAAGTCTCTTGACGCCGCATTTCAGTAGCGCCGTCTGCCTTCGCTTCACCATCAATGACGATTGTATTGATTCCTGTTTCAAACAAAGTCAGTCTCCGTATAAAATACCTATAACTGCACACGTTCAGATCTCGTGTATTAGAATAGAAGATGAATGCAGAGAATTGTTAAGAAATGTATTTTCTCAAATACTATCATGTACCTACTATCGTTTGACCGCATTGCTGAGCGTGGATTAACACTTAGTGGTGTACGGTAACATGGTATCCACTATACGCTAAAAAAATATATCTCTCTTAGGCATGGCTATGTCTGTAAGGTGACGAGCATAAGCAAGCTTATCGGAGGCAGATTTCAAATTCGAAGTGCAACAACCAATGCTTGCTTGGTGTAACGTATTTCCACCCCTGAAGAATACCTTTTATGGAGGGTTCTAAATTCCAGTGCTTTTCTGGATCCGTGGTTGATTCGGGCTAACACCTCCTACACTTGTTCTTCAAATCGGCCTAATATGGCTTGATTGAGGTTGTGTTTTCTCTGGTCGTGTCCATCCGCCAAGGCAGCTATAAATCGGTATGTAATCCAGGAATACCGATGCGCTGTATGCGCATGGCATTATTGCCTTCTTCGTAGGCGAGTAGCTTGCCTTCTTTCTGCCATAGGCGGAACGCCAGTGAATAAGATAATACGCGAATGGGATAATCGCGCGGCAGCGTTTGCAAATAAGGTTGTATGGTGGTGAAATCGGATGCGCCGTATTGCTGCATGATAAAACGCAAACCACCGTTAGCCGGACCGATGTTGTAGGCTAATAAACCTAGAAACAGGTCGCCTTTCATTTCTGCCAGATAATGTTTAAAGGTGGCTGCCGCGACATAAGCGTTATGCCTAGGATTGTCCAAGGATATTTTCTCAGTTTTCAGACGTTTGTTTGCCTGAGCAATGACTGCCTGAGGGACTCGAGTGATTTGGAATAAACCGCGTCCGCCGTCATGGCTGTCTCTCGGTATGAAAGACGATTCTGTCGCTGCAATCCCTTGTAATAAATGAACATCGACATCGAAAGCTCGGGCTGCATCTTCAATCGCTTGCTGGTAACCCTGAGCGCGATCAACCATTTTTTGCAGTTGATTGGTATTATGTCTGCGATAAGCGGCATACACCTGGTGTGCAATGGTCATTCGACCTGCCTCTTCCTTGCCTCCCACCAGTGTGCGGAAATTGCTATAAGCGAGCGTGAATTGATCTTGAGCGCCGAACCAGGCAATCGACAAAGCCAGCGCAAGCGATAGCACCGGCGTCCATAATTCAGAGTGGGCTTGCAACCCTCTTCTCAGCTTCCACCAGCCAATGAGGAAAACAGAAGCGGCCAGTATCAATGCTAATACACCGACTGCGAACGGAAGCAAATTGTTGAAGAAACTGGTGCCGGCAAACCGGCTGGCAGAATGACCGAGTAATACAATAATGGCTGAAACTGCGGTAATGCTTAACCCAAAAACCTCCAACCCTGCCAGCACTAATTTCTTGGTGATATTCCCCGCTTGATTTCTTTTAACTCGCTTTCGAGGGGGAGTGTTGCTGGATCGTGCCGCCGGAACCCGCTTTCGTCGCCGCTTCGGTTTTGCAATGATGGATTCTGAGTCGTTGGGGAGAATATTTTTTTCCATTGGAATAAGGATCTATGCAGATTAATCAGTCAATGGAGTTTAATGGATCCGCAAGCGACGGCTGCTAAATTCAGAGTAATGATCAGTGAAATGAAAGTATTTGCATCATTGGATTAGCAATGATGATGTTTATCGCAGAAAAAATGATCGCTAAACAAATCAGCTATGTACATGACAGGGAATGGCTTTTACTTTTAATGACAGACTTCGGTTTTTCATTACTGGAGGGCTCGTTTTGCAAGCCGCAATGTACTGGAAGTCGGATCGGTGTCAAACAAGCCACTAGTGCCAAAGCGGCATTTTTGCTGATCCCATGAGTCTGGAAAGATTGTTATGGCGTCGGTCTGCGAGCTTCACGAAACCAGATTCGATATCGCTCCATTTTTGCGCGTTGTTCCGTCGGAGCTTGGCGGAGACAGGTGGACAATTCATCGCTGTCCGGTTTGGCACCCCAACGAATTTCCACGCAATCGTTCGGATTGTAGGCAATTTCATAGGCGGATTTTCGTGCCAGCACTTCGGCCAATGAAAGCTCCCATACGCTACCATCCGAACGTGTATAGCGAATACTATGCTCGTGGATACGCTTGGCGTGATGCTGCTCGATCTCAGCTTTAGTTGCTACAGGATGTTGATCATTCATCACAAACAACTCGGGGTGACGCACGATTTTTTCCGGTAAATCATTGAGCACATTGATGGCGATGATGAGTCGCATGTCGCGCGAAGGCGTGGAATAGTCTTCCCAAGGGCCAACGGTTTGAAAAATCGCTG
>Ga0209582_1001722_pt1 | contig 10114 bp, 6 predicted proteins | sample KloWWTmetKNB5Kit_FD_187176 | JGI IMG/M metagenome (GOLD analysis project Ga0209582, IMG submission 187176) | Active sludge microbial communities from Klosterneuburg, Austria, studying microevolution and ecology of nitrifiers - Klosterneuburg... | ecosystem: Engineered > WWTP > Aerobic digester >...
TGATACTTGCCGGGGGAGATGGAGGTCATTGAATTGAAGCAATCATAGGGCGAATAATCATATTCCTCGAATGAACTAAGTGTTAGTCCTATTGTCAGCAGACTGCCTATCACATCACGCAGTGGATGGTTCCAGTTCACATCTGTCAGCTCGCAAGAGGAATCTTTGGCCGCGTAGGTGCCGGTGAAGGATTCGATGATGGCGCCGGTATTAAAATAATCGTATTTGATGCGGGAGAACTGATCATCAAACATCCAAACCACGGGATGAAATTCTACCAAGACCAACTGACCCCCAGGCTTTAAATAGTGATCGATAAGACCGGCCCATTTGTCCAAATCCGGCAACCAGCCAATCACACCATAGCTGGTAAAGATAAGGTCAAACTGTCCCTCCAACTGACTGGGCAAGTCATATATATCGCAGCAAATAAACTGAGTATCCGACTGCGTTCTAGCCGCCAGTTCACGTGCAGCCTCTATGGCACTGTCAGACAGATCTACGCCGGTAACGTTTGCTCCCAACCGGCTCAGTGAAATACTATCCTGTCCAAAGTGACACTGTAGATGCAAGATACTCCTGCCCGCGATATCACCGAGCAGAGCAAGCTCTATATCATTTAGAGATGATTTGCCCGCCAGAAACCCCGGTTGGTCATAAAATGTAGAGTTGAGGTTGATACGGGTTCGTTCATTCCAGGACTGACGGTTGATCTCCAGATAGTTTTCTTCAGAGGGGTCCATAATAATGGTTGTTTTTTAAGAAAAAATAAAGTGCGAAAATACAATAGGTTTCACAATTGGCCGAATTGGAACGCTGCGCTAGCAGCTTACCAAGACAATCTTATGAGCCTCCCTCTGACCCCCCGCTAGTAGGAAATCTAAGGACGAAATGTGGTGAACAATAGGATAGTCTTACTTTTTTTCTGCAGCTTATGAGCGCCTGAGCTATGCCTTGCATGGCCTAAGCGACAGCGTACAGAAGCGCGAAGACGAAAGTTCTTATTCATTTTTCTGCGTTGATCTGCGAGGTCTGCGGGATTTTTTTCTCAATTAGAGCCATGTTTTCTAATTACGTATCTATGAGATTTTGTAGATTTTCGATGCATTCATCATTAGATTTAATTATATATTATCTCAAATTTATTTGCAATGAGTTTAATTTTAATTCTGTCCACCCACACCGTTGGAGTGGCGATGTGAGCGAACGCAGCCCACAGGGCCGAAGATGGATTGCCATCTTTGGTGAGGGAACTGGACGCACCTGCGTCCAGCTTCCTAGAATAAAGTTAGTGTAAAACTAATCTTCAGTGAGCGAACTGACTGCTCCTGCGTCCCGCCTTCATGAATAAAGTAAGTGTAAAATAACACTTCCATTTCTTGCCTCGAGCCGGCATGGCTTTTACTTTTTTTCAGTCGCCAAAAAAAGTAAACAAAAAAGGCTTGCCGTTAAAGGCGATTTTTTGCTTTGCAAAAACCGCCGCCAGCTCGAGGAAGCGAAAGACTTCGCTTCTGATCCCTTGCTGCGGACTATCGCTGGGTAACGGCTTTTTTCCCTCTGGCATGCGCGAATTGCAAATGTCGTGCCTAAACTCCGTGAGTATACTTACTTAAATTTCCCCCGCTGGCGGGGGTTGGGGGGTGGGCCCTCTGAAAATTAAAGTAACGACAGCGAACGGATACGAAGACGGAAGTTCTTATTCATTTTTCTGCGTTGATCTGCGAGATCTGCGGGATTTTTTTCTCAATTAGGATGGCAACCTTAACCTCCATCCAGAGTAAGAAATTTATACGCCTCCAGAATGAAGATAGGTTTTAAAGATGCTTTAAGAGAATTATAAAGAATGTATCTTTGAAAATTAAGAACGCATCGCAATTTCATTAAATATTGAAAGGCATAAATTAAAACAGCGACATTTGAAAAAGACATTTTCTCTACTCATTTTAAGTATTATTTATTCTTCTGTCTTCGGCCAGATAACTAAGCCAATCGGAATAAATCTGGCATCAGTAACCGATTATTCTACCGAATTTGTTTTTACTGATGCATTCAAGCAGTGCCGAGAGTGGACCTCAAGTGATGTCACCGATGGTGGCGAATGGGATACGCACATTCTGATTCCATTAAACGCCAACGGCTATCCGATACAGATTCCCTACAATGATGGCGTACATCCGCCTCAGATAGTAAAAGCACTTATGCTGTGGGACATAGGAGATGCGGTACCCCAGGGTAGGTATAGATTAAAAGTAGCCGGTAGCGGTGAAGTGAGAATGGTATTTGGTGCCTCCGGTACTTACAGTTGTCCTGTAGATACCATGGTAGAGGTCTCAGGATCAGTTATGTTGGAGATAAGACGCTCTGAAATATCAGATCCGATATCTGATATTAAATTCATCTATCCCAATTATATTAATTCATATCAGACTAAAACTTTTACGGACGAGTTTCTCACTTTCTTAAAAGATTTTCAAGTCATTCGTTTTATGGATTTTACACGGACAAATAATTCTATAGTCTCCTCCTGGTCGGATAGATCTCCACAAAATTATTATACACAATCACTGGAAAGTGGTGTTTCCTGGGAATATATAATAGAACTAGCGATTCTCACCGGGAAAGATATCTGGATTAATATTCCACATAAGGCTGATGATAATTACTTAAATCAGTTGGCCACTCTATTGCAAAATAGTCTTAACGGCTCAACCAAAATTTACCTCGAATATAGCAATGAAGTGTGGAACAGTATTTTCTCTCAGAATCAGGACTGCGCTGCATTTGCACAAGAATTAGGTTATACCGGGCAGCCTTGGGAAAGGACTTGGAAATATACCTCTAAAAGATCTGCAGATATTTTTAAAGCTTTTGAAGATGTGTTTGCAGACGACAGCAGATTAATAAAAATTATCCCGACACAAGCTGCAAATAGTTGGATTACAAATCAATTAATCACTTATTTTAATGATCCGTTTTATAATCCTGCCCAGGTCAAAGCAAGCGCTGTTGCTATCGCACCATACTTCAGCGGTTCTACAGCGGATGATATTGTAACTAATGGTGAGGTGAATTCCATAACCCTTGAAGAAATAATTCAACGCATGGTAGCCACTATTCCACAAACTACCCAATGGGCTTTAGAAAATAAAGTAGTCGCTGATGAGTATGGATTGAGATTGCTCTGCTATGAAGCGGGTCAACACTTGGTAGCTACGGGAAATAATGTGAATATTGATGCATTGACAGAAAAGTTAAATGCAGCAAATCACCACCCGGCAATGCAAGATGCGTACTGTCAATATCTAGACTCCTGGTATGATACCATTGGAGATGTCATGTGCCATTTTTCATCGCATGGTATATATTCCAAGTGGGGCAGTTGGGGCGTAAAAGAAAGTTTCGGTGATATAAATAACCCCAAGTATGTGGCCCTTCAAAACTGTGTATTTAAAGATAATAAATTGTCAGGAAAAGGCGATTATCTCATAGATAAACTTATTGTTTATCCCAATCCTACAAATGATCGGATAATTGTTGATAATAATCTTACGGATTTGGGCGAATTTAAGTTTACCATGTATAGCGTGAGCGGACTGATCAAACTGAGTGGCAAATCCTCGGTTGGCCATGAAATTTCTCTGAGTGATTTGTCTCCGGGGATTTATTTTTTAGAAATACAAAATGAAAATGGAATTGTGATGAGAAAAATAGTAAAAATATAAAGTTAGCGCATTGGCGCATTAGCATATTGGCGTGTTAGCATATTAGTACTTTGGGTGAAGGTGATATAGTCTCTAGGTCGTTTTACTTGATTAGCATTTAACTTTTGACATCAGCTTAAGACTATTTCAGCGCCCTCTCTCTGCCAAGAATAGAACTGTCTTTTCAAAGCCATCGAAGGGTGGATGAGAAATCTTATGATTTGAAACGAGAATTATAGATTTTTGAGAGAAGTAATGGTCCACTAAACTACCCATTTCCTCTAAATTTAATTGGGCTAAAGAGCTGGCGCATTAATTTTCATGGTAGTCTTTTTATAAGTTCCTATTTCAATAAATTAAGGTCATTATATCTTTCTAATAGTGTCAATTGATTTTCGGCGCGCAAGATATTTTGACCGGGGAAAGCTGCGCCATAATATACATCATCCATCAAATAATCGGTGAGAAAGCGAAGTGCCTGCATATAAATAATAAACTGGCCGGAGTAAAAAAGATATTTCTTTTCAATATCATTTAAATTATCCTGCATTCCTTCGGTATAGCCGGAAATAATTGCTGAATAAAAAGCGGGTCGGACTGAAATTTTATTCAAGTCGGATTCATTTTCATCTGAGGAGGAAAGATAAGTCCTCATCATGTCTCCCACGTCACTGACGAAGTAGCCAGGCATAATGGTATCCAGGTCTATAGGGCAGATCGCCTGATCATCATCGCTGAAAAGCACATTGCTGATCTTAGTATCGTGATGGATGATGTGCAGCGGCAATAATTTATTCTTTACTATGCCTTCATATATGTCTGTGACAAAATGGTATAGTTCCAATCGTCGAATTAGTGAATTACATTCTTTTAATTTTTCCGGAGAAGCGGCTTTAATTGCTTGTTTAAATTGTTTGTTCCTGAGTATTAGGTCATGAAAGCCAGGCAGTGTGATGTGCAATTTTTCAAGCGGAAATTGATTTAATTGGCGGGTGAATTTCCCAAAAGTATAGGCAGCTTGGTAGGCTTGTTCTTGGGTGCGGACGATGTCGATGGTTTTGCTGCCAGGGATAAAACTAAATAGTCGAAAGAATTCATTTTTGTATTCCAAAATAGTCTGCCCTTCATGCGTCCGGATTAGTTGTGGGAAGATCTCTGTGGGGTAATTGTGGTGCATATAATCTGCGACGAGTCGAATATTTTCGTCGATGTACTCCGGCCTTTTAAATACATTTTGATTTATTTTCTGCAAAATAAAGTCTTCGGTAGAGGTAGAAACTTTCCATGTAGAATTAATCAAGCCGGAATTGATCGGTATGATTTTATCGGCCGGGGGAAGGCCATAGGCCTTCAGAATTTCTTCAAACATGAAGTTCTATTTTAAAACTCTTCACCAAGTGCAAACACCGGCTTTCTATTCATCCAGTTGCCTGAAGTAAAGTCGGGAAATTCGACAGTCTGATTGCCCAGTTCTATAGAAGTTTCGCTGAGTGGAGTGATAGCAGACCAGCTGGCGGCATCATATACATCCATCGGTGTAGGTTCCTGTCTTTTAATAGATTCCACAAACGCATTAAGAGCAAAGAAGTCCATACCTCCATGTCCGGCATCTTCCGTCTCTTTTATCCACCTTTTCCAGAGCGGGTGATCATATTTATCGAGCCAGGAAGTGGCATTGTCCCAAACGTGTGGTTTGGCAGATTTGCCTTCTATGTAAATCGAGTTGTTCAGGTCCATCCAGATACCTTCTGTTCCTTGTACCCGGAATCCGAGAGAATATGGACGAGGCAGACTGGTATCATGTTGTAGCAGAATAGTCTCTCCATTGGCACAGTTGATGTTGGTGGTCACCACATCACCTAGTTTAAAGCGCACTTTTGCATTGGGATGATCTTCACCGGCCTGATCGACGATGTATTTGTGCAGGCCGCGGCTCTTCGATGAGAAGGAGCAGAGCGAGATAAAACGATTGCCCCGATTGATATTAATCATTTCGGCGATGGGACCGATACCGTGAGTGGGATAGAGATCGCCATTGCGATGCACGCTGTGATTGGTTCGCCAGGCGGCTTCTGAAAAGCCTTTTTCGCCAAATTCAACGCCATGATCATACGGATGGACGCCATCATTAAACTTGACTGCGCGTAGGTCGTGCTGATATCCGCCCTGTAGGTGAATCAGTTCGCCAAATACACCCTGACGCACCATATTTAGCACAGCCATCACATCCCGACGATAACAGACATTTTCGAGCATCATCACGTGCGCGCCGCTGCTCTCGGACATGCGCACTACATTCCAGTGATCTTCAAGTGTGATGCCGAGTATCACCTCAGTACCGATATAGCGAATGCCGGCTTCGATACAGCCCAGAATCATGGGGGTATGCCATTCCCAGGGCGTGGCGATGATGACACCATCCAGTTTTTCACGGGACAGCATTTCTTTCCAGGCATTTACGCTGCCGGTATACACGGTTGGTTTAGGTTTCTTTTTGTTGGAAATTATCTTGAAGGTATCGGTGAGCATACGATCATTAATGTCGCAGATGGCAACTATCTCCACGTCTTTTCGACGGGCTGCCAGCTCGACGTGATCCTGTCCACGCAAGCCAGTACCTATAAAGCCGAGGCGCACCATTTTTTGAGTTGGTTTGGAAAAGATCGACTTCGGAGTGAATAATACGGTAGCTGCAGCTACTCCGCTATGCTTGAGAAATTCTTTCCGATTCATGCTGATTATTTGGCATGAAAATAGGATTATTTGCCCAAAAGCAGCATAGAAAATGGTAATATGTGATGAAAAAACGGAACCCTTACTGTCAGGATGAATGAAGAATGAGGCTTTAGCATATTATCATTTTGATTTGCAAATCTTTTTAGTTTTCAATCTCCCTTGGTATTGATTAATGGTGAATGTTTAGATCAACTAAATATTCAGACATGCGTTGTGTTTCGGAATTTGAAAATATGGGTTTAAAATAATTAATATAACCAACAAGTTCTTTGACTAATAATATTTTTACGAAATCGAATTCTTCATTTGGTTTTGAATTGGTCAAGGCAATAAGATTTTTAATAGGAATTTTTCTATTACCCCAATGGTGTCGGTTTAGTTGTAGCATATTATTTTCTATTGCTTCGTTAATGAGCTTAAAGGTAACAAAGCTTGACCTTCTTATTTGTTGGACTGGAGAATATAAGCTTAAATTATTCATAGATTCTGTGCTCCAATTCTTAGTTTCAATAAGAAAAATACCTGAAGGAGCAACTAGTATATGATCTATTTGAATTGACTTTATGTAACTTTTCTCCTGCGGAAAGTAAATGGGGGACCGAAGAGTGAGTGTAAAATCATTGATTAAAAAGTACTCATCTGATAGTGATTTCAACTCATGTTCTACTTTTTGCTCTCCCAGTGCCCCCAGAATTGAAGTATTTACCTGATCAATGAGCCACTTTTTTCTATCAAGTTCCATTAATGGAATTCTGCAACTTTCATTTACTGCATCAAGAAAGTGAGATGCGATATATTGATGACGATTATACTGGAGTGTCTGTATAATGGCTAATTTGCTTAGAGCCAAGTTGATTTTTGAATCAAGTTTATATTCTAAAAAGCGGATTTTATATTTATAGATCAATACTTTTATTATCGAGACTATTTTTTTAATAATATTTTTTTGAGTTGATTTTTGTAAGTTGCTCATTCTCTTTTTAAACCAATCAATCTCATCTAAAAGTGCAGATGTAATATTAATTTTTTCCTCCTTTAACGCACTATCAAAGGTGGAAATAGCTATACTGAGGTCATTTTCTTCTTGTAATATAGTTTGCTCATGAGAAGAAACTATTTGTTGACGATAAATAGAGTAATCCTTTTGAAACGATATGACTTCATTCAATGACTTGAAATCAAAGATTCTATGTCGATGCAAATGTGATTTTACGGTTGTAAGAGAACCGATTGAATTATATATCTTACACATGTTTCTTCACAATATATTTATCTGCATCCTTTTCCCAAAGCCTCCTTCAATTATTTTTTTTAAAGTAGATAATTCAATTCCGGTTTTGTTATTCTCTAATCTTGAAATATAGTGCTTAGTTGTTCCGATTTTATCTGCTAATTCTTCTTGAGTAAGACCTAAATCATGCCGTGTTTGTTTTATCAGCATCCCAAGCTCAACTTCTCTTGAAGGGTCAATTTCACTATTTTCATATAATACAATTGGGTCTAATTGATAGGGAAATTCGATTTCATTTCCATTTTCATCAATTCCTTTTGTACCTACATTATACCAGCTTAATGTGCCATCGACTAATTTAACACGATTAAATTCTTTGATAGAGTGATTGATTTTATTTTCAGCATCACTTTTGTTAATAGCCCAAGTCTTAAATAAGTCTTCAAAGTTTATAATTCTTGACTCCCCATTATTGAATAGACAGAATATAGTATATCCCTCAATCTTATGTATCTTTATTATTCTTTTTACTGTTCTCATTCTTTATAATTTATTAAATTCCAATTAGCTATTAAAAAATCTCTATTTTCTTTAGCCTATGCTATAAATTTTTTCCTGTATATTCTAGGCAAAGCCTCAGAATAGGTAGATAAAGATTCAATAATTATTAATTCTTCATATTAAGCGATAATAGCGTGAAAATGTGGTGGATTATGGTCCTATTGTAGATGTATATATTTATTGAGTCTATGATCTTTACACAAACCACTTATTCGGAGTATATTGATAGCGCAAAAATACAATTTGTTGCTGAATTGTGCAACTTTTTTGTGAATTATAGTTCCATCTGTAATTATTGTGAGGAAATAGTAAAGTGCAGAGAGAGCCGAAGGAACGATTTGGTCGGCTTCTTTCAAATATTAGGACTCTTTGGGTTCCTGCCTCAAATTGTAGTAACATTAACAGCTCAAATGAATACTAGTTGCCCACTTTCTAGGTGAATTTGCAGAGTGTCAATAGGATCACTGTATTTTGCAGGATTAGGGCTGAATTTTAGACCAAGCGTAAATTCTTATACTTAATTCAATTTAAGTACGAAAGGTAGATACTCTTTTTTATTTTCGTATTCAAAGAGCAATAATTCTTTCAATACTTCATTATTTCTCATAAACATATACAGCGCACCCTGGGCTCTTAAAAGTCTATCGTTATTTTCTATTCCTAGATTAATTTCATACAGCTCCTCCATTCCCTTAACAAATTCGTCATGTATGTTGAATCGACCTCCCTGATAATTATTAAAAATCGAAGAGAAACAAAAAGCCTCAATTTGTGGACTCCGCTCTTTTTCTGTTTGTTTTAATCCATTAATACCGGTACATACCTTGCCAACATAATAGCCATCGTTGTTGATTCTAACAATTAAAAAATATTTCACTGCAATATTTAATAATTCACTCATCGAAACTGTATCAGGAATGTAATTTAATTTATCTGTAACCTTTTTGGCTAGTTTATTAATTTCACGGGTAAATACACTATCTTTTTTGAGAGATGTAATAAATTCATTTTGAAGGGCTGTCGAATCATTGATGGCCAGTAATGCCTGATAGGTTGAATTGTCTGAGAAATGTGTCAACAAATAGTCAATATATAATTTATTATTATTTACTAAAGCAGAAAAGCAAGAGCTGGTATCAATTTTATTAACTATCTTATCTAAGTATTCCTCATCATCGAATTTTACCTTTTTGATGCTAAAAATATGATTGTACTCTGTTGCAATGTCACAGCTGGTTTGTGAATATGAGCTTATCGCATAGAGTCCCAGTGTCAAAAACAAGAATATTAGTTTCATTCGTCTATTATTTAGATTACTAATTTGATGGCATTAACTTTAGTTTACGATTATTCTTCATTATCTTTAAAAGTAATAATAAATCTTCTTATTATTTTTTAAATAAAGCTACAAATAAACCTTCAATTGTGCAAAATAGTAAATAATTATATCAAGTGTGTGTCGGGTGGTGTAGAAGCATATTGCACGATATTGCTTAGCTTGAGCATATTCTGATATTAAACTTAGTTTACAGCAAACCCTTTTATTTTAGGTTTCTCTGCCTACTCGATTAGGTATCACTTGACTCCGAGAATATTGCATCGGAGGTATTCCTTTTAGGAATAAATCACTCTGCTACCTGCTCAGCGCTTTAGTTGTTTTGCCTGACTACAGGTTCTTCGATATCTTCAACGGTAAACATGGTGCGTAGACACCCTAAGTGATGGACTGGTGCTGTGCGGTGATCCGACCGAACATTCACCTTCGATGGTGACCCGGCCTTCTAAGATAAGGCTTAAATCAGAAGAAATGAGAACGCATTTTCCTATGGTTCTGCCACATTACCGATGTGATGGAATTGAAGTAGTTGATTTTATTTTGCTAGTT
>Ga0209582_1001726_pt1 | contig 10095 bp, 3 predicted proteins | sample KloWWTmetKNB5Kit_FD_187176 | JGI IMG/M metagenome (GOLD analysis project Ga0209582, IMG submission 187176) | Active sludge microbial communities from Klosterneuburg, Austria, studying microevolution and ecology of nitrifiers - Klosterneuburg... | ecosystem: Engineered > WWTP > Aerobic digester >...
CGTTGCAGAATACGAAACGCTGGGCGTTGCGCAGGAATCGGTCAATACGGGCGGGCGAGTGGGTGTCAACCTGCTGGATGGCAAGTTGAAAATGGGTGTGACGGCATTGCGGGACGAAAACAATGTCCTGGCCGGCGAAAGCCGTAGTGATTTGATGGGAGCGGATATCAAATACCGCTTTGCCATGGATACCGAGTTGCGCCTTGAGTCGGCGACGACCGATGGTGATGTGGCCAGCGTGGTGCGCTCGGGCGATGCATGGTTGGCGGAATTGGAGCATCATGGCAGCCGCTATGATTTCTTGCTCTATACCCGTAGCGTGGATGAAGCGTTTGGCGTGGGTCAGCAGAATCTTTCTGAAAGCGGACAGCAAAAAACGGGTGCCAATGGCGTGCTGCGTCTGAATCGTGAATGGGCGGTACAGGGCGAGCTTTACCAGCAGGAAAATCGTTCCACCGAAAGCACACGACAAGCGGCGGCCGCCAAGCTGCGCTATGAACACAAAAATGGCTCTGCCGCCATTGGCGTGCAGGCGGTGAACGACAGTACGGACCAAGGGGTGCTGGCGGGTCAGGACTTCAACTCAACACAACTGACGCTAGAGGCAACCCGCAGACTGTTGAGCCAAAAGCTGGAGGTGTCTGCACAGGCCGAAGTGGGTGAGAGTGATAGTGCAGACTACCCGAATCGCATGACATTGAATGCTTCTTATGCAATCACCGACAGCGTGCGTCTCTTGGCTGGCCAAGAGTTTACGGATGGTTCTGATCTGACCACCAGCACGAGCCGGGCGGGTGTGCAGGTGCTGCCTTGGAAGGGCGCACGCCTGGACTCCACGTTGAACCAGAGTCATATGAGTGAGTACGGCCCGCGCACGTTTGCCCAGTTTGGCTTGACGCAGAATCTGGTGCTCGACAAACAGTGGAGCGTGGATTTTGGTGTGGACAGCAGTCAGAGTGTGGGCAGTCAGCAGGCCGCACCCGTCATCAACAACAGCACTGCCACCAGCAATGCGCTGGGCTTGAGTACCAATTCCCGTGTGGCCGCCGTGACGGATGATTACTGGGCGCTGAGTGCAGGAAGCACGTACCGGGCAGATATCTGGAGCTGGACGGGTCGTCTTGAGAGCCGGAACGGAGACACGGAAGACCGCTATGGACTGACCAGTAACTTCCTGCGTCAGGCCCGTGATGGCGTGGCGTTTGCGACAGGCATGCAGGCATTCCACACCGAGTCTGATACGGGCACGAGCGGCAATTTGCTATCCCTCGACTTGTCGTGGGCATGGCGTCCACTGGGAACACAGTGGTCGGTGCTGGATCGTCTGGAGTTCAAGTACGAAGACGCAGAAAACACGGCTGGACTGGTGGCGCCTCCGCCGGGCGGGCTGTTCGGGTTTGACAGCTTGGTAGCTAACGATGCACGCAGTCGCCGCCTTATCAACAACTTGTCGTTGAACCGGGTGTCGCGTGAGTGGACGGGTGAAGACCGCAAGGGCAACCTGTTCCGTCGATACGAACGCAATCAATGGTCGCTTTACCATGGTGCCAAATACGCGCTGGATACTTACGACGGCGTGGAGTACAGCGGCTTTACCGATATGTGGGCGGTGGAAGTGCGACATGACATCCGTCCATGGCTGGATATCGGGCTACAGGCCAGCGCACTGAATGCCTGGAGTGCAGGTGCACATGCCTATTCGTTCGGGCCGCAGGTTGGCGCCTCACCGGTGAAGAATGGCTGGATCACCCTTGGCTGGAATATTCGCGGCTTTACCGATCAGGACTTTGATGCGGCCCGCTATTCCGCTCAAGGCCCCTATCTGCAGTTGCGTTTCAAGTTTGATCAAAACACTCGGCTTAACCGCGACATGGTGGCCACTAACCCAGCGATGACAGAAGAACCGCTGACGACGAGGGCTTCACAGCCATGATGTTTTTTGTACGGAAAATTAACTCAGCTTCCCCTTCAATGTCAGCCGCGAAAGCTCAGGGCAGAGGGCGTTTTGTTGCCGGGCTTACTACTTTTATGCTGCTGCTTTGTTTGGTGCCGGTGTCAGCGGAGGCGGGGCGTACGCTGAGTCAGAGCTATACCCTAAATGCCAATGGCGATATTACTTTGATCGGTAATGTTAATCTGACCTGTACCGCAGGCAATAACACAGCATTTTCAGGTTACTGGGCTGCCAATATCACCACTTGTGCCAATTCTCTGAATGGCAGCGGTACTACGGCCGCTGATCGTAATGACGGCTATGTGATGATCAATCATGATCTGGATGGTGATTCCTCCTCCACCATTAACTCCAGCATGGCGCAGTTGGGCCTGCCGGCGGGCTCGACCATCATCAAGGCCATGCTCTACTGGAGCGCCACCGGCTCCACCAGCCCGAACCGCAACACGGTAAAACTCAAGGTGCCGGGCGGCAGCTACCAGACCATCACCGGCACGCTGGACTTGGATGCCAAACTCGACGACAACAATTATCAGGGTTGGGCCGATGTCACGAGTACGGTGGCGGCGGCCGGCAATGGCGCGTACTGGGTGGGCGACATCCGGGCGGATACGGGTACGGGCAAGTATGCCGGCTGGTCACTGGTGGTGGCTTACAGCAATCCTTCCGAGGCCCTGCGCAGTTTGACGATTTTCGATGGTTTCATGGGGGTGCGTGGCAGTACTAGTGGCTGGTCATCCTCCGTGACCGCGACGGCCGGACCTTTCCTGACACCCTTCAACGGCCCGGTGCAGGCTCGCGTGGGAGTGGTTGCTTATGAGGGTGACAGGCCGGTGGCCCAAGACACGTTCTCGGTCAACTCCACGTTGCTGAGTAATGCGGCCAACCCGTCAGGCAATTTTTACAACGGCACCATCAGCAATTTGGGCAGCAATGTCACCACGGGAAGTCCGGCCAACAACAATAACTTGCAACTGGATATCGATCTTCTTAACGTTCCTTTGGGCGTTATTCCCAATGCCAGCACCAGCGCCAGCATCACGGTTTCTTCCACGGCCAACAACGAGGCCGTGTTGCTGGCGGTGGTCACGTTCTCCACCGAGCTGTACGTGCCCATCGTAGTTCCCAACGTTGTAAAAACGGCAGAAGATATGAGCCCTGCAACACCACTGTTGCGAGGGGATACCTTGCGTTGGCATGTGGTGATGAGTAATTCCGGCTACGACTCGGCCACGAATTTGACTGTAACGGATATTATCCCCGCGTATCTGACGTATGTGCCGAATTCGATGCGGATTGTGACGGGGCCTAACGCGGGTAACAAAACTGATGCGCAGTATGATGACCAAGCCGACCTTCTTGTAGGGCCAAACCGTGTGGTGTTCCGCCTGGGGGCAGGTGCCAATGCTTCGCAAGGTGGTACCTTGGCCTATGGTCAATCCACTTCGTTTTACTTTGATACGATAGTCAATGAGGATACGCCGTCGGGGACCATTCTCACCAACTCAGTTCAGATTGAATACAACAGCCAGACGCTGCCGGCGACTACGTTCGCGGCCAGCAGTGCAGCCGCATCGGCAACGGTGATGGGCCCGCCGACGATCAGTAAGACATTTTCGCCGGAAGTCATTGATCCTGCCCAGAGCGCAGTAATGACGATTGTCCTCAGCAATCCGGCCAGTAATCCAGAGGCCTTGACCGGGGTAAGTTTTAGTGACACGTATCCGGCCGCCATGGTCAATACGGCCAATGCTACGCCACAAGTAAACTGCACCCCAGGCTCCACAGCAGGCACGTTGACCGGCGGTGCGAACAACGGCAACAGCATCGGCATGAGTCCGGGGGCCACGCTGGCGGCCAATGGTTCCTGCATCATCACGGTGAATGTCACCTCGGCTACGGTGGGCAGCTACCTGAACATTACCTCGGCGGTGACCGCGACCAATGGTGGCACGGGCAATACTGCCTCTGCCATGCTCTATGTGGGCAAGCCGCGCATCACCAAGGCGTTTGCGCCGACCACCATTAATGCGAACGGCACTTCCACCATCACCTTCACTTTGCAGAACCTCTCGAATACGGCGCTGAGCCAAGTGGCCTTCTCGGATGCGTTGGTAAATATGCAGGTGGCGGCTACGCCGGCCATCGTAAACGGATGCGGTGGCACGGTGACGGCCGCGCCCAGCAGCACCAGCATTGCGCTGGCGAATGGCACTCTCGCGGCCAGTGACGTTTGTACCATTACCGTGGATGTTACCAGTAACACGGCAGGCATCTTGCCTAATACCACCACAGGGGTTTCATCGCTGGAGTCCGGTGCGGCTGGTCAGCCCAGCAATACCGCAGAGCTGACCGTGATCGGGCCGCCTACTATCAGCAAGTCGTTTTTTCCGGTGTCCGTGCGCACCGGCACGCCGTCTCTCATGACGATCACGGTGACCAACCCCAATCCGGGAACAACGCTCACCGGGGTGGGCTTTACGGATACTTACCCCACGAATCTGATTAACAGCTCGCCTTCGAACGCCGCCTTGAGCTGTACTGCGGGCTCTTCTGGGACGCTGACCGGAGGCATCGCTTCGGGGAATACCATCGGCTTGTCGGCGACCTCTCTGGCCGGCGGCGGTGTTTGCACCATCACCGTGAATGTGCAAAGTGCAACGCAGGCCATCTACACCAATACCACCAGTACAGTGGCCTCCAATGTCGGCGCCGGAACGGCCGCCTCTGCGCAGCTCATCGTGGCTAACCGCCTCACGGCCACCAAGGGGTTTGTCGCCAGCAGCATTGCTTACAACGATCCGGTGACGCCGGCCTATACCTCCAGTCAGATGACCATTACGGTCACGGCCAGTACGGCGGTTGCACCGGCACCATCGGTTATCACCGGCATCAACTTTGTGGATGATTTCCCCAGCGGGATGATCGTGGCCAATACGCCTAATGCCAGCGTCAGTGGTACCAATTGCTCGGGGGCGATTCTGGAGGGGCGCACGGGCAGTGGTGCCTGGGGCGCCGTGAGTGCAGGCAATACGGCCATCCGCCTGACAGGTGCCAGCCTGACGGCAGGCGGCAGCAACAGTTGTGTGGTCAGGGTTAATGTCACCAGCAATAGTACGGCGGCGTATACCAACAACACCGGCACGATCTACTCCACCAACGGCGGCACGGGCTTGCCGGTGACTGCGACGCTGAACGTACTGGGGCCGGTGCAGGTGAGCAAAAGTTTTGGTACTAACCCGGTCGCAACCAACACCAATACGCTCCTGAGTATTGTGGTGCACAATCCGTCTCCGCTGACCATCACGGGGGTGACGGTGAATGATATTTTCCCTAACACCACCTCGGGGGCGCCGGGGCAAATGGTAACGCGGAACTCGGGATTGAGCCGTAGCTGCGTTAATCCCGCCGCTTCGCCGGATGACACCAAGTTTGTGCTCAGGAACAGCTCTCACAACGGATGGGAAACCAGTAGTTCGGGTAGCAATGATCGCCGGGGTGTGCGTATACAGAATCTGGATGTAGCGGCGGGGCAGACCTGCACCTTCACCATCAATGTGCGCGTGCCCAGCAATGGTGAGTATGTGAACAATACCGGCAACGTGACCTCGACCAACGGCGGTACGGGAGGAATCGCCACCAACACGTTGCGCTCGGGCTCGCCTACGGTGGCCAAGGCATTTACCTGCCCCCAGCCCATCATTGCGGGCAATATCTGCTCCTCCATGGACTTGAGCATGACGGCCTCTAGCGGTGTTGCGCTAGTCGAGCCGGTCATTACCGATGTATTCCCGCTGGAAACCAGCGCGGGAGGAGGTTTCACGCTGTTTAACGGCTCTTGGACACGCTCTGCCAATTGTCCGGCGGCCAATACCTTTACGATTGAGGGGCGCATTGGCAGCTCACAGTCATGGGTCAGTCCCGCTCCAGCGGGCAGCACGGCGATCCGTGCCAGCTCCACGGGCACCATCAGTGCCGGTCAGACCTGTACCCTTAGTTTTAACGTCACCTCCAACACTAACTCCACCAATATCATTCCGGTGGGTGGGTTGACTGGCGAAACAACCAGTGAAAGTCCACTCAGCAATGCGGTAGCCGCGCAGGCCACTTTGCTGGTGCGTGAACCGCCGGATCTGGAAAAATCATTTGCGGCCACCAGTATTTTGCTGGGCGCTTCCACCCCCATGACCATCACGCTGTCGCAGCTCAACAATATCGAGGCAACAACGCTGGCTTTTGACGATCTGTTTCCTGTCTCGGTGCCGGCGGGGGGGCAGTTGCGCTTGGCGAATCCCTCGTTTAGCAACAGTTGCGGTGGAACCTTGCAGAGTCGCAACCCCTCGAACGGGAGCTGGCGTGCGATCACGGCGAACGATACCGGCCTGAGATTGAGTGGTACGGCGGCTATTCCGGCAAATAGTTCCTGCGAAATCACCGTGAACGTGACGGGAACGGCGGCCGGCAGTTATACCAATACCATTACTCAAGCCACCACCGGCAATATCGGCAACTCCGATGCGGCGCAGGCGATGCTGATGGTGATGGCGCCACCCACGTTGGCCAAAGCGTTCACTCCCAACGCCATCATTGTGAACGAGGTTAGCCTGTTGACGCTGACGCTGACCAATCCCAATGCGGCGGCTATTACTGGTGCGACATTGACGGACAGCTACCCGAGTGGGCTAGTGAATGCGGCCACTCCCGATGTCAGTACGTCGTGTACGGGGGCCACGCTGACGGCAATTGCCGGCGGAAATAGCCTCGCCATTTCTGGTGCTAATATTCCGGCGAACAGTAGCTGTACCGTTAGCGTTCGTGTCACTAGCGCCAGTTCTGGCTCTTACTCCAATACGGTAGCAGCCGGTGGGCTTACCAGCACCAATGCCGGTAACAATGCGGCTGCTGCTAGCGCCACGCTGACCGTGTCGCCGTATATGCCGTCGATTAGCCTGCTCAAGTCGGTCACCCTGATTTCGGATCCGGTGAATAACCTGACCAACCCGAAAGCAATTCCTGGTGCGGTATCGGACTACACCTTGCGGCTGGTCAATGCGGGGCAGGGAACGGCAGATAGTGATTCCATTTTCATTCGTGATGCCTTACCTGCGCAGTTGGAGTTGTTTGTAGGGGTGGGAGGCAGTCCAGGCGATATGCTGCAGGGATTTGTCTACACCAATGGCAGCCCAGCCAGCGGACTGAGCTGCGCGTTTGCGGCCAGGAATAATGGGAGTGACTGCGTTGACTTCTCGACGGATGGCGTTAGCTACACGTATATCCCTAACCCGGGTACGGATGGATATGACCCGGCGATCACGCATATCCAGTTCCGGCCAAGCGGTACGTTTAATGCGGCCGGGGGCGGGGGTAGTCCTTGGGCGGAATTCACGTTCCGGGTACGCATCAAGTGATGTCGCAACGCATGGGTGAATAAACGTACGTACGCGCCCACAGGCCGGAATGAGGTCTCCAAGAAAAAGCCCGCAACATGATGTGCGGGCTTTTTCTTGGCAGGGCTGGGGCTTAGCGTAGCGTACGTCCCAGTGCTTCACCCATACGGGTAGGGCTACCTTCTTTGAACTTCACATCCCATTCGACCACGCCGGGGCCAAACACCACAATGGCGGTGGAGCCGAGGCGGAAGCGGCCAATTTCAGCGCCTTTTTCCAGCACAACGGGCTCGCGCGGAGTGGTGCGATAGTCGGTAACGGTAACGCCGGGCTTCATCGGTGCGACAACGCCGGCCCATACAGTTTCAATACTGGCGACGATCATGGCGCCGACGAGCACCACGGCCATGGGGCCGACTTCGGTATCGAAAATAGCGACGACACGTTCGTTGCGGGCAAACAGGCGCGGGACGTTTTCGGCGGTACGGGTATTCACAGAGAATAGGTCGCCCGGTACAAAAATCATTTCGCGTAATGTGCCGGTGAGCGGCATGTGCACGCGATGATAGTCACGTGGAGAAAGATATACCGTGGCGAATTGACCGCCTTCGAAAGGGGCCGCGCGCTCTTTAACGCCGCCTAGTAGTTCGCACAGGCTGTAGTAGTGGCCTTTGGCTTGAAATACGACATCGCCTTGAATGGGGCCGAGTTGCGAAATGGCCCCGTCGGCGGGGCAGGCAATGCTGGCAGGGTCGGCATCGATGGGGCGCATGCCGGGCTTTAGGGCGCGGGTAAAAAAGGCATTAAAATTTTCGTAGGCCAGAGGATTTTCTTCCACGGCCTCGCTCATGTTGACCTGATAGCGCCGCGCAAAGAAGTCGATAAACGTATTTTTAATCAGCGGATACCGAGATTCAGCCAGCCAGCCCACTGCGCGTGACAGCAGGTGCTGCGGCACGAAGTACTGGGGCAGAGTGAGCAGTTTGTCACGGGTTTCAGGCGTCATGGATGGCGTCTCGGTCAATAAGTGGTTTCTGCTGATAGTGCAGCAGAATTAAACAAGTGAATGCAAAAGATCAGGTTTCGATAGGGGTATCAGGGCGATTGCCCCACTCGCTCCACGAGCCGGCATAGCCTTTCAGGTGGGGAAAACCCAGCAGCTTGCCGATGAGATAGGTGAATCCTGAGCGGTGGTGGGTTTGGCAATGGGTAATCACGGTTTTGTCGGCGGTGATGCCGAGTGCGGCCAGCTCGGCACGAATGTCATCCAGCGGGCGAACGCGCAACGCATTAGCGCGATCCATGGCTCGTGTCCATTCGTAATGACGGGCGCCGGGGATGTGGCCGCCCCGTTGGGCCAGCATACGAGTGCCGGCAAACTCTTCAGCGGAGCGCGCATCCCAAATAACATGATCCGCATCGCGGAAATGCGCGAGTACATAGTCGATATCGGCCACGGGTGCTTGCTGCAGATTGACCACGGCCGAGGTACGAGTGGCGGGGTTGGGCGTGCTCTCAATCGGCAGGCCGGCGGCTAACCATGCATGAATGCCGCCATTGAGATAGGAATAGTGACGGTGCCCAATGGCGTCGAGCGTCCAGATAAAGCGGCCCGCCCAACCGCCGCCTTCGTCGTCATACACCACGACATGGGTATCAGGCGTGAGCCCCATCGCGGAAAATGCGTCGACCAGCCGTTCCACTGGCGGTAAGCGGCCTGGAGCCGGTAACTCGCCGAGTACCAATTGCTTGCCATTGACCAGAATGGCGCCCGGCACATGCGCCTGCAGATAGACCGACTCTTTGCCCAAATCGACAATGAGCAGGCGGTCGTCTTTCAGATGGGCGTTCAGTTCTTCGGGTTCAAGCAGCAGAGGCAAGGTCATGGCGCCAGTCTCACAGGTGTTCGGTAGCGATTGTAATGCACTCCTGTCTTTGCAGAAACTGCAAGACACAGGATGGCGCTGCGCGTTCGGCTTGATTACGCTTACCGCAGAACGGAGGCCTTTCATGCATACCTTGTTTCCCGAGATTCAACCCTATGCCACGCATCATTTACCAGTGGCAGCGCCGCATGTGCTCTATGTGGAAGAGTGCGGCAATCCAGATGGGCTGCCCGTGCTGTTTTTACACGGAGGGCCAGGGGCGGGATTTCAGCCGTGGAATCGTCGTTTCTTCGATCCTGAACGCTATCGCATTGTGTTGTTTGACCAACGTGGGGCAGGCAAATCGACTCCACATGCGCATCTTGAGGGCAATACAACACAGGCATTGGTGAGTGATATCGAAGCCGTGCGCTGCCTGCTAGGCATTGATCGCTGGGTGGTGTTTGGCGGTTCATGGGGGTCGACACTGGCATTGGCGTATGCGGAGGCGCATCCCGAGCATGTGATTGGGCTTATTTTGCGCGGTATTTTTCTGTGTCGGGATCAGGATGTTCGCTGGTTTTATCAGGATGGAGCCAGCCATGTGTATCCGGACTACTGGGCAGATTACGTTAAGGTCATTCCCAATGCCGAGCGCCACGATTTTGTGAGTGCTTTTTACAAACGCCTGACGGGGACGGATGAAGTGGCCCGCATGGCGGCGGCCAAGGCATGGTCAGTGTGGGAGGGGCTGTGTGCCACGCTTAAGCCCAATGGCAGTGTGGTGGATCATTTTTCTGATCCGCATGTGGCGATGGCGCTGGCGCGGATTGAGTGCCATTACTTTTATCACCAATCGTTTATGCGCCCGAATCAGTTGGTGGAAGAG
>Ga0209582_1001729_pt1 | contig 10082 bp, 9 predicted proteins | sample KloWWTmetKNB5Kit_FD_187176 | JGI IMG/M metagenome (GOLD analysis project Ga0209582, IMG submission 187176) | Active sludge microbial communities from Klosterneuburg, Austria, studying microevolution and ecology of nitrifiers - Klosterneuburg... | ecosystem: Engineered > WWTP > Aerobic digester >...
TGATCATCACAAGCGCTAAAATGACTCGCAATCTATTCATGATAAATAGCCCTGCTCAGTGGGAGTAGAAATCAAGCAGGTAATCGACAAATGCATAATACTTTGAGATTACCTGCTACTGGTCTCAGTAGCGTAACATAAAGCTCACATCGCCGGTATCGATGCCCAGCATCACGCTGGGAGGATAAGTATAAACCGGTGCTGGCGGGTAGTAGTTATAGCTTGGTTGCGGATAATAGGCTTGATTGTAATAAGCCCGCGGCTGGTTATAAATAATGTTATATCCCCCCATATGCGGTTGATGCAAGTGTCTATAATGATGGTGGTGATGGTGACCGTGATGATGGTCATGGCGATGATGACCTCTGCCTGCCTGCGCTAAAGTGGGAACTGTCAAAGTCAGTCCTAATGCTGCTGTCAGTAGAAGGCTGGCCAGTTTGTTTTCTTTAGGTTTCATTGCATAACTCCTTTCAGTTAATGAGTCCAGGTTGATTCCTGATAGTGCCAATTTACGCCGGGCAACATGAACAAAAACTGAATGAAGCGAAGATCCGACAGAATGTCGTATTGATGCTTATTTCATAGAAAACGCAATAAACTTTGCGGATAGCGCCATTTCAAAGCACGGTAAATACGACAAATCGGATACAGAATGATCAGCACCAACAAGGTAATCCAATAGGTCTGTGCAAGATCACCGCGCTCCAGCACGAAACGCAGCAGCAGCAACACGCAAAAATGTGCAAGGTAAAAAAACAGCGCAGTTTGTCCAAATACCAGGACCGGCCCGCTGTGACTAACAACGCCCCGTATGATTTCCAGACGTATCAATAGTGCAAAAACAATCGACATCAGCCCCAATTCCAGCAAGGTGTAGGCTAAACTCGGCGGATACTTGCTCACATGCAGCCACTGCACCAAAGTATTGCCTTCAAGAGACATGAACATATTGCCATAGCCATTCAAGCCGCGAATCAACACAAACAAGACCAGTGCCGACAGACCGCTAATCATGAGCAATCGTTCTACTAACCCCGAGCCAGATTGGTTGGCTATTATCCATTCGCCGAACACCCACCCCAACATCATGATCGCTAGCCAAGGTAGTGCGGGATACAGCACAGAGTAGGTTTCACCAAACACCGGCGCAAAGGTGAGCGCCAGCCAGAGCGGCACTTCACTGCCCGGCTCCCACCAAGTCATCAGTAATAATTCACCACCCACCAGAATCACAATCGCCAGCAAAAAAACCAAACGCGGATTCAGACGTTGCAAAGGCACCATGAGCATCATACTTATCCCAATGGCATACAGGACTTGCATTTGTATTTTTCCGGAGGCCATTGAGAACACGCAGAGATCCAGCATGGCAATGAAAGCACCTCGCATCAGCAATTCGCGATCAATCACCGCTTGTAGCATACCCTGTTGTCGACGCTGAATCTGACTGACGGCAATGGCTGTTCCTGCCAGGAAAACAAAAGTCGGTGCACAGATATGCGTCATCCAACGGGTAAGAAACTGTTCGGTAGCCAGCAGATTACCGGTTTCATGCAGCAATACTGAATCCGCGAAAATCCGGTGGGTATTGAAGAACCATGAGGTATGATCGAGCGCCATCAGAATCATGACCAGCCCGCGCAACCAATCGATGGCTGCGATGCGTTGTGTGTGGTTATCGAACTGGATAGTCACGGGGTACTTCTGCCTAAACTCAAACCATCGCTAGAGCAGCACCAGATTATTCCGATGAATCAATTCCGGCTCGTCCACATAACCCAGTATCGCTTCAATTTCGCTGCTGGCCTGCTTGAGAATCTTCTGCGTTTCCACCGCGCTGTAATTAATCAGACCTCGGGCAATCTCCCTGCCTTCTTGATCAAGGCAAGATACTGTCTCACCCCGCTCGAACTCCCCGTCAACACTGACAACACCGATAGGCAGTAAACTTTTTCCATCCGTCAACAATGCTTTTACGGCCCCTTGATCGAGCGTGACATAGCCGCGCACCTGCAAATAATCGGCCAGCCATTGCTTACGCGCGGCCAGAACCGGCAATTTGGCCAAGAAACGCGTACCGATCGCTTCATCTCGACTCAATCGGACTAACACATTGTCTTCATGACCGGATGCAACGATCGTGTCTGCGCCGCTGCGCGCCGCGCGTTTTGCTGCAATGACTTTCGTTTGCATGCCACCGCGACTGATGCTGCTGCCAACGCCGCCCGCCATTTTCTCAAGCTCGGGATCCCCCGCGATGACTTCGCTCAATAGTTTTGCGTCCTGGTCCTTGCGTGGATCACTGGTGAATAAACCAGCCTGGTCGGTCAGAATAACCAAGGCATCGGCTTCAACCAGATTAGTGACTAATGCCGCCAAGGTATCATTGTCACCAAAACGAATTTCGTCAGTTGCCACGGTATCATTCTCGTTAATGATCGGAATGACATTGAGTTTCAGTAAGGTCGTCAGTGTTGAGCGCGCATTGAGATAGCGCTTGCGATTGGACAAATCCTCATGGGTCAGCAGCACCTGAGCGGTTTGCAGGTCATACTGAGAAAAACTGGAAGCGTAGGCTTGCGCCAAGCCCATTTGTCCCACCGCCGCCGCGGCTTGCAATTCATACAACGCGGTCGGTCGACTTTCCCAGTTTAAACGTTGCATGCCTTCGGCAATCGCACCCGAAGAAACTAAAATGATTTCCTTACCCATTTGCTTGAGGCTTGAAATTTGTGCTGCCCAACAGGCCAATGCTGCATGGTCAAGTCCTTTGCCTTGGTTGGTCACCAGACTGCTGCCCACTTTGATGACAATACGTCGCGCTTGCTTTAACATGAATTAAATCGATGGTTGATCTGAATCTAATGAATCATCAGGCTGCGGAGGAAGATTTTGTTCCAGATAATCCATGATCTCGTAGGTCAGGCGCTTACAGCCTTCGCCTGTCAGCGCAGAAATCATGAAGTATTTGTCTTCCCATCCCAACTTGTCGACAAATTGCCGACATAATTCCGCACGCTGCTCCTCCGGCATCATATCGGTCTTATTCAGCACCAACCAGCGCGGTTTCTCATACAGAGCCTGATCATATTTCTGCAACTCTTTGACCAATGCGCGGGCTTCATGCACAAGATCAGTGTCTTCGTTCAAGGGTGCCATATCGATTACGTGCAGCAATAGCCGTGTGCGCGTCAAATGTTTCAGAAAACGATGTCCTAAGCCAATCCCTTCAGCAGCGCCTTCAATTAAACCCGGGATATCAGCCATGACAAAACTTCTGTTTTGATCAATTCGTATCATACCCAAATTGGGTTCTAATGTCGTGAATGGGTAATCAGCTACCTTTGGACGCGCTGCAGATACCGCGCGAATCAGTGTCGACTTTCCGGCATTTGGCATTCCCAACAAACCCACATCAGCCAGAACCTTAAGTTCGAGCTTTAGTTCAAACTCCTGACCTGGCTCACCATAGGTAAACTGACGGGGGGCACGATTGGTACTGGATTTAAAATGCAGATTGCCGATTCCCCCTTCCCCACCTTTGGCTAGCAGAATTTTTTGCTGATGATGCACCAGATCGGCGATGGTTTCTCCGGTATTGATATCTTTAACAACGGTACCGATGGGCATGCGCAATATAATATCCTCGGCACTTTTCCCATATCGATCAGAGCCCTGCCCATTTTGGCCATTCTTGGCTCGATAAATACGTGCAAAACGGTAATCGATCAATGTATTGATATTGCGATCCGCTATTGCAAATATGTTACCGCCACGCCCTCCATCACCGCCATCAGGTCCGCCTTTAGGAATAAATTTCTCGCGACGAAAACTTGCAACTCCGTCACCACCTTTTCCGGCTAGTACTTGAATAGTAGCTTCATCAATAAATTTCATAAATCCTGGTTATCAATTCCCTGCAATTTTTATATGACCCCGCAAACAAAAAAGCCCCATCATTTTAGACAGGGCTTTTTAAATACAATTTGAAATTCTGTATTGTTATACCGGCACTACACTTGCCACTTTACGCTTTAGTACACCCTTAATACTAAAATTTACTTTTCCTGCAATTTTGGCGAATAAAGTATGGTCTTTACCGATACCTACATTTTCTCCAGGATGAACCTGCGTACCGCGCTGTCTGACAATAATTGATCCAGCTGAAATTAACTCCCCTCCATAACGCTTCACGCCCAATCTTTTGGAATGTGAATCACGTCCGTTTCTGGAGCTTCCGCCTGCTTTTTTATGTGCCATTTATACTCCTTAAGCTGAAATACCAGTAATCTGTATTTCAGTATAGTTCTGCCGATGACCTTGATGCTTTTGGTAGTGCTTACGACGACGCATCTTAAAGATGCGAATCTTGTCATGACGACCTTGACCCAGTACCGTTGCGCTCACTATAGCGCCATTAACGAGAGGTGTCCCCATCGATACTTTATCACCATCCGCAACCATCAATACCTGATCAATGATCAACTCGCTTCCACTATCAACCTCGAGTTGCTCCACCTTCAGTCTTTCACCTACTTTAATTCGATACTGCTTACCACCGGTTTTTATGACCGCATACATATTTTGACTCCATACTTCCCTTTTACAGAACCGAGGATTATACATAGATAACTTCTAATTGTGGTAGAAAATTTAGATCATTGTGAACAATTTATCATTGTACTTGACACTTGGGTACCGTCATTCCTAACATAGCGTTTTCTATAAGGTAACATTGTGTCAATCGAATATATTAGAAGCTTTATCTCTCAAGACATGAGCATCGTCGATGATGTCATTCGTGAGAAGTTACATTCCCATGTACTACTGATTCGCCAAGTTAGTGAATATATTATCAATAGTGGAGGAAAACGTTTACGACCTGCGTTGGTAATCCTAGCTGCAGGGGCTTTTGGCTACTCCGGAAAATTTCATTACAACCTCGCAGCAGTTGTTGAATTTATTCATACGGCCACCTTACTTCATGATGATGTGGTGGATGAATCCGAATTGCGACGGAATAAAGAAACCGCTAACGCATTGTTTGGTAACGCAGCCAGTGTATTGGTCGGTGATTTTCTTTACTCCAGAGCTTTCCAGATGATGGTCGAAGTCAACAATATGCGCGTCATGCAAGTGTTGGCCGATGCCACCAACACAATCGCTGAAGGCGAGGTTTTACAACTATTAAATTGCCGTGATCCCTATGTAACAGAAGAAAATTATTTGCGGGTGATTCGCTATAAAACTGCCAAGCTATTCGAAGCAGCCAGTCGATTAGGAGCAATTCTGGGCAATGCAACACCAGAAGAAGAAGAGGCTATGGCTATTTATGGAATGCATCTAGGTACAGCATTTCAACTCATTGATGACATGCTTGATTATTCAGGAAATAATTTGGACACTGGCAAGAATTTAGGTGATGATCTTGCAGAAGGAAAACCAACATTACCTTTAATCTATGCCATGAGAGTAGGCACACCTGAGCAAGCGAATATAATCCGCAGGGCTATCGAAGATAGTGGAAAAGACGGCTTTCAGCCTGTTCTGAGTGTCATTCAAGAAACGGCTGCTTTAGATTATGCCAAGCAATGCGCAGAAGCTGAGATTGCAACCGCCACAGCCGCAATTGCTTCTTTACCAGACTCAGAAAATAAAGAATGTTTGCTTCAATTAGCAAAATTTTCCGTGACACGCAATCATTAGAAAATAAAAAAACAGCCAGATTGTTATCAGTATTTGCAAATTGCCTTAATGCACATTAAGTAACCTTTCCTTCATGGAAAAAAGTTCTTTTTGCAAATATTTTTCTTATTGGCAGCATGACGAGTTTTCCAAAAATACTCTTATAGTCATTCCGCCAACCAATTAAAATTGTCATGCTCTACCACTTCAGACCACTATCTTCATCTTTTACGAATAAGTACAAAAAGCACGACTAATTCACAATTCACCAAATCCAGAAAATTGCTATGCTTAAACAATAGCTATGGCAAATTCAGCCCAAATTAGAATGTAATCATTACTTGCAAAAATGCAAACAGTGACTACATTGAAAAATAGATCAAATTAATTTTATATAAGAAGCATTTGATATGGGTAAATTTATTTTCTGCGTAGCTATTGCCGCTCTAATTTACTGGGTGATCAAAAAGCGACCTCACAAACATAAAGAAAAAACAAAGAAATTTCCAGACTCTATTGAGAACATGGTGAGTTGTGCTTATTGCGACGTCCATCTTCCTGAAAGTGACGCGATCAGCAGCCATAATAATCAATTTTTCTGCAGCCAAGAGCACCGTAATCTATATACCAACTCTTCATTTTAATGAACCTCCGTGTCTATCCATTTATCACCAGCGAAATATCCAACATCTCTTTCAGTCAATTCTGAAGTCAATACACACGACTATCACGATCAGTACTGGCATTCTCTTTATTACTTTAATATCTATCGTTTAATTATTAGCATTAGCCTAGTCATGATTACTTGGAAGTTCCAATTCAGTGACTTTGGCTCACATCACTATACCCTCTTCCTTTATATGGGCTCAGGGCACGCTCTTTTCAGCAGCTTATCCCTACTGCTTACTAAATTACGCCACCCCAGTTTTAATTGGCAATTAATCATACAAGTCATTGGTGACATTATTTTTTTCTCTGTCATGCTCTATGCCAGTGGAGGGTTACAAAGTGGCTTAGGAGTTTTACTGTTGGTATCAATTGCTGGAGCGGGATTAATCAGTCGTGGTCGCATGGCATTTTTTTTTGCATCGATTGCAATCATAAGTCTGTTTTTACAGGAAACTTACTCACTACTCACAGTAAATGCCTATTCTACTCAGTACTCACAGGCTGCGTTATTGAGCATGGCGTACTTTGCTGTTGCCTGGTTGGCACATCAACTATCCAGACATGCTTGGATCAGCGAGCAGCTTGCACAAGAGCGTAGCATCGATCTTGCGAATATGGCACAGGTCAATCAATTAGTCATTCAAGATTTACAAGAAGGTGTACTGGTTATTGACAAGCAAGGGAACATTCGGCAACAAAATGCTTATGCCGCAAAGCTGCTTAGTTTAAGCACGCCAGTCAATAACACAGAATTACCCAAGCTATATGATTCTGCACCTGAAATAGCCCACAGACTTGTCTGTTGGCAAGGAAACCACAACATTTCTTTCGATCTTTTGCGACTTCACCCCAGTAATGCATTAATCCGCACGCGTTTTGTGCCGATACAATCAGATTCTCGCAATGGAGTCGTTATCTTTCTTGAAGATATGGATCATATACAGGCTCAGCTTCAACAACTAAAACTCGCTGCATTAGGCCGCCTGACAGCCGGAATAGCACATGAGATTCGCAATCCCCTCTCCGCTATCAATCATGCTGCCGAACTTTTAGAAGAAGAATGCGCCACAAATTGTGGTAACTCTCGTCTAGTGCGCATTATTTGTGACAATACTCAACGTTTAAACAAAATCGTACAGGATGTTTTACAACTTAATCGACGCAACATTTCAAATCCAGGCATCATCAATGCCAATGATTTTATTCAACAATTTCTTGAAGAATTTTGTCATACAGAAAATATCACCATAAACACTTTTATGCTTAATTCTTCAGAAAACTACTTGATTAATTTCGATCGCGATCATTTAAACCAAGTGCTATGGAATTTATGCAGGAATGCATGGAGGCACTGCCGTAAACAAGCAGGAAGCATTCAAATTAAACTATTCACAAACCCCAATGAAAATAATGTGCAAATAGATATTATCGATGACGGTCCCGGCATTGATCCACATCAGCTCAGACAAATCTTTGAGCCTTTCTATACGACAGTTGCGAGTGGTACTGGTTTAGGTTTGTATACAGCACGCGAGATATGCGAAGCCAATCGCGCATCACTCGAATTCCTTAAAGACTCAGAAGGCGGTCACTTTAGAATAATCGCAAAGAGTAGCCAGCCATGCCTATAGGCAAGGGACGAGTGATTCACTCACGCAAGGAAACAAATTCACCCCACATACTTATCGTGGATGATGAACCTCATATTATTGAGTTACTCGAACTCACTCTGGCACGTATGGGAATGGAGGTTTCCAGTGCAATACGCATTGAAGATGCAAAGCAATTACTACAGACCCGATCATTTCAGTTATGCCTAACCGATATGCGCTTACCGGATGGAGAAGGCTTGGATTTGGTTAAATATATAGCGCAACATTGCGCAGACCTACCCGTTGCAGTGATCACTGCCTATAGTTCTACAGAGAATGCAGTGGCAGCACTTAAAGCCGGAGCATTTGATTACTTATCGAAGCCTGTTTCGTTAAAGCAATTGCGAGATTTAGTTAAATCCGCTTTAAGTCTGCCCCCCATAAAAACAGAGGCTGAAGCTGCATCACAAACAGAAGATAATCAACGAATGCTATTGGGAAATTCCCAACCCATGCGCCAACTACGCGCCACCATTGACAAGCTTTCCAGGAGCCAAGCTTCTGTTTACATCAATGGCGAATCAGGGAGTGGCAAAGAATTGGCTGCAAGAATGATTCATGAAAGAAGTGCTCGGCATAAACGAGCCTTTGTAGCTGTCAATTGTGGTGCAATCCCTGAAAACTTGATGGAAAGTGAATTCTTTGGCTATAAAAAAGGGGCTTTTACGGGCGCGGATAAAGACCATGATGGGTTTTTCTTGATCGCTGATGGTGGAACATTATTTCTGGATGAAGTGGCCGATCTACCCCTACCCATGCAAGTGAAGTTACTCAGGGTCATTCAAGAAAAGCAAGTTAGAAGAATTGGTGAGGCGCGAGAACAAAATATTGATGTTCGCATCATTAGCGCAACTCATAAAAAACTGAATCACTGCGTCGAAACCGGGCAATTTAGACAAGACCTTTATTACCGCCTAAATGTCATCGAACTGAATATGCCTTCATTGCGGGAAATGCGCGAAGATATTCCTCTCATAGCAGAAACGATATTAACAAAATTATGCCGCGAAACCGGCCGCTTGAATTGCAGACTTAAGAAGGATGCACTGACCATACTGACAAGCTACGATTATCCAGGCAATGTGCGTGAACTTGAGAACATACTTGAACGTACACTTGCGCTTTGCTCAGATGTACAAATTGGCAAAGAAGAATTGCAGTTACCTCAGCAAGAATTCAGAAAAGATATAGACCATTCTTCATCTTCCGAATCCGATCAAGGTCTGCCACTGCAAGATTTTCTTGATAGACTCGAGAAAGATTCGATTGTAAAAGCATTGGATCAAACTCGGTACAATCGCACCAAAGCAGCCAAAATATTAGGCATCACTGTCAGGTCGCTGCGTTATCGAATGGAAAGGCTGGGGTTAAATAATCCCTGATTGATCAAACCATCCTGGCAATTACACCCGAATAACTGTAAACATAACATGCACCGGTTATTCGGGTATCAGATTTCAACGCAATCGGTGTGTTACCCACAAGGATGCTGCAAAAAGCAATAAAGCTCCCCCCTGATGTGAGGCCGCTAAAGGAATCGGCACCACATGCAATAAAGTGGCTATGCCCAAGCTAATCTGTATTGCCAGCATCAGCAAGAAAAGATTGCAAGCCAGACGCGTCATTCCAGACAGAGCAATTTTTCGTGATTTGAACCAAAAGAGAGGTACCAAGAAGGCTAGCATCCAAGCGATTAACCGATGATCAAACTGTACAGTTGCCATGTTATCAAAGAAATTACGATACCATGGATCCAGTATGAAGATTTCAGGCGGAATGAAATGCCCATTCATCAGTGGAAAGGTGTTATAGGCCAAACCTGCTCTAATTCCTGCCACAAAACCACCCGACAGAATCATAATAAAAATCAATGAAGTCAGACCAATAGCAAATCGACGCAAGCTTTGTATCGCTTCGCCAGCATCAGGATTATCACCTTTCGGTGACAGCAGTCCCAAAGCCACCCAGAACATTGCCGCAAAGATAATAAATGCCAATCCTAAATGTGCAGTCAATCGATACTGACTGACATGAGGATCATTCACCAATCCGCTCATCACCATGTACCAGCCCATT
>Ga0209582_1001732_pt1 | contig 10076 bp, 6 predicted proteins | sample KloWWTmetKNB5Kit_FD_187176 | JGI IMG/M metagenome (GOLD analysis project Ga0209582, IMG submission 187176) | Active sludge microbial communities from Klosterneuburg, Austria, studying microevolution and ecology of nitrifiers - Klosterneuburg... | ecosystem: Engineered > WWTP > Aerobic digester >...
ACAAGTTGCTGAGGCTGTTCGACGGGAAACAAGTAGGATGATAATGAATAATGAGCAATGAATAATGAATAATGAGAGCAGAAATTGTAGCTCAGATTATAGTAACTATCAATTATTGAACAGGAAGAGTCTATGAGTAAAAATAACGGTTCAATCCATGGCCTATTCTAATTTCTAACTTCTAATTTCTAATTTTTTTAAACCTGTGCGAAACTTAAAATCTCAAATAAAAAATAAATTCAAATAAACAGCCATGTTAAAAAACTATATAAAACTAGCCCTGAAAGTACTCTCCCGAAGAAAGTTTTTCACCTTCATCAGCCTCTTTGGTATTAGTTTTACGCTGATGGTGCTGATGCTCATAGCTTCATTTATTGAAACTGAATTTGGAGATAATCCACCTTTAAGTAGAAATGAAGATTTGGTATTTATGCCTATGCTCTCCGAGTTGTATTATCAGAATGACACCATTCGTGACATTGACACCTTATTCAATAATGGAATCGCCACATTTGATACTACGCATCTGGTCAAAAGACAAAATGAGGCGAGTTATATAAGCAACAGTAGCATGAGTCACCATGTGTTGGAAAAGTATTTTACCGGCCTAAATGCTGCTGAACAATCCACTTTTTTTTCTCCGGATTTAACCTACGATGTTTATATAAACAATTCTAAATTATCGATTAAAACTTGCATCTCTGATGAGGGATACTGGAAAGTTTTTGATTTTATGTTCAAAGAAGGTCGCCCTTACAATGCGGACGAAATAAAAAGAGGTGCTTTAGTAGCAGTAATAACCCAATCGCTGAGTCGCAAATATTTCGGCACTGTAGATAATTTAATAGGAAAGGAAATAGAAATGGATGATAAACATTTCAAGATAATTGGCGTTGTCGCCACACCCACCAGTTCTGCAAATTATGTGGGATGCGACATATACATTCCTTACACTGCTTTTCCAGAGAATAAGGACCCTTCAGACTATTTTGGAAGCTTCATGGCAGTTTTTCTAATCAAAAATAATTCAAACATCCACAATTTGAAAAAGGAAATTCTTTACAGAATATCAAAGATACCAATACTTAAGCCAGAAGATTATAATGTAATAGAAGCCCCTTCTGCCACATTTAGTGAGACGTATGCTCAACAGACCTTATACGAAAAGGACCCTGAAAAAAGTAAAAGGAATTTATTTCTAATCATGGCAAGCTTTATTGCACTTTTTGTCTTGTTGCCTGTGCTGAATCTTATCAATCTCAACATTAGCCGAATACTCGATAGAAGTTCTGAGATTGGAGTTAGAAAAGCATTCGGCGCTAACACGAAGAATATTTTATTTCAATTTGTCTTTGAAAATATTATTCAGACTTTCATCGGAGGTTTACTAGGTTTAGTTTTTGCCTTAGTTGCAATTTACCTGATCAATGACAGTCAATTGCTTAATAATGTAAGACTGGTTATCAATTTTAATTTTTTCATAGCCTGCTTTTTCATCAGCCTTTTATTTGGAATCATTTCCGGATTACTTCCTGCATTAAAAATGTCAAAATTATCCATTGTAAATGCGCTAAAACAAAACAACATATGATACGCCATATTTTCAAACTTATCTGGTTCAAAAGAAAATCTAATGCACTCATGATCCTTGAGATTTTCCTCGCCTATCTTGTCTTGTTTGCAGCGTTTTCTTTTGTGATTTATCAATTGAGGATTTTGGAGAAACCACTTGGTTTCAAGACTATTGATCGATGGATGATCAGTCTTGAAGGACTACAGGCCAAAGATTCTGCGGAGGTCGCCACCATCATGGATCAGCTAAAAAATGAACTTAAAGCTAGTCCTAACGTAGAAAGTGTCGGATTTACAAATTCCAGCACTCCATTTTCTAATAATACCTCGACCACAGGCAATGATGATATGGGATTCAACGTTTCATCACGCATAGCTGAGGCTGATGAGGGATTTGGGGAGGTGATGAATATTAATATCATCAAAGGGAGATGGTTCAATGAAACGGATCGCCAGTCAAAATATAGACCAATCGTGGTCAACGAACTATTCCTAAAAAACTTTTTCCCAAATAAAAATATGCTAGATAGTGTAATTATTTTGGATGGTGAGAGCAAGATTGTTGGCATCATGGATGATTATCGATACAAAGGTGAATTTGACTTACCAACAAATATGTCTTTCTGCTACACACCACATACTCAAGGTTGGATGTACAATATCATACTCAGGATGAAGGCAGGTACACCCATCGGTGAACAGAAAACGATCAATGACATTGTCAAAAATGTTACAAAATCCAATTCTTTCATTATCAAGTTGTTGGAATCCGAAAGAGAGAAGAATAGTCGGGCGAAATGGATTCCCATAATAGCCTTGTTGAGCATCTGTGGATTCCTATGCATTAATATTGCTCTTGGTCTATTTGGTGTTTTGTGGTTCAATATCAACAAAAGAAGGTCAGAGATCGGCCTTAGGAGAGCTTTGGGAGCTCATTCCAGTGACATTTCGAAGCATTTTTTAATGGAAACACTTGTGCTTGCTTTTATAGCCATAGCACTTGCTTTGATATTTACCATTCAGATTCCACTTCTGAAAGTCGTCGATATTCAGCCAAGTATATTCTATGAATCGATGGTATGGGTGACTGTATTAATTTTAATATTAGTATTCATTTGTGCTTATTTTCCGAGTAGGCAAGCGGCTATGATTCATCCTGCTACTGCATTGCACGAAGATTAGAAATTTCATGTTTCATCAGTCAAATTCGTTTATTGTTAAGCCAGCTTGAATAAAAATGTTAGATGTAAGAAGCTTGTCCGACGAACGAAGTGATGGCGGGGTAGATTTTAGATGGCCGTCTTTAATTAAAGTCAAAATTCTCGCCTTTGTATTTTTAAAAGATAAATTATGAACCAATTAACCTAATACCATCTAACATCTAAAATCAGCCATCTACCTTTGGTTCTAAACTAACAAAACCTAAATTATTTTTTTACTGCCGAAACTTGAGTTAATTATATTTACATCGCTTTACATTTTAATTATGAGTTCAGAAATACAGTCACGTATTCTTATTATTGATGATGACAGGACCATCGTGTCAGGGATAAGCCTTTTTCTGAAAAAGAAAGGTTACCAGATAGATAGTGCTACAAATGCTGCCGATGCTGTGGAAAAGTTGCATAATTTCAACGCTGATCTTGTGCTCCTGGACATGAATTTCAACATTGATACTTCAGGAAAAGATGGACTGCTTTTGTTAAAAAATATCATAGAAATTAATTCTAACATACCAGTAATTTTGATGACCGGATGGGCGACGGTTCAACTCGCTGTGGAAGGGATGAAGCTGGGAGCAATGGATTTTATCGCTAAACCATGGGATAATAGTCATTTGCTTTCTTCGATTCAAAATTTGCTGGAAATAAACAAACCATCCTCAGTTAATAAATCGATACAAGGAAATGATATAGATTCCATAATTGGCCAAAGTGCAGCCTTTCAGGATATCTTAAATCTTGTAAAACATATTGCGCCTACAGATGCAAATGTGCTGATCACGGGTGAAAGCGGAACCGGGAAAGAAGTTATTGCGGAAGCAATTCATTCTTTGAGTAAGCGGAATGGAAATGAGTTTGTCAAAGTAAATTTGGGTGGAATATCCAGTTCTTTGTTTGAAAGTGAAATGTTCGGGCATAAAAAAGGAGCATTTACTGACGCACATTTGGATAGAATTGGCAGATTTGCAAAGGCACATAAAGGGACTATTTTTCTGGATGAAATCGGTGACCTTCCGGTGTCTAACCAAGTCAAATTATTAAGAGTATTACAAGAGAGAACTTATGAGGTCTTGGGCAGCAGTGAGACTAAACGAACAGATGTTCGTATCATCAGTGCTACCAATAAAAATCTTGAAAAAATGGTTTATGATGGTACATTCCGGGAAGATCTTTTCTACCGTATTAACCTCATCTCAATACACATGCCATCATTGAATGAACGATCAGAAGATATTCCTTTACTCACGGATCATTTCATTAAACAAGTCTGTGAAATCTATGAAGTGACAATTCCACTTATCACGACGGAGACATATGACTGGCTTCAGAAACAGCCATTCCCGGGCAATATCCGACAGTTGAAAAATATGGTCGAACGCACTTTATTGATCAACATTAATAAGAAGGAACTTAACTTTAAAGATTTCCAACAGACATCATCTCAAAATCAAAAGTCCACACCCCAGTTCACGCTTCCAGAAGTGGGTATGGTGAGTTTGGATGATCTCGAGAAACAAATGATACACAAGGCGCTCGATTTTCACAATCATTCAATCAGTAAAACTGCCCGATCACTTAGCCTTACACGAAGTGCGTTATATCGACGTCTTACCAAACATCACATTCCCTATGAGCCTAAGAATTAAGTATTGGTCCATCATCATTGCGCTCCATGTAGTATTAATAGTCTTGTGTTATACCTTACTTTTTGACAAGAAATGGCTATTCTTATGTTCTGAAGTAATACTTCTCGCCTCCCTTTATTTTAGTTATCTTTTATACAATGCTCTCATCAGGCCCATTTCTCTTATGTACATGGGGAGCAATGCCATTCGGGATCGCGATTTTAGCGTAAAATTTCTGCATACTGGTTCCAAAGAAATGAATAACCTGATAGATATTTATAATTCCATGATCAATACTTTGGGCCAAGAGCGAACCACTGCGGAAGAGCAAAGTATATTTCTTGAAAATTTAATATCCATCAGCCCGGTTGGCATTATCATTCTTGACTTTGACGGAAGAATTGAAATTCTTAATAAACATGCAAAGCAATTATTGAACCAAAAGTCGAACCCAATAGGAATATTATTATCAGAAATAATGCACCCCGTCATTTCAGGTATTTTAAAGATAGAAAGCGGCCAAAGTTTGATCATTAAAGCTGATGGAAATAAAAAATACCGCTGTCAGGTAAGCAATATTGTCCACAAAGGATTTCTCCGAAAATTCATCTTAATAGAAGATCTGACTACCGAATTACTCAATTCAGAAAAGGATGCTTATGGAAAAATAATCCGGATGATGGCGCACGAAGTTAATAATTCAATGGGCGCAGTCAATTCCATTCTTACTACTGTGCACCAATTTGGCTTCGAGGGAGCAGATGCAGATCCGGAATTAAAGTCAGGTCTGGAAATAGCAATCGAGCGCAATAATAATCTGACTTCTTTTATGAAAAATTATGCGCAGGTCATTCGCATCGTTCCTCCATTTTTACAAAATATCGAAGTAGCAAAATACCTTAGAAATGCAGTAAGACTTTGGACTAATATTAGTACTGAGAAAAACATTACAATTAACACTGATGGCCTTGATCATGAAATGTTATTGGATCTGGATCCCATTCAAATGGAACAAGTGATTTCGAATATTTTAAAGAATAGTATTGAATCAATCGGTGAAAATGGAGAAATACATATCGGTTATTTATCTGACAGAAAAGGGTTTTTCGTCCGGGATAATGGTGCAGGCATCAGTGACGAAACCAAAGATCAATTATTTTCCCCTTTCTTCTCCACAAAGCCTTACGGGCAGGGAGTCGGACTCATGCTCATCAGTGAAATACTGCAGAAGCACGAGGCACATTTTAATTTGTACAGCGAAAGGAATTGGACTAGTTTCGAGATTTGGTTTGATTTAAATGATAAATTTGTTCATTAAGGAATTAGTGAAAATGTGCTTGAAACAATTAAGATAATTCCGCTTCGTGATATTTCCGACTACTTGTCAATTGTCTCACAACTGAACCTATTTCCTCTAATCTAAACCACTTATTTTCTCATTCATATACTATTATTGTACATTCGTTGTTTATTAGAATACAACAAATTGTTTTACATATGGATCAAGATCGTTCTAAGATCAATAGTGTGATCAAAAAGATATGGGTCGGCTTAGGCCTTTTTGTCGCATTGGTGATTTTTTATCTTTTTTATCTATCCCTGTCCGGCCTGCCAACATTTGATGAACTTGAAAATCCGAAGTATGATTTTGCAAGTCAAATTTTATCTTCAAATAATTCTACACTTGGTCGGCTATATATCGAAAACCGCGTACCCGTTACATATGAGCAGCTTTCCCCTTTTGTCGTTCAAGCACTTTTAGCTACAGAAGATGTTAGATTTTACAAACATAGCGGTGTGGATGCCGAAGCAGTAGCCCGAGTAGTGGCCAAAACACTTGTCCTAGCCAATAAGAGCGCCGGTGGAGGAAGTACGATCACCCAACAATTGGCAAAGTTGCTCTATTCGGATAGAGACTTCAGCAATATGGGCACCATTAGAAAAAATTTTGCACTTGTAAATATTAAACTCAAGGAATGGATTACTGCAATCAAACTTGAACGCAGTTATACAAAGGAAGAGATCATCGCCATGTACCTCAATAAATTCAACTTTATTTATGGCGCATATGGCATAGAGGCAGCTTCAGAGACCTATTTTAGCAAAGGAAATAAAGAGTTGAATGAGTCCGAAGCTGCCGTTTTGGTTGGAATGTTAAAAAACCCATCATTGTACAACCCTGTCCGAAGAAAGGAACAGGCGATTAACAGACGTAATACCGTCCTCCGAAGAATGGTCACCAATGGAGCTCTGGATGCTAAAAAAGCCGAAAAACTAATTGAAAAACCTATCGAATTAAAATTCAAACCTAAGTCTCACATCGAAGGTGATGCTACTTATTTCAGAATGGAAGTAGGGAAAGAAGTTGCATCCATTATTAAACACAATGACCTTCAGAAATCAGACGGCTCACTTTATGATATTTATCGTGATGGACTAAAGATCTATACCTCGATCGATGTTGAAATGCAGAAGATCGCAGAAGCGACAATGCTCAAGCACATGAAATCCGTCCAGAACAATTATTGGAGAGAATGGAAAGGTAAAGATCCATGGAAATACAATACCGACGCCAAGCAGCTGGCGATTCGGGAGAATACTATGAAAAACCTCGTCCGCTCCTCTGACAGATATATCACTATGCGCCAGAATGATTTCGAACCGGACCTTGAGGGCATGATGCGCAAGTTTCCTTCTATCAATTTCACTGATATAGAGTTCGATATCTGGAGCGCCGCCGAAAAAGACGGTCTTGAAAAAGTAGCTAAGAAATATAAGATCACAGATGATCAAGAGCGTATTTATGCGAAGATCATGGACGATCCTGATTATAAAATTGCCCTTGCGAAATGGCAAAAATTCAGAAATGATGTCCGCACTTCTTTCGGTAAAAAATATAAAATGAAGGTCTTTGCCTACAATGCAATGGCTGAGAAGGATACCACCATGACGCCTTACGACTCCATCAGATATCACAGGAGTTTCCTACAGACAGGCATCATCGCTATCGAACCGACGACGGGGCAAGTGAAAGTCTGGGTGGGAGGTATCAACCACAAGTATTTCAAATTTGATCACATCCGCAGCAAACGTCAGGTGGGCTCGACGTTCAAGCCTTTTGTCTACGCATCTGCCATTGCTTTCCAGGGAGTTTCTCCATGTCAACGCGTCGTGGATCAGCAATATACTATTTCGCCGGGAGAAGGACATTTTGGACTCATCAATAGCTGGTCTCCTGGCAATGCAGAAGGAAGATTCTCAGGGCAATCGATGACGCTTTATGAGGCATTGAAAGAATCGAGGAATTCAGTTTCTGTATACCTTATGAAACAAATGCAATCCACCTCATATGTCCTCGACCTGGTCAACAATATGGGTATCGACAAGAAAAAGATTCCCGCTCAACCATCTATTTGTTTGGGAGCAGCCGAACTGACTGTGTTTGAGATGACGGGGGCTTATGCCAGCTTTGCCAATAATGGGACGTATATCGTACCTTCCTTTATCACAAAAATTGAAGATAAAAACGGAAAGGTTATTTACAAAAACACATCTGATGAGAAACAGGCACTTTCCCCGGATATCAATTATGTCATGGTGGACATGTTGCGTTATGCTGTCCGTGGGGCAGCAGGATTTAAAGGTGTCGTGAGCAATATAGGTGGCAAGACAGGTACTACGAATGATTATGTCGACGGTTGGTTTATGGGTATCACACCAGGACTAGTCGTGGGGACATGGGTAGGAGGAGATGACCAGTGGACGAGGTTCCTGAGCTTAACCAATGGACAGGGAAGTAAGATGGCAAGACCATTTTTCTCTGAATTTATCCGTCAGTTAGAGATGCAAAAAGTAGCGGACTTTGATCCGAAAGCTAAATATATCGTGCCATCAGGACCACAAACTATCATAACAGATTGCAGCCAATACAGTAGGCCGGATGTTATCACCGTACCAAAAGATACGACAAAGAAAAAAGAGGGCGAAGATGATTTTTTTGAGTAAATAACTTAAGTTTCGGTAGTCAAATTTTTCTTTTTGAAGATTTTTTTTAAATTTTAATAGAATGTTAGATGTTAGAAGGTAGATTTTAGATGGCCTTCCATCAATCACATGGATATTTTTTCTAATAAACCTATTAAAGAAAAAATACGAATCAATTGACTAAACCCCCTCTAACATCTAACATCAGCCATCTACCTTTGTTTCTTAACTGACGAAACTTGAGTAAATAATTTGGTTGTTGAAGTTTTAGAAATAATATATGTATTTCAAATCTTCGTTTATATCCAGAACAATTAGAAGTTATACAAAACGAAATTATTTAGTTGCCCAATATTTTGCCGTATAAATCAGCTTTAAATTATAGACTCTCTTTTGGCAAATGCCCCAAAGACAAATATTATATCCACTACCGCGCTAGCAGCATCGCAGATAATTGCACGAATTTGCACGAATAAATTCGTGTTAGATGCAAAGCATCATTGGTGGAATTAGTGGCTAAATAAATTTTTAGAAATAATAGTCGATTTTAGAGTTCTATTTAATTTTTCATATTATAATTAGTTGAATAACATTGAATTAAATTTCGTTGTGTAATAAAATTAAACTTCATGTGTTTTGTCTGGCAAAAACATTTGATCAATCTTCATAAACTCAATTCCTTCTTCAGTTTATCATATAATTCCTCACTCCAATTAATTTGAGGAATCACAGGGTATTTTTCATTTTTTCTGAAATCATGTGGGCAAATAATTACTTTCACTTTATCCAAATCCAATTTCGATACCAATACAAATATTTCCGCCATGGCTTCATCGCCAACAGGAATACAGCCAGTGGTCTTGTCTTTGCCGTGTATGAAAATATCTCCACCTAGATCCACTCTTCCATCCAAACGTGCTTTTTCCCGATCAAAATCATTTGGATAATTGATCTTCATGGAGAGATAAAACTTGCTATTGGGATTTAGATATTCCACCGAATATATTCCTTCAGGAATTTGTTTATCACCATTTTTGAGTTTGGGTCCGATGGTGCCGCTAAAACCAGTAAAGGGATATGATTCTATGAGGATTGTTGCGTTGTTAAAAACAGCATACATTTCCAGAATTTGCTCAGCTTTAAAAGCAATTAAAAGTAATTGTGTAGGGTATTTATTAATTCCAAAGGCTTTAAGTATAGGTTCGAACTTTTCGAAAACACGCACTTCTACCTTTTTAAGAATGGAAGAAATAGATTCCTTTTTTACAATTTCTGACATAAATTAAAAGTGGTAATCTTCCGGGTTTATTGTGATTCACTAACCACTTTTTCCAACATTCTCAACATATAACTATTCTCCTCAGGAAGGCCAATGCTTATTCTGAGGCAATTGGGCAAGCCAAATGAAGCAAGGCGTCTTGTCAATACCCCTTTTTTCAACAGATTTTCATAATAATATTCCACCATCGATTCATCCTTCATTTCCAAAGCGATGAAGTTGGCAACAGACGGAATGGCCTTGATGCCAAGTTCTGCATAAGCATTCATAAGCTTGATCATTTGCTCAGAATTATTGTCCAGAGTTTTTTGTAAAAAATCTTCATCTTCCAAAGCCGCTGACCCTGCTATCTGCGCTGCGAGATTCGGATCGAAGGTCAATTTTACTTTGGTC
>Ga0209582_1001736_pt1 | contig 10054 bp, 8 predicted proteins | sample KloWWTmetKNB5Kit_FD_187176 | JGI IMG/M metagenome (GOLD analysis project Ga0209582, IMG submission 187176) | Active sludge microbial communities from Klosterneuburg, Austria, studying microevolution and ecology of nitrifiers - Klosterneuburg... | ecosystem: Engineered > WWTP > Aerobic digester >...
CCAGGGTGTCCTCATGGACCAATTCCACGCGCACGGCCTCCTGCGCGAGATCCGCAGGCACCGCCACGCCCAGCATGGCATTCAAGGTGAGCTTGTTGTCCCGGTTCCGGTAAAAATTCATCGTGCCAGGGAGGGGTTCTCCCTGAAGCTCATAGATCCCGCCGATCTTGGGACATTCCGGCCAAGCCAGGCTCGGCTTCAGGGTCGGAGGCAGAGGCGTTCCCGGGGATTGACAACCGGAGAAGCCGAGAAGCCCCGCAAGCGCCAGCACAAGAAGGCGCGCCCGGTTCGAGTCCTGCCGATGGATCAGGTTGGTGACAGAGAACATGGGTTGAGTCTAGCGAAGCGACCATCGGCCTGTCCAGTCAGATTATGCAGACAACCCGGCACAGGCAATTCTGTTGAATCAACTTGAGGCAGGCCGCAGGCCGCGCGTCACCTGGCCGCAGGCTTAGCCACACCACTCAAGCCCACCGCCAGGGTGATGATGACCGAACCGCTTGTGAGTACTGGCTGTCAGGGACTCCCCAGGCTTGATCAACTTCACCAAATGTGGTTCCATCGGGCGGTCCCTCATACTCCTCGTCGGTAGGTCGCGAATCCGGACGTTCTACAAGGAGCCCTGCCATGCGATGGGAAGGTCAACGCGAGAGCCAGAATATTGAAGATCGTCGCGGGATGGGCCCGACCAGGTCCGGTGTGGGCCTGGGATTGGGCGGCATCGTCCTAGTCCTTGCAGTGAGCTTCCTGACGGGGACGAACCCCCTGACGCTGCTCAACATGCTCAACGGCGTCCAGGAGCTCACCCCGCCATCGGAGCCGGAGCGCCAAGGACCGAGCGGCGCACCACGCGACAGCCTCGGCAAATTTGCCTCCGTGGTGTTGGCCGACACCGAAGACACCTGGCGAACCCTCCTGCCCCGATTGGGCCGCACGTATGAGGATCCTCAGATGGTGCTGTTCACCGGCGCAGTGCGCTCCGCCTGCGGCACCGCCTCGTCCGCCGTCGGTCCGTTCTACTGTCCCGGCGATCACAAGGTCTACCTCGACCTTTCCTTCTTCAACGAAATGGCCCGACGGCTCGGCGCGCCCGGCGACTTTGCCCAGGCCTATGTCATCGCGCACGAGATCGGGCACCATGTCCAAAACCTGCTTGGCATCGCCGAAAAGGTCACCCGGCTGCAACAACGTGGCACGACCGCGGAGCGTAATGCGCTCTCCGTGCATATGGAACTTCAGGCCGATTGTTTCGCCGGCGTGTGGGGCTACCATGCGCAGCACAACCGCAACCTGATCGAGCCCGGCGATTTCGAGGAAGGACTACGGGCTGCCGCGGCAATCGGCGACGACCGGCTTCAGAAGATGGGGCAAGGCTACGTGCAACCGGAAAGCTGGACCCACGGCTCATCCGAACAACGCATGACCTGGCTGCGGCGCGGCCTACAATCAGGAGATCCCGGTGCCTGCGATACCTTTGCCGGCGGTCGGTCGTAAAATAATGCTGTGCGGACCAGATGAAGCGGAGCGGCTCACGCCCAACTCCCACCGCTAGTCGCAATCACACGTCGGATAATCGGCGTCGGGGCCTTCGGCGTTGCCTACCAGCCCCGATCGCCTCACCCCAGGCCCTCTCTTCGGCGTTCCCGTTTCGACGGGAGGCCGGGAAACAGGCTCATGGACACCCGCTGCCTCACCCGCCCTGTCCGTAAACAGGTCGGCTCCGGGACCGGCCACTGGCCGTGCGGGCGGACTGGACGAGACGGAAGCCCAGGTTGTGTCCCGGTTGTCGGCGTGGTTCCTGTTCCGGTTCGAAGCACGCAGGTTCTCCGGTTTGTTGTTCCAGGCACCGCCGCGGATCACGCGCTGGCCGTCTCTTGGCCCGTTCCCCTTTCAAACACAGCCTGGGAGAAGATCGCCCGGCGAAGACCTTCCGTGTCTGCATGTGTAACATGGCCAATCCAACTCCGAGTGGAGGCCACGATGTTCGTCCATTCCAGACGCCCAGCTCGATAGGCCTTCGCCATCCGACGAAGCTTGCGGGCAAAGCGATGGCCGTTATCATTGCGCAATCGACGCCGAGGGGGATACACAACATAACCGAGAAGATTGAGCCCGTCGGCCACCTGTGTCACATGCGCCTTGTAGGGATGGAGCCGGAGCCGATCGGCTGCGAGCCGCTCACGAACAGCTGCGCGAATATCAGCCAATCGCTCCTTATCATCGTCCAGCACCACCATATCGTCCACGTAACGCAGATACGGCCGAACGCGTAACACTTCCTTGATGTAACGATCCAAGTCGTCCAGATACAGGTTGGCGAAGAACTGACTCGTCAGATTGCCGATGGGAATGCCTGCGCGCCGTTCAACCGGCGTGAAGAGGTCATCGCCAGAAAAGTATTCCGGTTCGTGCGTGCTCTGCGGAGAACCGGCGATGATGTGATCCAGCAAGGCCAAGAGGCGCGGATCTTTGATGCGTCGCCGGAGCTTCTCCTTGAGCAGACCGTGATCGATGGAAGGGAAGTACTGCCGGACGTCCATTTTCAAGACATACCGATAGGTCTGTGCCCAGGCTTGATAACGGTCCACCGCCGCATGGACGCCCTTCTCTCGGCGGCAAGCATAGGAATCCGAGATGAAGGTCCGGTCCAGCGGCGGCTCGATGCAGGTCATCACCGCATGGTGCACGACCCGATCGCGAAACGGCGCCGCCGCGATAATACGCGGCTTGCGCTCGTAGATCGTGAAGAGGCGGTAGTCGCCGGGCCGGTAGCTTCCGTCTTGGAGCTCGCGCTGGAGGGAGAGCAGCTCTCGTTCGAGATTGAGCCCAAACTCCGCCACCCCAGGGCGACCGCGTTTCCCGCGCCGCGCCGTTCGATATGCGGCGAGCAAGTTCCCGAATCTCACCAGTCGCGGCCACAAGCCGCCGAGCCTGGTCATGAGCGTAGCTCCGAGGGAGGCTGACTACGGAGCCAGCCTCCAATCTGCCGGCCGAGGTCGTCGAGCAGTCTGGCGCCATGCTCGTATTGGCGGATCGCGACCACCTTCAGTTCGTGGGCCAAGCGCCAAAGGTGACGGACGACCTCCAGTCGCAGGTTCGCACGCCGCAAGGGGGCCTCTTTATTGCGGGTGTAGGCTGTCTCGACCAACAGCTCCAGCACCTCGATCACCCCGGCTTCCAACCGCTCGCCCAAGGTGAACCGCCGGGAACGGGGAAATTTGTCGAGCTGTGGAATCAGCCACAACAACAGTTCATGACAGGATTGGACGGCTTGGGGGACCGTGGCAGCCATGATTCCCTCACCCCAACCCTCCCCCGATCAAACATCGGGAGAGGGAGCAGGCCGGAAGAGCAAAGGGTCAAAGAACAAAGCGCAAAGGGTTAGGGGAGGTCCTGGACGAGACGGAAGCCCAGGTTGTGCCCCGGTCGTCGGCGTGGTCCCTGACCGGTCCGAAGCACGCAGGATCTCCGGTTCGTCGTTCCAGGCACCGCCGCGGATCACGCGCCGGCCGCATTCGCCACCGCCTGCTTCGAGCCAAGCGGAGCCATCCGTCGGCGCGCCCTTGTAATTGTCGTGCCAGCAATCCTCCACCCATTCCCAAACATTGCCGCTCATGTCGTAGAGACCGAGATCATTGGGTTTCTTGCTCCCGACCGGCTCCGTGCGACCTGCTTCGTACACCGCATACTCTTTCAATTGCGCCTTCTCAGAGGTTCCTGCCCAGATGTCGTCCTTGTTCTTGGCTATGCTCCGAGCGGCATACTCCCACTCCGATTCCGTCGGCAATCGATAGTGCTTGCCGGTCGCTTCTGTTAGCCATTTGGCATAGGCCTTCGCGTCGTCCCATGAGACGTTAATCACCGGGCGACGACCGCGCCCCCACTCCTGATCACCCGGCCGTTTACTGCCAGTCAGGTCCACATACCGATCGTACTCTTCGAATGTCACTTCATACTTCCCCATGGCAAACGGTTTGATTGTGACTTTCCGGTCAAAGTGGTCGATTTTTTCCGAGGGATCGCTTGGTTCATAGGCTCCCCTGGGAATCTTGATCATGCTCTCTTCGTCAGGGTCAGGCACCTGAACAAGATGCAACCGAGCCAGCACGATTGATCCGGCATATTGAACCGTCACTCCCTCCTTCCCCATCCAAGCAATCGGCCCGCCAACCAGGAGGATCACGAACCCGATGATGCCCACTTGTATCCATCTGGCGCGGCGGCTGGCACGGAGGTAATCCTTCATCTCTTGCGTGGGAGTGACTCCTGTTCGGCAAAAATCTCGGTATTCCCGGCCGGATGCCAATCCATCGAACCGCGGCCTGTCCATCTCAACCCACTTCCGGGCGCGTCGCTCCAGGAGCGTCCGGTCCATGAGCTGCTTCTTGTTCTTCGTGACATAATCCTTCAACGATGGCCAGGCTTCGAAGAGTCTTTCATGGCTGATCGACACGGTAGCGCGTTGTCCCTCGCCCTCTGTACGCAGCAACCGTGCCCCCACCAGCACGTTGACCAACTCGTTCATCTCCCGCGGAACCTCTGAGCGCAGCGGGCGACGGCGGGTGGGCAAGCCTTCGGTGTTCACGATGACCAGGGACTCAAAGAGCTTGGCCAGCAGGACATTCGTCTTGGCTCCTTGCCTGCGATCGAGATCGGCTTCGACCTGGGCAGCGTGCTGCCCGATCGCGCCCGCGATGCCACCGACTTCCTGATACACACGCTCGCTCAGCTCGTGATTCATCCGCTTCTTGAAGAGCTCATCGAGCACGAAGGCGAGCAGCGGCAAGTTACTCTGATCCGGCGTGGCGGCGTCATCCACCTTCGTCAGGGTCTCGTGGACGATGCGGCGGACCAGGCTGTCGTCGATGTGCAGACCGGCGCAGTGCGCGGGTTTCGCAATCAGATCGGACAGCATGAAGGGCTCGATCGCGCCCAAGGGGTAATGGCCCGGGCCGCGCAAGACTCGCAGCATCTCCGGATGGGCGTGGCAATGGTGCAAATGATCGCTCCGGAGGGTCGCCAAGACCCACAACGGGCCGTCCTGTGCGGCCTTATACAGGGCTCGCAGAAACTCCGTCGATGCGGCAAGCGTCTGGGTCGTAAACAATTCCTCCATTTGATCCAGAAACAGCACCAGCGCATGGCGATCGGTCCCCTCCGTCAGAATCTTTCGGACGTAGTGAGTCAGCCGGTCTGGCGACTGACTGAGCTCTTGGGCGACTTCATCCGGTTTTAGTCCTGCCTGCGTGGCAAAGGGATTCAAGGCCCCCATGAACGCGTCAAAGGGATGGCGCCCCTGGCTGGGCAACATGCGGAGGCAGAGGGCTCGGGTGTCCCCAGGAAGCCCACCGACTTCAATGCGCGGAAGCACACCTGCATCGACCACCGACGACTTGCCCGAGCCTGAGTCGCCGCTGATGATGATGAAGCGGCCTTGCGGTAACCGCATGCGGTCCAGAATCTCCCGCACTTCCGCGTCGCGCCCGAAAAACACCGGGGCATACTTACGCGTGAAGTGGGGTAACCCAGGATAGGGCGAGCCCTGTTTGTCGATATCCCAGGTGATCGCCGCTGGAGCCGGCGCTTGTGGGACGCTCGATGATTGGGATTCGTTGCTCTCCGGCAGGTGGCTCGTCACCGCCGCTTGGACGAGACTGGCCAATTGGTAGGGTGCCGAGAAAAAACTCGCCGTTTTTTCCGTGCGCAGATACTCGCGAAGCCGCTTGATCTGTGTGCCGTTATCCCCGTCGCCGGTGAACGCATCCACGAACTGCTGCGGAATCCCCGCTGTGTTAGGATCTGCTAGAAACGTCAGGCAGGGTCTCTTGAGATGTTCGGCATGCCGAAACTCCAGCTCGGTAATCGACAAGCCGTCGGGGTTATGGTGGTGCGAGGGCGGGAGATAGCCATAGCGAAAGGCGAACAGCCCGACATACAGATTGGCCCGCTCCACATCCTTGAGACATTTGTCGACGGGCCGCTGGTCCGTTGCGACATAGTCCTCCATCGCGATGACGTCATATCCGCTTTGACGCAGCGCCTCGAACACGACGCGACGATAGTCTTTCAGATCTTCGTAGGTAGAGGACAGATAGATGGTCGTCGTCGCCATGGCGTAGACGTTGATGGATGAATGTTGCGTGGTGACAGGCTACGGTTTCCGCGTGATGCTGTCAACCAGGACAGGAGGAGAAATACCAGTATTTACAGGGTTCTACGAGTTGTTTGCGCGCGACGCGGTGATCGAACGAAGAAGGCCGATACTGACCGTCTCGAACGGAACAGCCTAGAAATGGACTGGTTGGCCGAAGAATGACGTGCTAACTAGCAGGCTGCGGAAACACTCGATTGCTGCGCAATAGGCCGCGATCAGCTGACGCGCCATATCGGCGTCAGATTAGCCCTCAGGATGCGCAAACAGGCTGTCCAGCAAGGCCGCAGCGAGCGAAGAGGCGAATCGTACTCTGTGCCGTACGGTGAGCCTCGGCGCGACGCGAGAACGCCGCTGACGGACTTTTTCCGCATCCTGCTAGAACCCGGTGCCGATGCTGACCCCGCCGCCGCTGCGACCGCCTCCCCCGATCCCGACTCCACCGAACACACCCCACCAAGGCCCATAGGTACGTCGATCATCGGGAGGCTGTGCCTCCCATCGATGCAGATGCTTCACATCCAGGGTGGGAAAGCGATAGTCCGCTTCATCCATTTTTTCGACCGACGCGCCCGTGATCTCCCCGACAATCGTCACCCTGGTACCGTCCGTGATCGTGGCCGGATCGAGAAACTCTTTCTGCAAGGCGAGGAAGCGACCTTTCGACTCCATGCGGTCGGTCACCGGCCCCTGTTCATCATCTAACGGAAGCTGCAGCACTTCCAGTTGAGTACCACCCTTCATGGCTTTCGCCTTGAGCACTTCACCGGCCCACACCACGACCTTCCCGTGATAGGAGTCTGGTGATTCCAAGACCTGACTGAACGTTACAGCCTTATCGACTTGCGGCTCAAGCGATTCGGGGATGACCGACGTCGCGCAACCGGCAGTCACAGCGAGCAGCCCTATCACCAGATACTGTCTTGCATGTAGCAGCATGAGGTCAGTATAGCCATGCGGACGCGAGGATGCCACGGTAGAATCTCTTCGCAGCCGCCCGTTCGTCGCACTGGCGCACGACCACATTTCATCCGGTCCCGCCTCTGAGCTATACTGCGGCTCTGACGACATCCTCACGAAAGGAACGGTTCCTTATGTCGCGTTCATCACTTCGTTACATAGATCAGATTGTGCGTTGTGCGGTCGGCACGATGGCCGCCATAAGTCTGGCCACAGGCCTGCTCGCGAACGAGGCAGCAGCCATCGAGGCGACGGCGCTGGAGCGCGCCAAACTGGCCACCATCGGCGTCCTGGAAGACACGCAAGACCAACGCACGCCGGACAAACCCGGCAAGATCCTTGTGCGTGGAACCGGATTTCATCTTCGCGACGGCTACATCGTCACCGCCCGCCACGCAGCGGAGAAACAAGATGTCACGACCGGCACCGTCATTCAGAAGCAAATCCGTATCCTGACGACAGACCTCCATGAACTTTCCGCCGATCTCGTCGGCGACAGTGCGTTCATGGATGTCGTGGTCTATCGTATTGCCGAATCACATCGCGCGAAGTTACGCGCGAGTGTTTCCTTTGCCCCCGGCGATGTGCAACCGGGGCAGGAAGTGTTCACCGTCGGCTATCCCATGGGCTGGGGACCGACCATGTCGTTCGGTCACCTGGGGAATACAAACACCTTCCTGCAGACCGTGGACACCAGATTGATTCAAGCCGACGTGGCCGCGTGCAGCGGCAACTCCGGCGGCGGCCTCTTCAACGACAAGGGTGAAGTGATCGGCATCATGCACGCCATCATCCAGACCGAACGGGACGACTCGACCGCACATTGCAGCCGCATGGCCTTTGCCATTCCCGCGATGCTGGCTGAACGCATCGTCACCGCCGCTCTGGACGGAAAGCCCATGGCCTTCTCGAAGATGGGCATTCACATGGTCGCAGTCAAAGACGGGACCAGGTGGCGCATGGCGGTGAACGACGTGATGGAACCGGCAAAGTCCGCGGGCATTGAAAAACACGATATCATCATTGCCGTCGATGACACCGATATTCAGGATGCCGCCCATTTAAAGAACTATCTCATTGAACGAACCAAGCCCGGGCAACAAGTCAGCGTCAAGGTCCGCCGCATCGATACCAATCTGACGTTTACGGTAACGCTGGCAGGTGGATGATCCGACCTGTTACGACAGGCCAGGCAGGGCTTGATACCAGCCGTTGGCTTGGGCAAGCACGATGGGGCGGTCGAAGAGGGTGCTGATGCGGTCGTTGGTCAGCAGGTTTGATTTCTGGCCGTCGGCCAGTATCTTTCCCCCCTTCAGAAAGATCACGCGATCGATCTCCGGTGGGATTTCGTGCAGATGGTGGGTGACAAGCACAATGGTCTTGCCCTTCTGGATTTGTGCGCGTACGAGGTCTAAATACTGGAAGCAGGATTTGAGATCGAGCCCACTGGTCGGTTCATCCAGCACAAGAACCGGCGGGTCGTGAACCAAGGCTCGCCCAAGAAGGAACCGCCGCTGCTCCCCTGTCGAGAGATGCCCGAAGACACGCGTGGCGAACGATTCGATGCTTAGCCCCCGCATCACCTCATCCGCCCGGTCTACCTGGTCTCGCGTAAACGTCTGATGGTCGTAGGTGTCGTTGCTGGCATAGAAGCCTGAGAGGACGACGTTGCGCCCCTCGGCACAGATCAGGTACTCCCGCTGAAGGTCGTAGGACACGATCCCGAGTTTCTTGCGCACATCCCAGACATTCCAGCGTTCCTCCCCGAACAGACAGACCCGCGTGTGATCCAACGGAACCGAGTGGACTTCACCCGCTAACATCTTGAGCAGGGTCGACTTGCCTGCCCCGTTGGGACCGACAATGGCCGCATGTGCTCCCGCCTGGAGGACGAAGGAGAAATCGGAGAAGACGAGGGTGTCGCCTCGGTAGACCGTGGCATGTTGAATGTCGAGAATCGGGGAGGAGATCGCCATACAGCGGGTTAGACGGTCACTGCGTAACGTATCGCGTATTCCACTACAACGTGCCCGGCCGCACGCCGCCGACCGCCTTCCCAGCCCGACGCGACTGTTCAAGCCCGGCACGTGCCAGTGCATCCACCCGTTCATTCTCCGGATGCCCGTTGTGCCCCCGTACCCAGTGCCATTCAAGCTTGTGGCCGGAAGCCAATGCATCGAGGCGCCGCCACAAATCTTCATTCTTCACAGGGTCTTTGCCGGCCGTTTTCCAGCCGCGCCGCTTCCAGCTATGAATCCATTCGCTGATACCCTTTTGGACATACTGCGAATCGGTGTAGACACGCGCCTCCACCGGCTGCGTGAGCGACTGCAACGCCTCAATGACGGCGAGCAGTTCCATGCGATTATTCGTCGTGGCCGGATCTCCGCCGCACATTTCCGTTTCGGCGTGGTCTATGCGCAGTAAAGCCCCCCAGCCACCAGGTCCTGGATTCCCGCTGCAGGCCCCGTCGGTATAAATTTCGATCATCGGCTCACAGTCCTCTTTCGTTCATAAGGTATACCGAACGACACGTAGCCCGCCGATCAAACACACACGTCGGACCGAAGACGACTCGGCTTCGCAGGATCAGGCTCGATCTATGCGCTTGGCTTCTTACTCACCGGAACAGCACCATACGGTGAAGAACCCAGAATCTTTGGCGTCGCCGTCTGCACATCGGCGTTTTGCGCGCGATGTAGGAGTGCGTGATCCATCAGCACCAAGGCCATCATGGCTTCAGCAATCGGCGTGGCCCTGATACCGACGCAGGGATCATGACGCCCATTGGTTTCGAGGGTCACCGGGTTGCCCTGCTTGTCGATGGAGCGACGCGGAATACGGATGCTCGATGTCGGCTTGATGGCGATGGTCACGACCACATCCTGCCCGGTGGAAATACCGCCGAGAATGCCGCCGGCATGATTCGTCACAAACCCTTCA
>Ga0209582_1001743_pt1 | contig 10034 bp, 8 predicted proteins | sample KloWWTmetKNB5Kit_FD_187176 | JGI IMG/M metagenome (GOLD analysis project Ga0209582, IMG submission 187176) | Active sludge microbial communities from Klosterneuburg, Austria, studying microevolution and ecology of nitrifiers - Klosterneuburg... | ecosystem: Engineered > WWTP > Aerobic digester >...
CGAGGTCAGGGCTTTTTTTTCGAGTTCAGCAAGGGCAGAAGGAGCGTAGGCAGCGAACAATGGCGAATCTCGTCATCATCGGCTCCCAATGGGGCGACGAAGGCAAAGGGAAGATAGTCGATATCCTCGCGAAGGATGCCGATATGGTCGTGCGGTATCAGGGTGGGTCCAATGCCGGCCATACGGTCATCAATAAGCGGGATACGTTCATTTTCCATCTCATCCCCTCCGGCATTCTGTATCGCGGCACCCGCTGCCTGATCGGCAACGGCGTCGTGGTCGATCCCGGGGCGTTGATTGAAGAAATGGATCATCTGCAGGGGCAGGGCGTGAAGATCGGGAAGAATTTTGCGGTCAGCGACCGGGCCCATCTGATCCTGCCTTACCATAAGGCCATCGATAAGGCGTCTGAACAGTCGAAGGGCGTTCGTCGGATCGGCACCACGGGGCGCGGGATCGGGCCGTCGTATGGCGACAAGATGGCGCGGATCGGCATTCGCATGGGCGATTTGCTCAATCCCCCGCTCTTCAAACAGAAGCTGGAAGAAAATCTGGTCGATATCAATTGGCTGCTCGAGCAGCTGCACAAAGTCGACTGTTTCGAATTGGAAAAGGTCTACCAGCAGTACATGGGGTATGCCGATCGTTTGAAAAGCTACATCATCGATACGGCCCTCGTCGTGAATAAAGCCGTCGATGCCGGCAAGACCGTGCTGTTCGAGGGTGCGCAGGGCACGCACTTAGACGTCGATTTCGGCACCTATCCCTATGTGACCTCCTCGAGTTCATCGGCCGGCGGCGCCTGTACCGGCACCGGAGTGGGGCCGACGAAAATCGACTCCGTGATGGGCATCACCAAGGCCTATACCACGCGAGTCGGCAGTGGACCGTTCCCGACTGAATTGACCGACGAAGTGGGTAACTGGTTGCAGGAGCGTGGGAAAGAATTCGGCGCGACCACCGGGCGGGCTCGCCGCTGCGGGTGGTTCGACAGTGTGGTGGTCCGTCATGCCACGCGAGTGAACGGGCTCTCGTCGTTAGCCGTGACGAAGTTGGACGTGCTGGACGGCTGCAAAGAACTGAAAGTCTGTACGGGGTATCGCGTGAACGCCAAAATCCACCGTGAGATGCCGTCCGATCTGCTGGCGTTGACCAATTGTGAGCCGGTGTATGAGCGGGTGCGTGGCTGGAGTGCTCCGACCACCGGTGTCACGACCTACAAGAATTTGCCTGCGGAAGCGAAGCGGTACCTCACCAGGATCGAGGAACTCGCTGAGTGCCGGATCGATATGATTTCGACCGGTTCACGCCGGGATGAAACCATCATTCTGAACAATCCGCTCAAGGCCGGTCGCCGTGTGCGTCCGCAACGGTCACGGTAGGGGCCGGATTGTCCGTGGAACGCAGCCCCAGCCGTAGCGAACCATCACGTGTCGGTGGTATGATCCCCCTCCGTCCCGCGCCACGCGTGACGATGTGCCGTCGTTGTGTTTGGGAGAGTCGGTAGCTCAGCTGGTAGAGCATCGCCCTTTTAAGGCGAGGGTCCTGGGTTCGAATCCCAGCCGACTCACCATATCATTCAATAACTTCGCTGCTTCCTCTGATTCGACTTGTGTCTCGGTCACGGTTTTGGTCACGGTTGCAGATTGTGTGAGTCCTTCCACCGCCTGCCAGAGATGAGCTGGTGACAAGTGCGCATACCGACTCAACATGGCGGGCGACTTCCAGCCGCCAAGCGCCATGAGGGTTCGATCGTTGGCTCCCCGCATAGCCAGCCTTGATGCGAAGGTGTGTCGAAGGTCATGGAACCGAAACGGGTGTAATCCTGCCGCTTTTACCGCCTTATCAAAGGCACGTCGAAGGTACCTGACATCATGCGGGAAAATTGGATCGAGTGGTGAGGGGGACCGTTGCTCTTTCAACTCACTAAAGAGTCCCACGACGATTGAATTCATAGGGACTCTCCGACGTTCTCCGGCCTTCGTTTCATGAATCGTCAACACTCCCACATGCCAATCAATATCGGCCCAGGTCAGTCTGAGCAGTTCCCCTTGTCGTAAGCCGGTATGCATTGCCGTGATCACCACGGAATGGTAGGCGAGCGGCAGGCGTTCGAGGAGCAACGTCTCCTGGTCAGGGGTCAGATATCGCACGAGGACATTGTTTGGCTTGGGGGCTTTCACCAGGGTGGCAGGGTTCTCCCGCAACAGGCCCAACCGTCTGGCTCGATTCAATGTCGCCTTCAGTACGGTGAGATGACGAACCATCGTGGCGGGTTCTTTTCCTTCCGCTTGGAGGGTTGTTAAGACTTTTTCAATCTGTCGCGGCGTGATCGTCGCGGCGTCCTGCTCGCCAAAGGCGGTGATCCACCGGTTCATCCGTGCCAAGTCGTCGCCTTTGCGTGCGCGGCGAGAATCCACCATCTGCACGTATTCCTTGGCAATCTCCAGGAATGGAACCGCCTTGGTCTTTTCGAAATACTTTCCCTCACGGTGCTCGCTTTTCAGCCGCCCATACAAGGCTTTTGCCTGCGATTTGGTGTCACACCGATACCAGCGCTCCCGCCCATCGACATAGACTCGCACCCACCACCCCTCCCGGCCTTTCCGCTGGGTGATGCCTCTATCCTTGCCTTCTTTTCTTGCCACGATGGCTCTCCTTTTGTTGGTCTGCTTTGTGATTCTCTCGCCATTTGCGCGTCGCGACTCGCGTCTGACAACGAGGGCCACAGTATATTTGATCGACACGAATGGCCAGGTATATCCGTTGGCATTCGGGGCAGCGGCGAATGCGTCCAGAATAGTCCATCAACAGATGGGCAAACCGATATTCAAACTCCTTCACTTTCCGCTTCGTGGCCACAAATACGCTGCCTTTGCGTGCGTCCTCGATCGGCAACGTCACAATGATCGTGAATTGCGGAAACGTAAAGGCGGCGACGGCGTTTTTCCAGAGCTTCTCCAGGCTGCCCAGGACCATTGCCTGGATCTCGTTGGCCTCCCCGCGACTTGGCAAGGTGCCACGAAATCCCTCTCCTGGAAGCGCTCGGACGCTCCAGCCGGCCTCGGTGGCGATTTCCGCCCCCCGGCGAATGGCGACGTCATCGACAAAGCTGGCGATCTCAAATGCCAGGACCATCCACTCACTGGCCGTGAGGGTGTCCAGGTCAGTCTGTATAAACTTCAGGAGCCATCCCACCTCGCCATCTGCGGAGGTGAGAATCCGCTCTCTCGCCTTCTTCATCTCTCCGTGAAATTGGTCGTAGTGGGCGCCTCGATCAACCGGCATAGGGACTCCTTCTCCTGACGAGTGAATGAGAATCTCACTCCATCCTAGTACAGACAAAAAAAGTTGGGACCAACTGGAGGCGTAGAGCTGAAACCGCTTGAAGAGTGTACCTCGCTAGTGGTAATGCGTGTCAATAGTCGATATGCCTCAAGTATATGAGGCATAACTAAATCATTAACTCATTACCAAGGAGGTGCCCGATGGTCCCCAGTACAAAATTGATCACCATTCGAGAGGCGGCGAACCGGTTAGGCCTGAAGGAAAGTACGATCAGGAAATACATCCTGAAACGGCAGATCGCCTATGTGAAGCCGTCCGTTCGTGCTGTGCGGATTCCTATCGAGGAATTGGAACGGATTCTGGCTGCTGGCCTCAGGCCGGCCATCCCTCAGGCGGAAGGTGCGCGATGAGCCGCTGGAAGGAGTTCCGGCGTGAGCCTGTCGCCGGCGAATGGACCAGGAAACAGAAACGGGGCTACCACCGGGTGCGGTCGCTCCTGTGGTTCTGGGAGTGCCACCAGTTCCAGGTGCTCTGGGTCACCCTCTCCACGGCAGAAGGCGGGGATGCGGAGAAGCTCACCTACCATCACAAGCAACTGCGCCAGAGGATCGAACGTCAGCTCGGCTTTCAGGGCTTGGAGTACTACCAGGTCCGGACAGAAGAAGGGCATGGCGTGCTCCATATCTTCTGGGCCTGGCGGGTACCGGACGGGGAACGCGCTCGCCGGTTCTGGATCTCCCAGGAATGGCTCTCATCGCAATGGCAGGCCCTGCACGGAGCTTCGGTGGTCTGGATCAAGGCGTATCAGCCCAGCCATCGTTCCCGGAACCGTCTGAGCCGCTATGTCATCAGCCAATATGTCCAGGATCAATGCGGCTACGTGAACATGTGCTGGTCCTGGAAGCGCTCGCTCGGATTTCCTATCAGCCGGCTGTGGGAAGAGATGCGGCATCAATGGTCCACCAGGAACGCCTATCGCCGGATCAGGGGTGAAATTGAAATCCCCCGTATCGTCTTTCTGAAGACCTGGGAGGATCTGCTCTCAGGGCATCCCATCTGGTTCTGCGACACCATCTTGCAGCTTGTCCTGGGAAAGGGACTCGTATGGAGGCCGCTATGAGGCCCCCCCACACCTGCGTCGTGAAGATCCAAAGCGCCTTGGGCCTTACCTGTTGCGGACAGCCCGCCACACTCTATGATCGCGCGAGAAAGGATTGGATCTGCACGGCACATCAGCGAGAGCGGCTGTGCGAATTTTGCCAATCTGAACGAGCCTGGGGACGAGTTCATATGCGGCCCCATATTTCTAGGGCTCCCTGTGAGGTCTGGCTTTGTACATCATGCGCGGGAATAAAGGAACGGTAGACCTAAAGACACTACAGCCTGCTGTGATCAGTCGCACCCTTTCACCCGTCCTCTATCCTCGACGGGTGAGAGGGGAGGATGCTCCGTCCTTGCTCAAGGCGGCGATGCGTCAGCTTGGCCGCCGTTCGGAGTGAATTGGTTGTTACACACGCTAGAGAAGAGAATAGGGATACTGAAACCATGGGAAGATTCGTCACGCAAAGCTTCCGCCCAACGAGGCCGCCCGGCCGTTCCGGACCACTGGACCGGACGGCCGGGGGGATCGGGGGCGCAGCCCCCGCTTCACTTGATTCATATGGTCAAAGTAGGATGCCTTTAAAGGGTGGTAAAAGAAATATCCTATTGAACTTTGTTGGCGTCCCAGATCTGGCCTTATTTATATGAATCTATAGGGGAAGCCGTGGTGAGAAAGCCTCGAATTTGCACCTGGAGAGGGTTATATTCCCACATCCATATGAACGAAGTTCAACCAGCACGCTGGCATAAGTGCGTCGGAAGCATACGACTATGATTCAAGAAAGCAGAAAAGAAAAGCTCTCTGGATTCGTGAAGTGGGTCCAGGGACAAGTTACTGGTGATGAAAAAGGTGAAGCGCACCTCTTCCTGGATCGTCTATTTCAGGCATTTGGACACTTGGGTCTCAAGGAGGCCGGTGCCACTTTAGAGCATAGGGTAAAGAACACAACAGGCGGCACATCGTTCGCAGACCTTGTGTGGAAACCTACTGTATTGATCGAAATGAAGAAAAGCGGAACTAATCTTCAGAGGCATTACCGTCAAGCATTTGATTATTGGGTGCGGTTGGTTCCAAACAGGCCAAGGTATGTCGTTTTGTGCAATTTTGATCAGTTTTTGATCTATGACTTTAATGCACAGATGGATTCTCCTGTTGACGAAGTTAGGCTGCAAGACTTGCCTGATCGTTATGGGCCTCTTTCATTCTTATTTGCAGTCTACGAGAAGCCAGTTTTTGGGAATGATCAGCAGGCAGTAACACGAGAGGCCGCAAACCTTCTTGCACTGTGCTTTAACAGTTTAATAAAGCACAAAGTGCCTCGAAGTAAGGCTCAAAGTTTCATTCTCCAAATGTTGGTTGCACTTTTTGCGGAGGATATAGGTCTCCTCAAGAAATATATGGTTACACAAATATTGGAGGAATGTCGGGAGCCTCGTGATAGTTACGATCTCTTAGGAGGTCTTTTCAACGAAATGAATACCCCCGGAATTGCGACTGGAGGTCGATTTAAAGGGGTGGAGTATTTTAACGGCGGTTTGTTCTCCCAGCCAGCTAGGTTGGAGCTTGATGAGATCGAAATACATTATTTGAGAGAGGCATCCAAAGCAGATTGGTCAAAGGTTAGCCCCGAAATTTTCGGGGCGTTGTTTGAGCACTCTCTCGAAAAAGAGGAGCGCCACGCTTATGGGGCCCATTTCACGAGTCCGGCCGATATCATGAAAATAGTCGGCCCCACCATTGTGACGCCCTGGCATGAGCAAATTGAGCGTGCCAAATCGTTAAAGCGTTTGGACGAACTACGAAACAGGATGCTGACATATACGGTCCTCGACCCAGCGTGCGGTTCGGGTAATTTTCTTTATATCGCGTATAGAGAGCTGAAACGCCTGGAGTTTCGTCTTAATGAACGCATCACCGAGATGTCTGCCAGGCAGACAAAAGGGCAAACTGCACTGGGTCTCGTAACAGCCAATCAATTCTTCGGCATGGATATAAACGCGTTCGCGGTCGAACTGGCTAAAGTGACAATGGTGATTGCTCGCAAATTAGCCATCGATGAGTTGCACATTAATGAGCACCCTCTCCCTCTCGACAACCTGGATAGGAATTTTGTTGCTGGCGATGCTTTGATGAATGAAAAAAGGTCAGCTGTGGGATGGCCTAAAGTGGATGTGATTATAGGCAATCCTCCTTTTTTGGGAGCAAAAAGGCTAAAGCCCGAAAGAGGAGCTGAATATGTAAACGCGTTAAGAGGGGTTTATCCCGCTATAACCGGGATGTCCGATTACTGTGTTTACTGGTTTAGAAAAGCCCATGACCATTTGCCTTCTTGCAGCGTGGAAGATCCCGTTGCGGGCCGTGCGGGGCTGGTTGGAACGCAAAATATTCGAAATAACAACTCTCGTGTTGATGGACTGGACTACATTGCGTCTACGGGAAGTATTGTCGAAGCGGTTGATAATCAACCGTGGTCTGGGGAAGCAAATGTGCACGTATCAATAGTTAATTGGGTGAAAACGAAGGACTTGAACTTAATCCCCAAAAACAAAGTACTTTGGACCCAGCTAGAGAAAAGTGAAACCAAATCAAAGAAACGCGGCCTTGATGGAAATATAGATCAGGGCCAAGACCTGGTGTATCGTGAGGTTGCGTTTATAAATTCCAGCCTTTCGGACGGGATTGATGTCAGTACCAAGGTTTCTCTTAGATGCAATGTCCACCCAAAGCACTGTTACCAAGGAAAAATACCTGGATATAACGGATTTGTAATTAACAGAGACACTGCGCTTGAACTCAAAAAGGATTCCGCGAATGTAATTTTTCCCTATCTGACGGGCAGAGAACTTCTAGATCCTTTCAGAATAGACAGATGGATAATTGATTTCGGAAACAAAGATCTTTCCGAAGCTGCCACTTTTGCATCTGCTTTCGCTCATTGCCAAAAGAATGTTCTGCCAGAAGTTAAAGAAACCCTGCGTAAGGCTGAAGAAACTAAAAGCGATATGGTAGCCGCTCGAAAAGAGCATCTTAATCGTTGGTGGCAGCTTTGGAATAGGCGGGATGAGCTGACGTGCCAGCTTAATAAACTCCAGCGTTTTATTGGGTGCTCAAGAGTAACAAGGCGCCCAATAATGGTGTTTGTTTCTGCCCGTATTTGCCCCAGTGATCTCGTTCAAGTGTTTGCGCTTGATGATGACTACTCCTTTGGCATACTACAGAGCTCCTTGCATTTCGAATGGTTCAAAAAATCCTCAAAGATGAAAGTGGAGTCTGACAATCGGTATTCAGTCCGCGAGGTTTTTGACACTTTCCCGTGGCCTCAATCTCCAACGTCACGGCAAGTCGAAGCGGTAGCATCAGCTGCAAGGTCGGTTAGGCAGATTCGAAGTGTACTTCTTGCCGAATCAAAGGGCGGCTTGAGGGATTTGTACAGGCTTTTAGAATTACCCGGTCGGCATCCTTTACGGGATGCTCATCATCAACTTGACATGGCAGTTTATGATGCCTATGGCATGGAGGCCAAAGAGAACATACTGGGATTTCTTCTGAACCAAAACCAAGTTATTTCTGAGGCACTTCGTGTTGGCAAGCAGGCAGAGGGACCAGGTGTTCCGGCGTCTTATTCTAAGGGTGGCCTTGTTACCAGGGATTGCTTCACCGAATGACCATTGCCCAGACATTGATAGCCTATTCTGTCCAAAGCCCATCTCAAGCGTCCAGCGTATTGCGTGCCTACCAGCAGTTATTAAAGGGTGTTTCCTATGGGCGCCTCACAGGGCTTTACGCTTTTGCCACGCTAAAGGGTGCGCGCCTCCTGGTAGACGTCTTGAAAGAGTCTGTCTCTTGGAAAAAGGCTAAGAAGAGATGGATAGTCTCCATTGATGATGGAATTACGGAACCTGACGCACTTAGGTTCCTTCTCTCATTTCCTAAAAGTGAGGTTCGCATACCGTATGGCGAACAGTTACTGAATCGGGCTCTAACGCCTGTATTCAGATTTCATCCTAAGACACTTCTATTGGAAAGTGGGACCGCCCGGTCAATTCCTGTCGGAATTCTTGTGGGGTCAGCCAATCTTACAAGTAGTGGTCTCTGTTTCGGGCATGAGCACGTTCTATCAATGCGACTGCCCACTAGCGGAAAATTAATGCCATGCATAGCCGATGCGATTGTTGAACTAGAGAAAATGATGGAGACGGCCAACGTTATTGATAATTCCTTTATCGATAGGTATGAGGCGATCAGGCCGCGCATTCCGGCATCTAAAGAGTTGCAAGACGAAAAGAAAAGCAACCTCATCTTTCAAGACAAGCCGGTTATACGACCAGAGATATCTGCGGCGTTGGCTACGGCTGTGCATCTTTGGATCGATATAAAGTACGTGGTGCCAAATCGAGGGCCAGGCCAAGAGGGTAATCAGATCGACATGCAAAGGGGTTCGCGTGTATTTTTTGGATTTGGAGATGGGGAAGTACCCCGCAATACTGCTATAGGGGCCATACCGATAGTATTTGGTGATAGTACTACGATTCGCAATTTACGATTCGGCAATAACTTTATGGACAAGCTAGATCTTCCTGTTCCAGGGTTTGATGGGCCTCCCACATATGCCGGCAAGACTTTGCTGTTCACGAAGGCTCCTGGGAATAGGTTCCGCCTTACGGTTGGCAATAGACAGGAAGTAGCTAACTGGAAAAAAGTCTCAAGAGAGCGGGGGACGTTCTACTCAATGAGAAGTGGGCGGCAATTTGGTGTTTTTTAACAAGTCATTATCATGCGTTCGAAGGTACTGTGGCGAGGTCTTCCTGGGTTTTTCATTGTCGGAGGCGCAGTAGCCCCAAAACTGAATTATAATCACCAGCTAGCCAAGTGCTTCATTGCAATGCAAACGGCAGATTCGCAGGACTAAGCTGCGTCGTCCAAATACATTGTCGTCAGGGAAATCTGGTCACGGTTCTGTCCCGCTTTTAGGCACGATTGCGGGTGTGCCTCCATCTGTAGAACTGAAAATCTCCGAGACTATGCCGCTCGAGCGTATGGATATTCAGAGCCCCCAATCAACATCAAAGCCTACAGGCCTCATCTTCATTGACACGAACATCTGGCTCGATTTTTATCGATCCAGAACCGAAGCAGGAATTACGCTGTTGAAGCATGTAGAAACGATCGCGGACAGGGTAATTGTTAGCCCCCAAGTCGAGATGGAATTTAAAAAGAATCGGCAAGCGACAATATTGGAAGCTATAAACAACCTTGAAACGTTTAAATCCGTGCCGCAACCAGGAATTTTCTCTGATGCTAAAGCAGCTAAGGCTCTTAAAAAGAACCAGCAAAGAGGCAATGACCTCGTAAGAGGAATGAAGGTCCGCTTGGGGAAAATTCTTGAACAGCCATCTGCTTATGATCCCGTTTATAAAATTTTCCAGCGTATCTTTCACAAGGATGATTCACTTCACCTGACGCGAGAAAACCCGATTCGCCGTACTATAAGAAACAAAGCCTTGAAGCGCTTTCTGCTCGGCTATCCGCCGCGAAAAAAGAGTGACACCTCCATGGGCGATGCGATGAATTGGGAATGGCTCGTATACTGTGCTGAACATGTCAAATCGGATGTCGTAATCGTTTCACGTGATTCTGCGTATTC
>Ga0209582_1001744_pt1 | contig 10033 bp, 11 predicted proteins | sample KloWWTmetKNB5Kit_FD_187176 | JGI IMG/M metagenome (GOLD analysis project Ga0209582, IMG submission 187176) | Active sludge microbial communities from Klosterneuburg, Austria, studying microevolution and ecology of nitrifiers - Klosterneuburg... | ecosystem: Engineered > WWTP > Aerobic digester >...
TCCGTTTGGCGAATTAAACGTCTAGACACAACATCAGGATTAGAATTGAAATTTGCTGATGGAAATACATTCTTTGACAATGTTTGGGACAACCGAGCAAGTCTTTCTTATTTATAAGGATTTAATATGGCAATTGCCTTAGCTACAACTCTTCGTAATAATCGTGCAAATCAGATTACTACCTTTGCAAGTACCTCTGCAAAACTACGTATTTATACTGCTTCATATGCAACTCTTCTTGTTGAGTGTATTTGTGATGCTACAGCTTTTGCTGCATCTGCTTCTGCGGGGGTACTCACACTTAATACTATTTCTGCGGGTACTGCTGTTGGTACAGGTACTGCAGCTATTGCACGCATTTTAAAATCAGATGGAACTACAATGGTCATTGAGGGTTTAACTGTTAGTACTACAGGCGCTAACATAAATCTGACTAATACTAGTATTGCAACAAACGACACTGTTACTATTACTAGTGCAACAATCACCGAAGGTAATGCTTAATAGGAGTTTCATATGTCTAATGTTACAATTGAAGAAATCCGTGGATTACCTGCGGAAATTCTAGCAACAAAAAATGCAACTTTAATTGCTCAATTTTTACCTCTTCGTATTTCAATTGTATCAAAAGAAATTGGTGTTGGAACAATCTTAGCAGTTATGTCACCGTATGGTGGTGACTTTCTGAATACGCTTGAAAGTTTAAGTCTGGTAGATTCTAATGTAAAATGGTCTTTGAAGTTGATTGAAAGAGGTGAGTTTGATATTGGTCATCCAGTAACACGTTCTCAACTACTTAAGTTTATTTCTGAAAATCCCACTTTATCAGGACCATTATTTTTATTACTTAAAGTAGCTGAAATTGCCACACCTGTCTCTGAAACAGATGTGCGAAAAATATGTTGGTCTGACAATGGGGAGTGGTTAATATGAGTATTGCAACTGCAACTAAATCCGCACGCACTCTTATTGCTGCGGCAACTTCAAATGGCGCTGGTACTACCACTCGTGGCACGGTCGATCTACGCACTGCCTTTGGTGGCCTACTGACAGTCAAGCTGACCAACGGCGGCACAGGCCCGACTTTGCAAGCTGAAGCGCGTGTTCTAGTGGCGCATAACACAGGGTCAACGCCAACCGCAGGCGGTGCCGGGACGGACTGGAAGACAATCTATGTCGTGGGTAATGGCACGTCTGCATCAACCGTGGGCGAATGGTCAATCCCGATTGATCAGAGCGTCATGCACTGCGAGGTGGAGATTACAGGCAATACAGGCCAAGCCGTAACCTGCGAAGCCTTCCTGTCCGAACTCTCCAGCATCGCCAACGCCTGATGTTTTTAATCCCGCGTTGCCAGGTATGGACTCAGCAGCCGCAGGGCCATGTTGAGATTGACCGGACGAATCAGCTCGCCAAGACAATTACCCACTGCATCCCGATGGGTGGTGTCAACAGGGACGTAGTAACCGGCAACACACTCACGCTATTCAGCGGCGCGTCGACACAAATTGACAGTCGCGGGAAATCACTAAAAGGCTCGGGGTCGGCAGCGGTAGCCTCTATACCCCTTGACCTGTCGCCATACAGAAATTTGACTATAAGCTTCTGGATGCGCTGGGATACGTTCGCAAATAATGACGCTCTGGCGATGGAGCACGGGGAAAACTTCGTCGGCAACTCCGGGTTTCTGATCGACCCAAACTCTGCCGGAGGGCAATTTGAAGTCGGTGTAGGCTCCCCGGAAGGTAAAGCTAATGACTGGTCAGCGCCTCGTCCAACCGCGCTAGCTTGGCATCATTACTATATTACGCTTGATCGGACGACCTCACAATCATCAACAATGTGCATCGACGGTGTATCGCAACCCATGACGGCGGTGGCTACACTTGATGTTGCTGATTATTTCGGCAATAACACACTGTATCTTTTTAGCCGCAGCAATAGCACCCTTTTCGGGGCGGGGCGATTAGAAAATATTGTTATTCGCGGCGGTTACGTAGGCTCTGTGACCGAGGCGCGGAAAGAGTTTAATAACCCGTGGCAAATCTTCAAGCGCCCTGATTCACGGATTTTTGTGCCTGTTTCGGTGGGTGGTGGGCCCATAAACATCACTGGGATTTTGTTGAGTACTTTAGATTCAATCACTACCTCTATACACGGATGTTTGGGACATGTTAGTACTTTTAGTATTAGTTTAGATACTATCTCTATAACAGGAAGTGGTAATCTAACTCATATAGGAACAAGTGTAAATGTTCTTGATGGTCTTATAGTTGTTTTTAATGGTGCAGTTGCTATTGCTGGATCTGTGTCTGGTACATTAGCATGTACATTAGATAGTATTGTTTTTAGTGGTGTGGGAAATCTAAATCATTCAACGACAATTAGTATTACTTTAGATGATGTTTTTGTTTCTCTAGCTGGTACAGTAGCAGGCACCCCAGAAAATATTGATGGAACCTTGTCTATTGTGTTAGATGGAATTGGATTTACTTCTTCTGGAAATAGTGGAACACTTACATTAACAGAAGACGATATTAATGCAATTATGACTGCTATTATAAACAATCCCAAAACACTAACAATTCCAAAATTCCTAGGACTTAAATAATGAAAAAGAATTTTTTTATTTCCGGTGAATGGAATATAACTTGTGATGTTTGTTCCAAGAAGATTAAAGCTCACGAAGCCAAACAAAGATGGGATGGTTTCATTGTCTGTCCAGATGATTTCGAACATCGCCATCCACAGGATTTTGTTAAAGCACAAACAGACAAATTAACGGTCCCATTTCAACGTCCTATACCAGCACTTCTCTTTACATCTATATCGTATATAACATTGTATGTAGATGAAGATTACATTGAAGATCGTGTACCACAAACTTATTTTGAGGAATTTTAATGTCAACAATTGTAACACGAGCAGGTAAAGGCTCTGCACTTACTTGGATAGAAGCAGACGCAAATTTCACGAATCTGAATACTGATAAAGTAGAATATACACGCTTGGATGATTCAGATGGAAGTTCTTTAGTTGGATTTCTTCAATCTGGTACAGGAGCAATTCCCACAACAGTTCAATCCAAATTACAGGAATTCATTTCAGTTAAGGATTTTGGTGCTGTTGGTGATGGGGTTACAGACGATACTGCTGCTCTACAAGCGGCTTTAAATAATAATCGTATCTGTTTTGTTCCTCCGGGAAAATATAGAACTACTTCTGAACTTATTTTTGATCCTGATGTTAATCGGAATGGTGGCTTTGTTGGTTTAACTAATCAGACTCGCTATCCATATGCTAGTCAAGGTGGCAGCACCCCCTCATGGGATGGATTACAAGAATCAATCATCTTTTATGATGGTCCGTCTGATCCAATAGTATCCTCCACATCTACGACAAGTCTTTCATTACTTGTGGGTGTTCGAGGATTTACTATTGCTACAGGATTAACACTTACCCTTGGTCAACCTGTCACGGTATATCGCACAAATGACCACACAACTTCACATATGTCAGGAGTCTTAACCACATATAATAGTGGAACAGGGGCAGTAACTGCAACCATTGACTCTGTAACGGGAACAGGTACATTTACAGATTGGACAGTTTTGTTCGAAGATGCGCATGCAGTATTTAGAGCATCCGCAGAAGTTGTTGGTGTTGAACCTGCCGCTACTTATGCGAAAACTATTTGGGGTATGCATCTAGAGGATATTTTACTAGATGCAAATAACAAAGCTGGGTATGGTTTGTTCTGCGCTCGCGTGCAAGATCTACGCTTAGATCATCTTCGAGTTCGTGGTGCAACGGTTGCAGGAATCTCCTTAAATGGAACATATTCAGGTTCTATGACAAACTGTCGCCTATATCTAAATTATGGTCGTGGTCTTGAGATGGGAGCTGCTGACGATCGTTGGGGATGGACAGCACAGGACAAACTGAATGCATTTTACATGCGAGACTTACATACTGAGAATAATGGATACAATTCACTATTTCGAGAATCTAATAAAGTATTATTGGAACTAGGATGTGGTTTCTACTATGGTCCTCATCGTGGAACACATGCTACAGGTGTTGTGTCGGAGAATAATTTTGGAACTAATATTTTATTTAAACCATCTGGTAATGGTAATACAATCATTGGTGTATACACAGAGCGGGGTAATAGGGCTGAGCCTACTGGGGTGGGTTCAGATGCGATTACTTTAGGTTACGCTACTAAGCAATGGGGTATGATCTATGTTGGTGTTCCAGTAGGTGTCAATCACAATCAAGTACGTGATGGGGTGTTTGCTGGGGATAATATATGGCTTACTGGAACTGAGCCAACGATTGGTCGTCGTGAGGGGGCATTTGAATTAAGTGGTATATCATTGGTTACTTCACTTACAGCAGATTGGGGTAACTACCGACTGGTTAATTGTAATCAGGAACTGGAGTCTGCCCTCAGCGGTACAGCTTCTGCCTCAGGACTCTCTGTTCCCGGAGGTATTCGCTTTCCATATAATGGGCAATTTCTTAAGACTTTTGAAGAGGGTACATGGGTTCCGAATTTTGCAGGAGCAACTGTCGCTGGTACAGGTTGGGTACATTCAGTACAAACAGGTTCATATCAACGTATCGGAAATCGGGTATTCTTTAATGGTAGAGTGTCCCTTACATCTGTTTCTGCTGATGCCACAGGACAGATTGTAATTACTGGGCTACCCTTCACCAGTAATGCAGGTAATGCAGGTCAGTCTGCTGTTACTCTTGGAGCAATTGCTGGGTTGACTACCGCCATTGTTAGTGCAGATGCAGTAATTGGGTTAGGTACAATAAGATTTGGTTTAAGTAAACGTACAGCGGCTAGTACAACCTTTACCTCTATTGTACTTGCTGATCTTAGTGCTACTACTACAATCACATTTACCGGACAATATATTGTATGATCCTAGATTCTTTTCAAATGTTGCCACAGAATTGTATAGAAATCTGTGTGGATATGCCACCTCAAGATAGGAAACTATGTATGCTTGAACACAATCGACGAGTTGATGATGAACGTTTAACTCTAATTGAACAAAAACTAGACAAACTTTCAGATGATGTAGAAGATTTAGTAGCTGCATGGAAAGCTGCAAATTTTGTAGTGGGATTTATTAAATGGGTAGGTGGATTGTCTACAGCGATTGTAGCAATCTACACTCTTATAAAATTGAAAGGATAATTTATGGCCACAAGTGGCAGCACAGATTTTTCTGTGAGTCGTGATGACATCATCAAACGAGCTTTGCGAATTATTGGTGTAGTAGCTCAAGGAGAGACTCCTACAACTAATCAGACTACTGAAGCTGCCGTTGCCTTAAATGGTTTAGTAAAGGCATGGGAAGCTGATGGTATGCCTTTGTGGGCAATCAAGTCTTTCAGTATTCCATTAACAGCAGGCGCTGCAACATATCAAATTGGTCTGAGTAAAACTGTTAATACCCCTAAACCACTTAAAATAATTCAAGCTTTTAATCATAATGTATCTTCTAATGTAGATGTGCCAATTAGAATTATTACTAGACAAGAGTATAATGTTCTAGGTAACAAAACTTCTACTGGCAACCCAATTCAAATTTATTATGAACCTTTAAATGAATATGGAATTTTGCATGTATTTCCTGTGCCTTCTACTGTTGAACAAACAGCTAACACAATTGTAATTTACTATCAACGTCCTTTTGAAGATTTCGATGTTGCCAACGATACACCCGATTTTCCACAAGAATGGTATGATGCTATTACTTATGGTCTAGCTACAAGACTTGCTCCTGAGTATGGTTTAGATATGGCTAGTCGTAAAACACTATGGCAAGAAATGTCAATTATTCGTCAGGAGGCCCTTAATTTCGGTTTAGAAGAAGGTTCTCTTTTCTTTGGTCGAGAAAATAGATCATGGTAATGGATCTTGCACAGCAATATGATCAAACTCTACAGAATACAATTGGTCAATCTCAACGTGAGCGCAATCGCGCACTCCGTCAAGCACAAGAACAGGGTACTAGTCAATTAAGTAATGTGCCGGGTTCTAGTACTTGGTCTGATCGAGGTACAAGTGGTTTTCGCGGGGCAGGATTCCAAGAGGTATCCAATCCACAAATAGATACAAAGACTAGAGCTTTTCTTGGAAACACCTTAGGTGATTACACAGAAGGTGGTAAAAATCAAGCTGGTTATTATGGAACAGACAATCCATATACACAAACAGGTGCATACAATTTAGCTAAAAAAGGCGGATATGATTATGCACCTAAAACGCTTCAAGCTCAGTTTCAAACTGTTGGTGCATCTTTACCTAGTATGTATGGTAAAAGTTTAGCTAATCAAAGTATACGTGAATTTGGTGATACTTATTTAAAAGGTCGTGAAAACGTACCTACTAGGTATAATGAGGATGGTACTGCACAAGTCCCAACTAGAGATCCAAAATCCTTTTTTGCTAATATAAATAAGTATACTAACCTAGGATTTAAGCCGGGACAAAGTAGACAAGGATGGGAATATAACCATTCAGACTTTAGTCCAGTAACACCAAGTCCTTACGGAGATTCATGGACACGTGGAAATACCATTGTTCGATATAATCCTGAACGTGGGTTTTCTCAACAAGAGATTAAACAAAAAACTGGATTATTGGGTGGTATCTTTAAACATCTTGATCCTTTCCTAGACAAGATTGATCCTCTTCATAATATTGTACAAAAAGCAACTACAGGAGAATCTACTACAGAAGGACAGTCTCCATACTTTCAAAAGATTGCTCCAATGATTGTAGACTTATTCTTGCCGGGGGTAGGTTCTGCAATTTCTGGACTTGATTCGGCTTCTACTGGAAACGGTAAAGGTGTCTTAGGTTCTGTTGCCGGGATGGGATTAAGTGCTGGATTAAATGGAGTTGATTTAACTGGTATGGGTACTACTGCGAATGCTGCAGCTACAGGAGCTATTAAAGGTGGTGTAAGTTCTGCAATTTCTGGAAATAATATTTTGAGGGGTGCACTTGCTGGTGGAGTTGGTAGTGGAGTAACTAGTGGATTAGGGAGTATGTTTAATAATTCAAGTTTTTCTTCTCCGGGTGCAAAAGCTGTCGGTAATTTTATCTCTGGTGCTGGTGGTAGTTTAGCTTCGAATTTATTTAAAAAGAATACTGGTCAAGGTATGTTACAATCAGCTTTAATCTCAGGTTTAGGCAGGTCTCTTAATGGATCTCCAAACACTGCCGAAAATACAAAGCAACGTTCAAATACATTGAACTCACTTTTTCAACGTGGAAATAAATAATGGCAAAACAATCACAAGCCGGACAACCTCAAAAGGTTCGTCTTCCTTTAATGGGAGCATATTCTAATAGAGATTCAAGTAGTACAAAAGACCAACGCTTTGTGAATATGTTTCCTGAAACGCGCAAAGTTGATCAATTAGAAAACACGAAAATCTTCATTACAAAAAGACCGGGACTTTCTACATACAACTCTTCTGGTGTTACTGGAGAAGGTCGCGGAATGTTGTGGTTTAATGGAGCAGCGTGGGTAGTTATTGGAAACACTTTATATAGAATTACATCAAGTACTACTACAGCTAAACAAGTGTTAACAACTTCAACTGGATATGTTGGTATGATTAATGCTAACTCTGCTTCTATTGGAAACTATGTTTTCTTTTGTGATGGAGTTAAGGGTTATATTATTAAGTCAGATGATCTAGTAACAACTATTGTTGATGCTGATTTTCCAACACCTCATATTCCAACTCCAACATTTATTGATGGTTATATTGTCTTAGCAAAAGGTAGTGATGTTTATACGAGTGTTTTAGATAACCCATTAAGCTGGGTTACTGATAGTTACCTAACCGCTGAAATGTTTCCAGACGATATTCGAGCATTAGCTAGGCAGAATAATCAAGTTGTTGTTTTAGGTCGTAGTTCAATTGAATTTTTCTATGATGCTGCGAATGCTGCTGGATCACCTTTGTCTAGAAATGATTCTACTACAATTCAAATGGGCACAGCGGCACCATACGCAATTTATCAAAATGAACAGTTTTGTTTGTATATCTCTGCTTCTGAATCTGGTGGTCGAGCGGGTTGGCTTATTAAAGGTTTTCAACCCCAGAAAATTACAGATGAGTATATTGAACGTTTGCTAGACGCTGAATCAGATATGGACGATTGTCGTGGATTTGGTATTCGCACAAAAGGTCATTTGTTTTATGTTATCAATTTAAAAACTACTGGAAGGACTCTTGTATATGATGTGGACGAAAAGCTATGGCATGAGTGGTCTACAAACACCGCTGGAAATCATGGAGTTTTTACTTACGATTTCATGTGTGATCCCGGTCTTGGGTATGCACTTGTTTTACACTCCACTAATGGTACAATCTACAAAGTAGATGTTAATTCCTATGTAGACAATGAAACTACAATCCTATGTGATATTGTAACCAATAAATATGATATGGATAGTTATCACAGAAAGTTTATGTCTTCACTTAAACTAGTCGGTGATAGTTATTCACCTAATAATATTGTTTCTTTCTATTGGACAGATGATGACTATCAAACATGGTCTAATGAAAAACAGATTAATATGAATGATGATTTTCCAGCTTTCCAACGTTTAGGTTCTTTTCGTAGACGTGCTTTTCGATTCTTTCATAATAGCAATGCTCCACTACGACTTGAGTCTGTTGAGGTTGAGTATCAAGAAGGAGCAACATAATGGCAGATACTACTCTACCGCCCCCTCCAATTAACGACAAGCCTGGTTCATTTACATGGATGGAATGGTATAGACAATTACGAAAGTATGTTTCTACAACTGGATCTGTTCCTTGGTATGTTATTAACTTTGCGGGTTCTAATATAACAGACATTGCAGTTAGAAAACACAACGATTTGCAGATAATTCAAGGAGGAACTGCTGGAGAACATTATCACTTGTCTGCTACTCAATATGCAGGGATGAGTAATGAATTAGATGTCGAATTGCAAACTTCTGGTACAGTTCTACCCATTGTTCCAACTTTGTTTTCTCCTGCTAGTGCTGTTGTTGTTAATACCTCCGGTATTACTTATAATATTGGTACAGGAGAGTTTACATTTGTTAATGGTGGTGTTTACACAATGTCTTTAACATTAAATGCTTCTTCTAGTTCAGGTAATAGAAAAGTATATTTCTATGCAGAACTTGATACAGGATCAGGATTTAGTATTTTAAGATATTCAGCTAGATCTAAAGAAGTTGTTCCAAGTGTTGAAGATCAAGTTCTCTTTACAGCAACTTTAAAGATACCTGTTGGAGCAAAAACTAGACACTACATTTGGGCTAGTAGTAATACAGTTACTTTAAATTCTACAGATGTGCCCGGTACAACCGCAGGAACAGTTACATTACCTGCTATGCGCGTACAATGGACAGGTTCTTTATAATGATTGACAAAGTTACAAACTTATGGTATACTACCAATATACTACTTACACAAAGGAAATATAATGGACGATGAAGATTTCAGCGGGATGTATGATTCTGGTATTTACGGTGGTGATACTGGTGATTTTAACTGGGATACACAAACGAATGATATGTACACAGGAGCTCCTGTAGACACTAGTTGGATGAACCAAGGTGGTTATTCAGAGGATCAGTTAAATAATCCCGGTCTAACTTCTATGCCTACTTTTAATACAGGATGGGACCCATCAGAAGGAATTCCTTGGAGTTCGTCCCAACCAAATGAAATGGGACAATTTACTGGTGGTCAGACAATGGCTCCGCCAGAATGGTTTAATCAAACCCAATCTCAAGGTAGTGGTTTAGATCGTGGTATGGATAGTATCTCTAGTGTATTGAGTAATCTTTTTAATGGTAACTCTGGGATTACTGGAAAGCAATTAGGAACGATAGGTGCAGCTTTATTAGAAGGTCGCTCGAACAGACGAATGGCTAGTCAAATTCCTCAAGCTGTCCAACAACAACAGCAACGCACTTCTCCTTAT
>Ga0209582_1001749_pt1 | contig 10023 bp, 8 predicted proteins | sample KloWWTmetKNB5Kit_FD_187176 | JGI IMG/M metagenome (GOLD analysis project Ga0209582, IMG submission 187176) | Active sludge microbial communities from Klosterneuburg, Austria, studying microevolution and ecology of nitrifiers - Klosterneuburg... | ecosystem: Engineered > WWTP > Aerobic digester >...
GGCCCTTAGGGGAAAAACCCAAAATCAAAAAGTTGATGGTTTTTTGACCAGTTTTTACCATCGTGTTTGGCATAATACGACACCTTTTTATTCCCGCCAAGTACATATTGCCTGTTTGGCGCAACACACCTCAGCGGCCTTCTCGTATCCTGTAATCACCGCCGCTAAATATAACAGCAGCCCGACGACTGTTAGCCGAGTTTTTTATACAGCTCTCGGAGCAACTTTACTAGCTTGCTTTGATCCACGAGTGCTGTGTTGGCATTTTTGCAAGCTTTAGACTTGTTTTCCTGCTCCCTTAATCCGTGTGCCATTCCATTGCGTAGATACCTTAAGGTTTCATGATCCTGGCTTCTAATCTGCCCGTAAGCCTCTTTTCTAGCATCAAAATCATTAATATCCGCACCTTGATCAAGCGTAGCGCGCGTGATGCACGACTCATATAGGTAGGTGGCGGAGCGCAAGTAGTCTTTATGCCCAAGATAGGCATTTGATAAGGTGAGCTCCCAATCGGCACGCGTTGATTTCCTAAACCAGTTTACCCGTTTGCTAAGTGCCTCACTGAACAAGGCTCCAAGCGCACCTTGATGTGATTTGACGGCATCAAACACCGTACTTAATTTTTCACGCGCTTTTACAGGGTTGCTGGTACGCTCAAAAAAAGCAGCTTGTTGCAGTAAATCGGCTTTTTCTGGTGCCATACCATCCTGTACCAGCAACGGACTGAACACGCCATAGTCTCCACTGCGGTCATAAACAGCTAATGCCTCCACCCAGTCGAGCATACGCAGCATACTGCCCAACTTGAGTACAGGCACTACTTCAACGCCGTTGGCATTGGTCGAGCGCATTTCAAACGCTCCATAGTACAACTCCTCTACTTGTACCTGGCGCACATGACTAAGATAGCGAGCTGCTACCAGCGCAAGCATGGGCAGATGACGGTAACCATGGGTCACATCGATCACAACTTTTTCCTGCTCCGTCACCACGGAGGCCAGCGACTGCAAAATCGTGGCTTGCTCTGCCTCGTCACGCGCATAAGGGATTAGTAGCATCGTTACAGACCGCTCCAGTTTTTGGCTGAGACGATACTCCTCTGCTTTCAGCATTTCCTGCGTTACGCGCTGATCTTTTACGGCATCAATAAATTCAATTAATGATTCATCTTCTGTGGCATCTTGAGATGTAAAAAAATAATCCCACATACTTCCTGCTGTCCCTGCAAGAATCAAGCGATCGGCCTTTATGTGATCCGCTAAGGCAAGACCAAAAAACGCATTAACACGCACAGAGCCATCTTCAAAACGATAATTGGCGGTGCGGTATCCTGTATTTTTTTGGTCTAGTAGACTTTTTCCAAGCAGACTGATGACAGTAGTCATGGGATTTCCTTTCCTAACTATAATGAATGTAAAAGCATCACAGATGCGTAAATTTCTTTAAGAACAGCGATCTAGACAAAGGTGTAATTAATCACAAATTTCTCTGCTTGACAGAATGCAGATGACACTTGGATTAATCAATAGCCGGGCGCAGGTTTACGGTATATTGACCCAGCCCAAAACTGGCTCCACGTCCAAGATGTAACCACTGGCCTACGTACAATAAAGGATACCAATCTGGTGACAATGTCTCACACATCCAGTCCCCCACGAGTACATCGAATGTCATGGCCTTTTGCTGGCGCTGCGAACGCCGAAGGATTTGGCCGTGATGAAGTGCGCCATGCCATACCAGCCCGTCCAAGGAAGCCAGCAAAGCTTGCCCTGACTCGATGCACACCCTGGAACTGCTGAGTTCAACGTCATAGCAGGCTTGTAACTGCAGAGCGCGCCACAGCAAAGAACCTAATAAAATTCGGGGAGTAACCTGCTCGGGAGAAGCCGGCTTGCCAGCAGTCTGCAATCGCAAGGGACTTAGCAATGACAGCGTTGCCTTAAATGGGCTATGCCACTCCGGCACCATAACCGCCGCTGTCACTTCGTCTGTGCCAACCACGCCCTCAGGCAAACACTGGATCACTGTCTCAAGTTCTGCTGTCCCGGTATGCCGGTCACCAAAGCCCTGCCGCAGGGCATGCCTAAATGCCACCATTACTAAGGGCATATGGGTAATTGCTTGCTGTCCGATCAACACCACATGAAATATCAGCGGCTCGCCTCTTTCGTAGGCCCTGCCTTCTGGTGGCTCAATCACATAAGGTACCGGCGACGGCTCTTTTGGAAACAATGAGCTACTTATACCTGCAGGCTCAAAGACATGAGCGTAAGGGCACGCTTCACGCAGGGGGCACCCAGTGCAAACTGAACGCTCAGGCTGCTGGCATGCCAGCACTTTTAAGGCATGACCAAATATGCCGCGCATCGTGGACCCTGCATACTGGCCCAGTTGCACGGGACGGTTTACGCGGGAAGTGACTTGATAACGCACCACAGGAAAGGATGTAAGCACTGGCTTCTGGCACATCGACAGTTATTGAGGATCGGGTTCATCATCATGCGCATCCTCATCGAAAATGTAAAACGACAAGAACAGCCCAACTATCGCCATAGAAAGACCTAAAACCATGACAAATACCAGCATTTGCTCCAATGCAGGCACTAGGTTGGCAGAAAAACACTCGGCGGATTCCAGTTCGAAGTGCAATTTTCATCAAAAAAAGATCTAGACCCAGGAGTGCATCAACTTTTTCCCATACATCATCGGTTATCTGCCGACCATTCTGATATGCCTGGCGCAGAGCAACGGCTCCTTGTGCCTGTCGTAGACGAAAACCACGATGACCCCTGTTGCGCTGCAGCTTCCGGAAAATAGTCGAGGCACTGCGTCCCAGTAGCCGGGCAATGGCAGCTTGCGAAACATTAGCGGCCAGAGACTCATAAATTTGGTATCGTTCGTCTTCGGTGAGGTGCGTGTAGTCTATGTGCAATCTCGATTTGCCGATCAAGGATGTGCAGTCTACCGCACCTCACCCCTGACCATTTCTTGATCAAAATTGCACTTCGAACTTGAATCCGCCATCAATAATTCATGATATCTATTTTTTTAAGCGCCAGGCGTCATACAAACTTCCCGACATACGGGTGCGTGAAATTTCCTAATACTGATTAAGCAAATTAAAAGATATACATCAGTTAATCAGGGGTTTTATTTTTGACGAAGCGCTTCTATCTGCTCTGCTAAAAACCTGATTTCATCACCAATAATCACAGGGATATTCAATGCTTTTGATTTGCGCAAATCTGGCGGAGACGGCTTATTCAGAGTGACAAGAATTGGGATCATTTTTTCACCCAACTTTTCCCTAAAAGCAGACAAGCGATGAATGGCGGTTTGATATTTTTGCTCCTTTCCCCATTGTCCTGTTTTGCATTCAAGTAAAATGATACGATTGTTTTTAAGTGCAACAACATCAAGATCAACATCAACATCATTTTCGTCTTCTAGGAACTTTTCTCCGTCATAAACAAACCTCAGCCCCATAGCTAAAGCATCCATTTCCATTCCTTGCAACTGACGGTAGCACCACTCCTCAAGCCACCCACCCCCAAAAAATCTGACCGCGCCAACAGTATCTAAGTGAACTATATTTCCGTCGAGTCGAACTAAACCTAACTCACTGGCTTCTTCAAAAATAGGAGTCAGCTTTCCGAGGCCTTTTTTCACATCCAAAAAAACTTTTATAGGCTCTTCATTCTCAGAATATCCTGTTTTTGAAAGTACGTCAGAAAGTTGACTTGAAATATTACCCGCAATGTTTGGATTTTTATAAAGACTAGATGTTAATTTTTTAGTAAAAGATGAACGAGCAGCTTCCTGCTCCTTCCAAAGCAGATTTGTGCTAACACAGGATGTAATGCTGATTCCTTGTAATTGCAAAACTTCATCGAATCGAGTGACTGATGGTAATACAACAGCAGGCTTCTCTACGGGCTCTACATAGCGAAATGAATCACTTTTACCATCAACATAAATCACCTCAATGTCTCGATCAGGATCAATTGCTTTGCCAAGTGCCAGCGACATCAGCTTAGTCCCCCCCGTAATATTGACGGATATTTTCGCATCGGGATGATTCGCTTGAATTTTAGCCATCGCACGAATACAGAAGAGACGCTGCTCGTTGATATCATCCGAAGGGAATGTGCTGATTGGATAGCAATGAATACCAAAGCCTTCTAATGTCTTTTTAAAGCGCCGTGCGTTGTCACGAATTTTTGAATCATCGCTCACCAGCAAGTAGACATAGTCTGGCTTAATGGACAATATTGGCAAAAAATTCTGCAGTTGCGCACCTGATGCAATAGCGACATGAACCCGTTGGGCGTTGTGTGCTTGCTCGCTTCGAGCCTTGAGCCCAAGTGATGACAAGTCCTCTTCCATGACAATAAACTGCCTCAGGTGTAGCTCGCAATCATTCAGCTCGGCAAGCGTAAGCTCTTCTCCTCGCCACTCCTCTGGAATGATCATAGAAAGATGGATATAACGAACGCCCCGTTGATTAAGCCCATGGACCATATTGATGGGCAATGTGCCAATGACCGTATCACCGGGCACAGGCAGCCCTGCATCAAGATGGCTTACCCAGTGATCGGCATGAATATCATGCTCCAGCGCCCATTCACGGCTGGCAGGATGGCGAGAAACAAACCAAGTTGTCATAAGACAGGCTTCCATTAATGGAGGCAAACCAGTACTTGCCTCATGCCTAAGGTAATATACAAAAGTAATTGCACAGCGCGCTTACTCGTAAAAATATCCTGACTGCCAATCAGTTGCTACGGAGTCTTGTTAATTGCTATAAATAACGTCAGAGCATCCATAACGATCACTCGCTATGGAATTACCACAATCCAAAAAAACCGCCAATACCCCCCACCACTGCACCTGCAAACGCACCAACCTTGCCCGCATAACGAGCACCTAAGGCTGCACCTGCCGCCGCGCCTTTTAGGGTGTCTGCAATGACGGAACCAATTCCTCGCTTAACCTCGGTCCGAGTTCTTTCAGAGACATGCTCCTTCTGCACTTGTCGGACAAACCCTAGTTTTTTGTCATTCGGCAAGGCAAACACCACCTCCTCGACCAAACGCGACAACTGCCATTGCTCTGCCGCTGACACAGCGACTACTCGCGAAGCCGGTACGCCAAAGGAAGATGCCACATAGGATGCGCGCACATCCAGATTTTGGCGCTGCTTTGCTCCTGGCTGGTGTTTTTCGATGTCCCATTCGCGAAATGGCTCAATCTTATCCGCCTGGGTCAGCACAAAAAAGAAAGGCTTGCCTGCATCCAGATGAGGCTTGACTACCTGCGTATAAAACTCCTCATCGACACTGTAAGCACGGTCATCTGCTTTTAGCGCCCATAGCACAAGATCAAGCGTTGGCAGCACTTCATCGTAAAGGGAATGATACTCGTCATCGCGCTCCCTGCTCTCTCCAACGCCTGGCAAGTCAACCAGCGTAATGCCGCCCTTATCACCAAGAGATAGATGAATCTCTTGTGGTGCTCGTGTGCAAGCCTCCACATGATTTACAGCGGCCACATCTTGTCCAAACAAGGCATTGCACAATGATGACTTGCCTGCGCCGGTCTTGCCCAGAATACCGATACGAGGACGGTAATTCATCATGCCGGATAACTTTTCCCGCAAACGAATCGCGGTTTCTGGCGGCAACTCCCCCAACAATACCTCAAGCCCCTCAATATCTGTTGGAAGATCATTTGAGACAATTGATTCACTTGTTATATTTAGGCGCATATTCATTGTAATTCTCCAAAGATTTATTTATTTAGGCGTACTGCTTTGATGAAGTAAGTATGCCTTACTAGTTTCGTAAGTGTTGTTTCACAAGCTTGTTAAGGAGGCCGCCTTGCGAATGTGCTGCATCAGCATTTTTCCTTGCCAGCTCTCATGAACGGATACCGGAATAACGCAGTCTTCTCCTAATTCAAATTGCTCTGCCACTTGCGCAATACGGCGCTTGAGGTGATGCCTTTGATTGATTCCTGGTTGGTTTTTGCTCTCATTCCACTCACGACAGGGCTCAATCTTTTCTGCTTGGCTTAGAACTACCACAACGCGCACATTTTTATTGCGAATGGCTGGCCGCACTAGCGTTGCGAATGCTTCTGCATCAATCCGCAATGAGCGGCTATCTGCTTTTACTACCCAAACGATCAACCGAGCAGTTTTAATCTGCTCTGCATACATTGCCTGATACTCCTCATCTCGGATTAAGCTTTCCCCTAAACCAGGCATATCAATAAGATTGATTGGAGAATCTGCATAAAGAGTGTGACTTTTTGGCTGCCGAGTACACGCAGCTACGGCACTAGTGGCTGATAGGTAATTGCCAGCCAATGCATTGAACAAGCTGGACTTTCCCGCCCCTGTCTGCCCTAACAGAACGACGGTAGGATATTGAGAGGCTATAATGCCGCGCAATAGGGACTCAAAATATGCATGATGAAAAGACAACATTCAGATAACCCCTTCATTAATGCCTCTGAAATAGAGTGAGGCGAACGAAGTGGAGTATGAGGAATCTATCAGGGAATTGACGTAATACAAGCTTGTGAGCCCCGACCTTGGCCAAGGAAGGGGCTCACTGCTGATGCTAATAAAAAATGATACGGCCTGGCGGAAGTGAAATACCGTAACTGCCTTTTTTCGTTCCTGTGTAGCAGGAAGTTTCATCTTGGTTCCAGATCATCTTCGGAGTCAAAAATTCATATAAATTTTTTGGAAGATATTTTTCTAGCTCAGCTTTTATATGGTTAATTCTTTCATTAAAAAAAGCAGCGGTCATTCCATCAGCAAGGCTTTCCAATGTTTTTTCTTTTATACCATCAACATCTGAAAGCATATTTATTATTTCATCAGTCTTTTTTTCATCATCGATATTTGGGGACTCCAGTCCCAAAAGAGCGCATAACTCTTCAAAATAGTAATCTCGTAAAATTATTTTATCTATATGGTCTTTTGCTAATTTTTTATCAGGACGATAGAAGTTTTTGAACTCGTTAATAGTGGCTTTTGCCATCATACAAAAAAATGCGAAATCTGGTAATTCCATATTAATTTCTTCGCAAATAACTTTATTATTTTTTGCCCTATTTTTCAGAATAAGAGACCGCCCCTCACTATCGATATACAACTCCAAATCACAAGCCCAATTCAAGCGTGTCTCGCTATCAGTAGGCATCGAGATTATGGCTTCTTCCTCTTCCTTGGAAACCCGCCCTCCAAAGTTAACTAAATCTACAAGACTGGAAAAATCCATTGGATTATTAGTTGTCGTATAAAGCGTAGGCAATGTGTCACGCAGACAAATAAACGGGATACTTGCCAATGTCACCTCTGCCAGACTGGCATCCAGCTTTGGCATATTTTCTTGTCTGCTTTCCAGATATCGGTGGCCTTCCGAAACAGTAGGAAACCAGAAGCCTCGATTGCTCTCAAAGCCTGTACTCACTAGCACATGGGTTAGTGTATCGAAATGGCGACCAAACATACCCATGGCGTAACCCAGAAAAAAGGTCATGGTTTTTCGGCCACCTGCCAATGAGGCATGAATACGGAAAGAGAAATCACCAAGGATATCGCCCTTTTTCCCTTTAGATAATTCGCGGGCATTGGCTATTTCTCGCACGGTAGCGATAATGAAATTACCCATGGACTCATGGTCTTTTGTCGTCCGGGAGTCATCGACGGGATTGCCATCTGTATCTGGAATGATCAATATTTGAGCCTTCCCAAACAAAGGAACAGGCCGCCCGATTTCGGCACAAAGGCGCTTAAGATGGCCTTCGTTCAGTAAGCCCTCCTGAGCCAACTTTTCCCCCATATTTGTGGTAATCATCCGGATTTCGTCTGGCCATGCGTATTGGTCAGGATCTTTATGAATTGCGTATAATGTTTCTGTGATGACCTGTGGCGACTCTCCACTTGTAGCCAACATAATATTTCTCATTATTCTGACAGTCCTTTTATTCAATTTTCTAGCCCGTTTATGTCAGATCGTTTCATGAATCATATTGGGTCAATATCGATTTAACATACCATACCCGTAAATATAATTTATCCCTGCAAAAATATATATTTATTTTGAGTTGTTTCGAATAGTTAAGAGCCGCGAACAGCTAATACTTCCCCTAACCGGGAGTAGTTATAGCTGTACCTCCCTCCTACATAATCTCTCTTCTGCAAAGATTATGAGCAATTCTGTAGTGGCCTAAATTGACTACTCTCGCCATTTGCTGACCTAAGCAGCGAATCGCAGCCTTTATAGCAATAATTTCACCATGCTAGGACTTTCTCACAAGCTTGTAGAAATCTAAACCCATTATAAATACAGCATAATTCATCTCTGGCCAGCACCTACTAGCGACACATATTGTCGACACTGCATTAAATAATTGAGCCTGACTAAGTCCCGATATGCCCGACTACATATTACTTAACAATGACTAATCGGCAGGCCTGCCACAAAGGCCACACAACCCTATCCCTATTAGAGACTATCTATATGACTACTCTTTCCATTGCTTTAGAGCCTGAACAGATTGACGAACTCTTATGTTTGCTGTCCGAGGGCTCCCAGACTGACGGGATATGCTCCCAACTTCGCGCCCATAAATCAGGACATTTGCATAAGCTGAGCTCTGACCATGCCAAAAAAATTCATGATGCCCTCGGTGATGTGTTTGATGAGCTACAACAGAAAAGTGATGCCATTAAACATACACTGCCCTTAATTTCAGAAAGAATTCTTAAAGACCTTGAGCCCGCACAAAACAAGGCAAAAGAGCTCGCTATCCAGTTTGATGCGCTGCGCGACTTGCCGAGAGGAAAAAAAAAAGAAGAAGCTCAGCTAAATCTCCATCGAGTTATTTCTGATGAGATGAGCAATGAACTCAATAAAGTAGCATCATTGTGGGGACAAGACCCTGTTTCACTCAACTGGTGTGATCATGAAATTAAGGTCCTTGCAAAGATCATTCCTTTGACTGGTGGAATACTCGCTCCACTAGGGCAGGACTTCGCCCGACTGGTCAATCCTGAACGTCTTTGGAAGTTACGCAATAGCCGTTTTGATCAGCTTGAGTTGCGCATTCGTATTAATGAGCAACGCAGCGCATTACGGTCACTATTTAATTTTTCTGTTAACTCTAATGTAGCTTCTCTTGTGAGATAGCAATTTACCAATTTTTTTATACAAAAAAGGGCACTTTTATTTTTGCCCTTTTTTGTATCACAACTGATGACAGATATTCGCTATTTGTCACCTGCCAATATGCCCATAAGGCCATCTCTCAGCACACAACCGCTGGGCAGTCTCCGTACCCATGCGCCGTGGATCGGGCTGAATCGCTAACCGCCCCAAGTCGAGACGATCCGCATCCCAACAGACTTGTATCGTGATGTCGTGACTCAGGCCGCCGTGGCTGTGACCTTCACAGGCAAAGGCCAGCTGATCTTCCTGATAGTCATTGATACCGTAAAGAACGCCGTTCATTTCTCGAACCAATAACGATGCTCGTTGGCCATGCTCTATGTCACGATCTTCATCTTCTCGGCAGCTGTCATGCATCAATGCAAACAGCGACACCACTTCAAGATCGGCACCATGCTCTGCACCCAAATACCGGCCTAGGCGCTTCACTCTGGCCCAATGCTGGGCACCATGAATGCCATCCCAATCCAGAATGAATTTTTGGCGAAGAAATGCAGAAAGCTTTGCTTGATAAATCATGTGTTATGTTCTGCTAATTCACTGCTTTTGGTTGATGAAATTGCCAGCGTATACACATTCAATCCGCACATCTTTAAATAACTGATATAAGGATTTATTGGTGCTTTCTTCTCTTTAATCTCATCTAACGGCGCACCCACTTCGGCTACAGAATTGCAGCTGATATCTACTACCACTGGCACGACATGCTCACGCTCACTTTCCAGGAGCACACCAGTACTGGGCGGGGCTAAATCTATGCTGGAAATACCAACTCGGA
>Ga0209582_1001752_pt1 | contig 10006 bp, 6 predicted proteins | sample KloWWTmetKNB5Kit_FD_187176 | JGI IMG/M metagenome (GOLD analysis project Ga0209582, IMG submission 187176) | Active sludge microbial communities from Klosterneuburg, Austria, studying microevolution and ecology of nitrifiers - Klosterneuburg... | ecosystem: Engineered > WWTP > Aerobic digester >...
TACATTCACGATTTTGTTTTTGACGACGGACGCATCCAGAATATCTATCTGCTGGACAAGAAAAAAATCGCCCGCAACAAGCTGCAGGTGATCAAACAGTTTGAGCAGACTGGCAGCCACGCCAACCGCTACGATGTGACCATTTTGGTGAATGGCTTACCACTGGTGCAGGTGGAATTAAAAAAGCGCGGCGTGGCGATTCGTGAAGCCTTTAATCAGGTACACCGCTACAGCAAAGAGAGTTTTAACGGCGAGCATTCCTTGTTCAAGTATTTGCAGCTGTTTGTGATTACTAATGGCACCGACAGCCGTTATTTCGCCAACACCACGCAGCGCAACAAAAACAGCTTCGACTTCACCATGAACTGGGCGAAAGCGGACAATAGCCTGATCAAGGATTTGAAGGACTTCACGGCCACCTTCTTCCAGAAGCACACCCTGCTCAATGTGCTGCTGCATTACTCGGTGTTTGATGTCAGCAACACGCTGCTGGTGATGCGCCCCTACCAGATTGCCGCCACCGAGCGCATTCTTTGGAAGATTAAAAGCGCGTATCAAGCCAAAAGCTGGAATCATCTTGAGGGTGGCGGCTTCATCTGGCACACCACCGGCTCGGGCAAGACGCTGACCAGTTTCAAGGCCGCGCGGCTGGTGACGGAGCTGGACTTTATCGACAAGGTGTTCTTTGTGGTGGACCGCAAGGATCTGGATTACCAGACCATGAAGGAATACCAGCGCTTTTCACCGGACAGCGTGAATGGCTCAGACAGCACAGCGGGCCTGAAGCGCAATCTGGAGAAGGATGACAACAAGATCGTCGTCACCACCATCCAGAAGCTCAACCACCTGATGAAAAGCGAGGCCGACTTGCCCATCTACGGCAAGCAGGTGGTGTTCATTTTTGATGAGTGTCACCGCAGCCAGTTTGGCGAGGCGCAGAAAAATCTGAAGAAGAAGTTCAAGAAGTTTTATCAGTTTGGCTTTACCGGCACGCCGATCTTCCCGCAGAACGCCCTGGGTGCGGAAACCACGGCCAGCGTGTTTGGCCGTGAACTGCATTCGTATGTGATCACCGATGCCATTCGTGATGAAAAAGTGCTGAAGTTCAAGGTGGATTACAACGATGTGCGCCCGCAGTTCAAGGCTATTGAAACCGAGCAAGACGAGAAAAAACTGAGCGCGGCAGAAAACAAGCAGGCCTTGCTGCACCCCGACCGTATCCGTGAGATCACCCAGTACATCCTGAACAACTACCGGCAGAAAACCCATCGCCTGCAGGCGGGCGCTGATCATAAAAGCAAGGGTTTCAATGCCATGTTCGCGGTCAGCAGCGTGGATGCCGCCAAGCTGTATTACGAGTCTTTCCGGGAGTTGCAGAAAAATAGCGATAAACCGCTAAAGGTGGCCACCATTTTCTCGTTTGCCGCCAACGAAGAGCAGGAGGCGGTGGGCGACATTCAGGACGAAAGTTTGGATCTGACTGGCATGGATAGCGCCATGAACAGCAGCGCCAAAGAGTTTTTGAGCGCAGCCATCACGGACTACAACGCGCTGTTCAAAACCAGCTTCAGTGTGGACAGCAACGGCTTCCAGAACTATTACCGTGATCTGGCCAAACAAGTCAAAGCCAAGGAAATCGACCTGCTGATCGTGGTGGGCATGTTCCTGACCGGCTTTGATGCGCCTACGCTGAACACCTTGTTCGTGGATAAAAACCTGCGCTACCACGGGCTGATGCAGGCCTACTCCCGCACCAACCGCATTTTTGACGCGACCAAAACCTTCGGCAACATCGTCACCTTCCGCGATTTGGAGCAGGCGACCATCGACGCCATCACCCTGTTCGGCGACAAGAACACCAAGAACGTGGTGCTGGAGAAGAGCTACAAGGAATACATGGAAGGCTTTACCGATGTGGCTACCGGTGAGGCGCGGCGTGGCTTTGTGGAGGTGGTGAAGGAGCTGGAAACACGCTTCCCCGACCCCGCCGCCATTGAAAAGGAAGCCGACAAAAAGGCCTTCGTCAAACTGTTTGGCGAGTATTTGCGCGTAGAGAACGTGCTGCAAAACTATGACGAGTTCGCCAGTCTGAAGGAATTACAAGGCGTCGACATGACCGACCCGGCAGCGGTGGAGGCGTTCAAGGCCAAACACTATCTGAATGACGACGATCTGACTGCACTGCAAGCCATCACGCTCCCGGCCGAGCGGAAAATTCAGGATTACCGCTCTACCTACAACGATGTGCGCGACTGGCTGCGCCGGGAAAAGTCCTCCGCCGAGAAGGAAAAATCCACCATCGACTGGGATGACGTGGTCTTTGAGGTGGACCTGCTCAAGTCACAGGAAATCAATCTGGATTACATCCTGGAGTTGATCTTTGAGCACAACAAGAAGATCAAGACCAAGTCGGAACTGGTGGATGAAGTTCGCCGCGTGATTCGCGGGAGTCTGGGTAATCGCGCCAAAGAGAGCTTGCTGGTGGATTTCATCAATCAGACCGATCTGGATGCGATTGGCGACAAAGCCAGCGTGATTGACGCCTTCTTCACTTTTGCCCAAGCGGAACAACAGCGCGAAGCGCAAGAGTTGATCACCACCGAGAACCTGAATGCCGAGGCGGCCAGGCGCTATATCACTACATCGCTCAAGCGGGAGTTTGCCAGTGACAGCGGCACGGAACTGAATGCTGTTCTGCCCAAAATGAGCCCGCTGAATCCGCAATACCTGAGCAAGAAGCAAAGCGTGTTTCAAAAAATCGCCGCTTTTGTTGAGAAGTTCAAAGGCGTGGGTGGGCAGGTCTAATGGGAGCGCCCCTACCGTTTTCGGTGGGGGCTATCCTTGCCCGCTTACCAATACAGCATCAGCTTAGAGCACCGTCGTTTCCGCGCGTAACCCACCCAATTCAAGCACCAACACATCCCCAGCGTGAAGTGCCGCCACGCCTTCCGGTGTGCCCGTCATAACCACATCGCCCGGCATCAGCGTAAATATAGTGGAGATATACTGCAGCAAGGCAAGCACTGGCGTAATCATGTCCGCTGTATTGCCCTGCTGACGCAACTCTCCATTTACCGTCAATGAAAATTTCGTATCCAGCAGATCACCAAAAGCAGCCGGCGCCATAAACGGCGCCAGTGGTGCCGCACCATCAAATGCCTTAGCCACTTCCCATGGGTGCCCGTTTTTTTTCAATACGTTTTGCACATCACGTAGCGTTAGATCCAGCCCTAGCGTGATGCCCGCCATTGCTGAACGGCACTCTGCCTCGCTGGCATTTTTTAATGTCTGACCAATCAAAACAGTCACTTCCGTTTCATGATGACATCCACCACGCCCGGCAGGGATCGCAAACGATGGCGATAGCGGCACCAGCGCCGTCGCCGGCTTCAAAAACAGAATCGGCGTTTCTGGCACCGCATTACCTAGCTCGCGCGCATGCGCCGCATAGTTGCGCCCCACACACACCACCTTGCCCACGGGCAAAGGGCAGGGAGAACCATCAAGAAATGTGTGCGAGTAACTCATGCAGCTATCCTATAGAAACCATGCTGTAGCAACTATCCTGTTGCGGTCACTCCGTTACGACCATCTTATTAAGGCCACTTTATTACGACGACGCTAACTGCTTCAGCCTTTAAGGGCATGCTCCACCAGAAACACCCGATCCTCACCAAAATAAAGATCATCGCCCACAAAGATGGATGGCGCACCAAAAGCACCACGAGCCACCGCTTCATCAGTCGCCGCTTTCAGCTTTTCCTTCACCGCCTCATCACTAGCCTGTGCCAACAGATCGGCAGGCAAAATATCGGCCAGTACCGCTGCATCGCCGATGTTCTTACCCTCGCTCCAATAGGCGGAAAATAGCGCCAAGGCTAGCGCCTTTACCTGCGACGGCTCAGCCGCCGCCAAAGCCCGCATTGCCATCAAGGAGTTAGTCGGAAAAACTGCCGGAAAGGTGTATGCCGTGTCGTAATAAGCAAACAAGCGCTTCAGGTCCTGCGCCATATAGCGTCCTTTTGCAGGAACAGAAATAGGCGCCTGATTGCCGGAGGCCTTAAATACCCCGCCCAGAAAAAAAGGCCGCCACTCAACATCTTTCAGCACATCCGAGCGCGCCACCTGAATTGCGGCGACATAACTGTAAGGACTGACAACATCAAAAAAGAATTCGACTTTCTGACTCATGATAAATCCTCATTTATTCGTTTTATTATTTCGCCAAACCAAAAATATATACTCGCCGACATACCAATACAATTTCATAAAAACCTGAATATCTTTTACGACTTAGGCATATCCTTACATATCAATCAACTTTCCCGGATTCATGACATTATTTGGATCAAATACTTTTTTAACGGCTCTCATGTATTCAATTTCAGCTTCAGAGCGTGTGTAACTGATATAGGGTTTTTTAGTCATACCCACACCATGCTCTGCAGATACCGAGCCGTTGTACTTGGCGACGGTTTCAAACACATGGCCATTAACGCCCTTGCATACCGCAAAGAAATCCTCCTTTGCCATATCATCGGGCTTAAGAATATTAAGGTGCAGATTACCGTCACCGATATGACCAAACCACACCACGCGAAAATTAGGGTATTCTTTTGACACGATGGCATCAATGTCGGCAATAAATCCCGGCACGCGCTGAATAATCACGGAAATATCATTCTTATAGGGCGTAAATCTTGCGATAGTTTCAGAAATATCTTCACGCAGGCGCCACAAGTTTTTTGCCTGGGTTTCATTCTGGCTCATCACGCCATCCACTACCCAGCCCTGCTCCACGCAATGCTCAAACAGCGCCATGGCTTCATCGGCCATCGTCTCAGAAAGCGCCTCAAACTCTAGCAACGCATAAAATGGCGTTGCTGTTTCAAACGGACGGGCAATGCCCGTGTGCTCAATCACCAGCTGTGTGGATAGCTCCGAGAAAAACTCAAACGCGGTAAGGTCGAGTTTTTTCTGAAAGGCGGCCAACACCTTCATCACCGATTCAAAGTCCGGCGTGCCCAGCACTAGCACACGCAGATCACGCGGTTTACGCTCTAGCTTCATGGTCGCCTCTACCACCAGCCCAAGCGTGCCTTCAGCACCGATGAAAAGATGACGGAAATCGTAACCCGTCGCGTTTTTCACCATGTCTTTGTTTAATTCAAGATAATCGCCCTTGCCAGTGATCACCTTAAGGCCCATTACCCAGTTGCGGGTCATGCCATACTTGATGACTTTAATGCCACCCGCATTGGTACCGATATTGCCGCCGATCTGGCTGGAACCCGCACTGGCAAAGTCGACCGGGTAATACAGCCCCTGCTCCTCGGCAAAGTTTTGCAGCTGCTCAGTCACCACCCCGGCCTGAATACGCACCATACGGTCTTCTGGCACAAACTCGAGAATCTTGTTCATGTGATCAAAGCTGACCACCACCTCACCGTTAGCCGCCACGGCACCGGCAGACAGGCCGGTACGCCCGCCAGATGGCACGATGGCAAAGCCAAGCTCATTGGCCAGTAGCACAATATCGCGCACCTGCTCGATCGCGGTCGGAAAGACAATAGCGGCAGGGTTAGGACTGTAAATCTTTGTCCAGTCAACGCCCCACGTCTTCAGGCTGTCCGCATCGATTTTCACGCGGTTCTCACCAACAATCGCGATCAGACGGGACAGTACTTCAGGGGCAAGCGACATGACGGGCAACTCCATACAGGGCAGAGGTCAGACAGGGCAAACTCAACGAACCAACAGGCATATCTTCAGACCATTTCTGTCTGACCAGCGCTGTGTCTCGCAAGGCACTGCATGGTAGCATATGCAGCTTATTTTTCCGGCTTGGCACCCCCGCCAGGCCCTGTAGCCCCGAGGATGCCCATGAGCCAGCTCTCTCTCGATAAGTCCAAGATCCGTTTCCTACTTCTGGAAGGAGTGCACGAGAACGCCCTGAACGTGCTCAAGTCCAACGGCTACACCAACATTGAGTACCTGAAAACAGCACTGGACGAAGATGCCCTTATCGAGAAGATCAAGGACGCCCATTTCGTCGGCCTGCGCTCACGCACCCAGATCACCGAGCGCGTCCTGGAATCAGCTAACAAGCTGGTCGCGATTGGTTGCTTTTGTATCGGCACCAATCAAGTCAATCTCAAGGTCGCCATGGAGAAGGGCATCCCCGTTTTTAACGCGCCGTACTCCAACACCCGCTCCGTTGCCGAACTGGTGCTAGGCCAAACCATACTGCTGCTGCGCGGCATTCCAGAAAAGAACTTCATTGTGCACCGTGGCGGCTGGTCCAAGTCTTCGGAAGGCTCTTGGGAAACGCGTGGCAAAACGCTGGGCATCGTCGGCTATGGCAGCATCGGTTCACAGCTGTCCGTGATTGCTGAGTCCCTTGGCATGACCGTGATCTACTATGACGCGGTCACCAAACTGGCGCTGGGCAATGCCCGCCAAGTTGGCACCATGGATGAACTGCTCAGCACCGCTGACGTAGTCACTCTGCATGTCCCCGAGCTGCCTTCCACCAAAAACATGATGCGGGCTGAGCAGTTTGCCAAAATGAAGCAGGGCGCCATCTTCATCAATGCCGCGCGCGGCACCTGTGTCGATCTCGATGCGCTGGCCGACGCCATCAAGAGCAAGCATCTGAACGGCGCTGCTATCGACGTATTCCCGAAAGAGCCTAAGGCCAACGGCGAAATATTCGAATCGCCACTGCGCGGCTTGGAGAATGTTATTCTCTCCCCGCACATTGGTGGCTCCACACTGGAAGCCCAGGCCAATATTGGTCTGGAAGTGGCCGAGAAATTTGCGCGCTACTCTGACAGTGGCTCCACGCTGTCCGCCGTCAACTTCCCAGAAGTAGCCGTGCCACAGCAGCCAAGCAAGCACCGCCTGTTGCACATTCATCGCAACGTGCCCGGCGTACTGATGAACATCAACCGCGTCTTCGCCGATAATAACATCAACATCAGTGCCCAAAGCCTGATGACCAATGAAGCCATTGGCTATTTGGTGATGGACGTGGACAAGGAATACTCCTCAGTTGCACTGGAACAACTGCAGAAGATTGAAGGCACTATCCGCACCCGCGTATTGTTTTGATTCTCACCTGACTCGCGGATGAGCGGATGAAATGAAAAAGCCCCAGTCATGGGGCTTTTTCATTTCTGTATTACCTTCCCGCAACCACTTACCGAAAGCCCTGCAGCAAACAAACTACTGCAGCACGTCCATCAAGCGGCAGGCTCTACGCCTTTTCTTCGCTACCAATCACTCTATAAACCACCGCCCCAAGAACCGCCCCTGCAATCGGTGCCAGCCAGAACAACCAAAGTTGCGCTGTCGCCCAGTCACCAACATACAGGGCCACTCCCGTGCTGCGGGCAGGATTCACCGAAGTATTGGTAACAGGAATCGAAATCAGGTGGATCAGGGTAAGGCTCAAACCAATCGCAATGGGCGCAAATCCTTTTGGTGCGCGCTTGTCCGTAGCGCCCATGATGATGATCAGAAACATCATGGTCATTACCACTTCCGTTACCAACGCAGAGATCATGTTGTATCCCCCTGGTGAATGCGCCCCATACCCATTGGACGCAAAACCAGCAGACACATCAAATCCTGCCTTGCCACTGGCAATCACAAACAGCACTCCCCCTGCCACCAGCGCCCCCAGTACTTGCGCCGCAATATAAGGCAGCAGCTGACTGGCCGGAAAGCGGCCGCCCGCCCAAAGCCCCACCGATACCGCCGGATTGAGGTGGCAGCCGGAAATATGGCCGATGGCAAACGCCATGGTCAGTACGGTCAAGCCGAAGGCCAGCGCAACACCATAGAAGCCAATACCCAGCTCAGGAAAAGCGGCCGCCAAGACTGCGCTGCCACACCCCCCAATACCAGCCAGAAAGTACCGATAAACTCCGCTCCATAGGCTTTCATCATGATCATCCTTGTTTTTTTAATGCCCAAAATAGGACCTTGAGCAACTTTTAGAACAAAAATGCACCATTAACCAGTACCTAACTACCATGGAACAATCACCTGCCGCCTTCCCACCGCTCGCATCCCCCTCTAGACTCAGTAGTGCTCACATTTTGCCCCTGCTCTCCGGAGACACCATGCGCCTTGCTCGTCTACTGCTCCTCCCCGTCCTTGCCCTGTCTGCCCAGCTGGCTCTGGCTGCCCGCCCTACGCTGGCCGTGCTTCCCTTTACCGTGGATAAGCAGGTAGTACTGGTAACCTCCAATGCCATTCTGACCGGAACAATAGAGGGGCAGACCTCGCTACTGACCGACGAGTTAATTCATCAATTGGTGGCCACGCGCAAGTTTGATGTACTAGAGCGTCAACGCGTTGATGATCTGGTGCGTGAAAAAGAGTTTCAGAGCAGCGACTACGCCTCTCCGGAAGAGGCCCCAAAAATTGCTCAATTACTGGGTGCCGACTACTTTGTTCTGGGGCGCGTCGATAATATGGGCGCCGAATCGATCAGCAAATCTATTCCCTACTCCACTCAAGTGGTAACGCAGCAAGAAGGCCACCTTAAGGTATATCTGCGCGTGATTGATGCTCGTAGCGGCCGCATTGTTGCGGCAGAAAAACTCACGCAAGAATCAATTTTGCGCAAGACCAGCAAGGGCGAAAACATCAGTCGTAAGTTGATGGCCGATGCGGCAGCCACCATGGTCAGCCGTATTACTGATACTGTTTTCCCACTGCGTATCGCTCAAGTTGAAGGTAAAGTGCTTTACCTTAACCGTGGTGCCGATAGCAGCGGCCTTAAAGTGGGCGACTTAGTACTTGTGCTGAGTCAAGGTGCTGCTGTGATTGATCAGGATACGGGTGAAGCGCTGGGTAACACCGAGACGGAAGTCACTCAGGCCATCATTACGAACGTGCAACCTCGTTTCGTGAAGGCCGAGCTGACTGGTGATGGCACCGTAAAGACGGGCATGTTGGTTCGTAAGTCGACTATCAGCCCTACCGCCCGCACTGCACCTACTGATGCATCGATTGATGCACCAAGCGGCCCACGCTGGTAACTGCTAACAAGCGACAGGATTGTCCTCAAGATGCCCGTATTGCGATCTTTTATTGCCCTGCTCTTGCTGCCACTAGTGCTAGGTGGCTGTGCGGGCAGCTCGGTCATGAATCCTTATCCAGGCCAAGCACTGGCGTGGCAGCAGGCGATGAGCCAGCAGAAACCGGATATCGCTCTCGCCGCTCTGGAGAAGAAGCGCAACAGTGCCGACCGCCTGCTCTATCTGCAGGAGCGCGGCCGTATTGGCTTATTGGCCAGCAATACCGACGCCAGCAAACAAGACTTTGATATTGTCATCAATAACTACCGTATCCGTGAAGAGCGTGCCGTGATTTCTGGCTCAGCCTCACTGGCCACCGGCGCCAGCCTGCTCACCAATGACAATGCGCGGCCTTATACCGGCAGCCTGTATGAGCGCATCTTTGTACACCAGTATCAGGCCCTCAACTATCTGGCCACTGGTGATGCCAGTGGTGCGCTGGTGGAAGTACGCCGCGCCAATTTAATCCAAAACGAAGCGTTGGCTAAAAAGGAAAATGCGGTTGATGCGGCTCGCGCAGATGCCGAACAGAAAGGCTTTGATACCGACCGTTACGACAATTATTTCAGCGGCATGGACGAGGCCGCTGGCCGCGTAAAGACCGGCTTTCAGAATGCGGCTACCTTTTACCTTTCTGCCCTAATCTACGAAGCCACCGGCAATACCAATGACGCCTACATCGACTACCGCAAGGCATTGGAGTTGGTTCCGAACAACCCTTATGTGCAACGGGATGTGGTTCGTACCGGGCTCAAGACCGGCATCGACGACGCCCAAAAGCTGGCACGCCAGATCGGCAATGTTCAGGTAGGGCCAAAAGCGAATGAAGGCGAACTGGTGATTTATCTTGAAGAAGGCTTTGTGCCTCCCAAGATGTCTCTCAGCATTCCCATCTGGACCTCAAAAACCCTGAA
>Ga0209582_1001764_pt1 | contig 9958 bp, 9 predicted proteins | sample KloWWTmetKNB5Kit_FD_187176 | JGI IMG/M metagenome (GOLD analysis project Ga0209582, IMG submission 187176) | Active sludge microbial communities from Klosterneuburg, Austria, studying microevolution and ecology of nitrifiers - Klosterneuburg... | ecosystem: Engineered > WWTP > Aerobic digester >...
TATGCGCGTGTTCCAACCCGGCTCAGACCGCGTCACTGACGAGGAAGTCATCGCCCATTTTGATAATCCTTCCCTGCATGCACGCTTTGGCAACGATCTGTCCGATGCATTGCAAGCCATCGATCTGATCAGAGGTGCCTCGCCTGCTTTTGACCATGAGGAATTCCTGGCCGGCAAACAAACCCCCGTGTTCTTTGGTTCGGCCATCAATAACTTTGGAGTGCGGGAAATTCTTGATGCTCTCGTCGATCTGGCACCACCACCCGAATCACGCAATGCCATTCAGCGGGAAGTTTTTCCCGATGAGCAGAAATTCTCCGGCATGGTATTCAAAATCCAAGCCAATATGAATCTGGCCCACCGCGACCGGATTGCATTTGTGCGCATTTGTTCGGGTCATTTCAAGCGCGGCATGAATTTAAAAGTCGCACGTAGTGGCAAGGATATCCGTACCAGCACGGTCGTATCGTTTCTATCCCAGCGCCGCGACATTCTTGAAGAAGGCTATCCGGGCGACATCATCGGCATACCCAATCACGGCACGCTGCAACTGGGCGATACGTTGACCGAAGGTGAAGCATTGCAATTTACCGGCTTGCCTTTTTTTGCACCGGAAATTTTCCGCACGGTGGAAATTGCCGATCCGTTGCGCAGCAAACAACTCAAGCTGGGATTGGCACAGCTGGGTGAAGAAGGCGCAATCCAGGTATTCCGCCCACATTTAGGCAATATGCTGTTGCTCGGCGCTGTGGGCACCTTGCAATTTGAAGTGGTGACACATCGTTTGCAGCATGAATATGCCGTTACCGCGCGCATTGCGCCTGCCAAATATCAATTAGCGCGCTGGATTACGTCAGAAGATCCGCGTGAATTGCAACGTTTCATAGAAGCGAATGCACACCGCATTGCCTACGATGCCGTGGATGCGCCCACTTTCCTGGCTTCTTTTGGCGCTGAACTGAGTGTTGCGCAGGAAAATTGGCCAGCGATTCGTTTTCATAAACTGCGCGAACATGCCGGTCTGGTTTTTCAGAGCCATATGAATGGATAAATGACAGCGCACATGATGCCATGGCCACAGTTTCTTCTACTGCTGATCCTGCTCACGTCACCCGCCCTGGCCGGTGATCTAGGCCAAACAAGCGCCGAAAAACTGACCCGATTTGCGGTGATAGGCGACATGCCATACACCGACACTGAATATGCGTTGCTGGAACAACCTGGTGGTGCGATAGCCGCTGCCATTAAAGCACTCAATCCCCCTGTGCTGATTCATTTGGGCGACTTTAAGAAAGGCCGGTTAAGTTGTACCGACGAACTCTATAAGGAGCACTACCGGCAAATTGCCTATCTAAATCCGCACAAGACCGTCTACACGCCCGGCGACAATGACTGGACAGACTGCGATCGATTCAGCCTAGGGTCACGCCATGACGAATTGGAGCGACTGCAGTATTTGCGCCAGCTTTTTTTTTATCAGGACGAACTTCGTCTATCACAAGACATCTCCGGACTTGTTCGACAGGAAGGTTTTATTGACAATGCCCGCTGGATGATTGATCAAGTGATTTTCGCCACCTTGCATATCCCCGGCACCAACAATGGCAGAAATGAGATTTCTCGCAGCAATATCCAGCATGCCTTGAATGAAGCGGATATTCGCGACCAATTCAATGAGAAATGGTTGGATCAATTATTTCAGTCAGCAGAATCCGCGCAAGCGGTGGTGATTGCTTTTCACGCAGACATTTTTATTTTCGATCATACCAAACCCCTGTGTACCATTGACAATCGCACGGAATGCGACGGTTATCAATTAATACGGGACCTGATTAAACACAAGGCAGCACAGCTTAAGAAACCAATTTTGTTGATTCATGGCGACACGCAGGCATATTGTCTGCACCAGCCCTACCACGAAATACCCAATCTCTGGCGGCTCAACGCGCCGGGAGACTACAAATACATCGATGCCAGTCAGGTAATATTTGATCCGGACAACAAAACATCGCCCTTTACGGTGACCGGCCTGCTAGACCAGAAACCGGTTCCGGTCGCTTGTAATTATGACTTATTCAGTTTATTCATTGATTCTCGATTCTTAACCTTGGAAACACCATCATCATGATTTTCAGCATGACAGGCTATGCAACGGCCACTCAAGAAACTCTTCATGGATCTATCAGCCTGGAGATACGCTCGGTCAACAATCGCTATTTGGATATCCAATTTCGTCTACCGGATGACTTTCGCAAACAAGAACCTGCCATGCGCGAGTTGTTGTCCGCGCAACTGAATCGCGGCAAAATCGAATGCCGCCTTAATTTCTCGCCTTCCACGCAAACGGGGGACAATCAACAACTTGACCACGCACTGCTGGAAAAGCTTCTGCAACTTGATCAAACGATTAAAACATTGCACCCCGCGGCACAGTCACTGACAGTAGCGGAAATCCTGAAATGGCCGGGCATGCTGGGAAACGACAATTTGTCCAGTGAACAATTGGGTGAAATGAGCATGACGCTCTTGCAAACGGCACTTGAGGATTTAAAAGCCTCCCGGGTGCGCGAAGGCAACAAATTGAAATCTGTTTTACTGGAACGCCTCGATCAAATGCGCCAGCTCTTAACCACCGCATCTCCGCGCATTCCCACCTTGATCGCCGCTTTCGAAGAAAAGCTGCGCACCCGCATCGAGGAAATCCTGGGTAATCAGGAAGATGAACGCATACGCCAGGAAATCACGCTGTTTGCCGGAAAAATCGATGTCGACGAAGAACTATCGCGCTTGCAATCCCACCTGGATGAAGTGGAGCGCATTTTGAAAAAAGGCGGTTCGGTCGGCAAACGACTCGACTTCATGATGCAGGAACTGAATCGCGAAGCCAACACCATCGGATCAAAATCAGTGGATCTGGAAATATCCCGCATCTCGATGGAACTCAAGGTACTGATCGAACAAATGCGCGAGCAGGTGCAGAATATTGAGTGATGGGCTTCGGCACAGTGCCCCGTATCCCACCTAAAATCTATGCCAGCACATCCACCGCAGACGAATACGTCAACCCTAAGTCCCGCGCTGCCGCTTCATGAGTCAGTTTTCCGCGGTACACATTCAATCCGTTGCGCAAGTGCGGATCGTCAATCAGTGCCTTGCGATAACCTTTGTTCGCGAGTGCGATGACAAAGGGCAAGGTCGCGTTATTGAGTGCAAAGGTGGAAGTCCGTGCAACAGCACCGGGCATATTGGAAACACAATAGTGCACCACGCCATTCACGGTAAAAATAGGGTCCGCCAGCGTGGTGGGTTTGGAAGTGGCAAAGCAACCGCCTTGATCGATGGCGACATCCACCAGCACAGCGCCCCGATTCATACGGCTGACCAGCTCGCGGCTGACCAGTTTGGGTGCTGCCCCACCGGGAACCAGCACGGCGCCGATGACCAGATCTGCGCTAGCGACATACTCTTCCAACGCATCCACCGTCGAGAAAACGGTGTTGATTCTTGATCCGTATTGGAAATCCAATTGCTGCAGACGATGAATGGATTTGTCCAACACCGTCACATGCGCTTCTACGCCCATCGCCACGCGCGCAGCATTGGTGCCGACCACGCCACCCCCGATGACCACGACGCGCGCAGCAGGCACGCCGGATACGCCACCGAGCAACATGCCGCGCCCGCCTTGATCCAGCTCGAGTGCATGCGCACCGGCCTGAATCGCCATGCGGCCAGCCACTTCACTCATCGGCGCCAGCAACGGCAAGCCACCGTAGCTATCAGTCACGGTTTCGTAGGCGATGGCGATGCAGCCGGAATCCATCAAACCGTTCGCTTGCACCGGATCTGGCGCTAAATGCAAGTAGGTAAATAACACCTGCCCTTCGCGCAATAATGGAATTTCTGATGATTGCGGTTCCTTCACTTTGACAATCAGATCGGCCTGGGCATAAATCTCTTGCGGCGTTTCAACGATTTCGGCACCAGCGGCCAAATATTTGTCATCCCCCAAGTCAATCTGAATCCCGGCATTCGTTTCCACCATCACATGGTGGCCATTGGCAACCAGTTCACGCACGGCCGTCGGCGTCAGTCCCACACGGGATTCATGAATTTTAATTTCCTTAGGCACGCCGATGAGCATTGGTTTCTCCACTAATAGAAAGTTGTCGAACTGGATTAAAAATAATTAATTTACCGGATATTCAGATAGTACTTCGATGTCGTTCGTTTGTGCATTGAATCATTGAGTGACCCTCTTTTTATAGAATGCCGCCATTGGCACCGATATCCTGCCCAGTTACCCATCGGGCTTCATCGCTCACCAGAAATAGCACAATCTGAGCAATGTCGTCGACTTCTCCAATGCGCCCTAGCGCCGCCATGGCAGCCATGCGCTCAATATCCGCTACAGTTTTGCCCGCTCTGAACAATTCGGTATTCACCGGTCCAGGTGAAACGGTATTGGCGGTAATGCCTCTTTTGCCCAGTTCACGAGCGAAAATGCGCGTCAATTGTTCAGTCGCTGCCTTGGTCGCTGCATAAGCGCCATATTTGGGCAGCATCAAGCGCGTAACCGTGCTGGAAATATTCACCACCCGCCCATGATCAGCCAATCGGGTAGCTGCTTCGCGCAAAGTGTAAAAAACACTTTTAAAATTCACATCAACTATATGATTGAATTCGTCGTCCTGAATATCCGCGATTTCCTTGAAAAGAAGAATGCCGGCGTTATTAATCAGTATATCGATGTGATTGAAATGTTCGGATGTTGTTGCAAACAATTTGCGCACGTCATCGGGATTGCTCACATCGGCCTGTACGACCTTGCATTCACCGCCGGCGTCTGCAATGGCTGCGCACACTTTATCAGCGGCCGCTTTATTGGTTGCATAATTAATGACGACCTGGGCCCCGGCATTGGCTAAGGTCAGGGCAATCTCCGATCCGATGCCCCGCGAAGATCCTGTCACAATGGCCACTTTTCCATGCAATGACTTCATGTTCGAATCTTTGCATGGAAAACCTGCTGATTTGATTTACCGGGACAGTTCATGTTTTTTAAGTAGCTCTACGAGTGTCTGATGATTTTGCTTCTGCGCCCAATTTAACGCATTGTCGCCATGTTCATTTCTAATCGCCGGGCTCGCTCCGTTGGAAAGCAGAAACGTGACTGCATCCACATGATTGCCTCTTACCGCCATCATTAACGCGGTGGTGCCATTATCGGAGGTTGAATTGATATCCGCCTCACCGGTCAGCAATAAACGAAGTATGTCCAAATGTCCGCCCGAAGCCGCATAAATCAAGGGATTCCATCCATGATGATTAATTTCCGCGCCTTTGATGTAGAGCTGCCTCACCAATTCGGTTTGGCCATGATAGCTGGCCAGCATGATCGCCGTTTCACCAAACTTATTGCGAGTATCCAGCTTCGCGCCCGCATCAAGCAGGACCCGCGCCAGTTGCAGATTCTTTGTCTGTGCAGCGATCATCAAGGGCGTGTAGCCATCCTGATTGGGAATATCCGGGTTTGCACCCTTTTTGAGCAGTTCAGTTACATCCCATAACTTATTGTTTTCTATGGCCCAGAGTAAATCTTCCTGAATGCCCGCGCGCGCATTGAACGCCTGGCCAAAAATTAGCGCTGCCATTAAAAACATTAGAAAACGCGACTTAACAAGCAGGCAGCTCATCTCTCGACACTTTAAATAAGTTAAAAAAATTATCGGTGGTGGCAGTGGCAATATCTTCCACTTTCATGGCACGTAATTGAGCAATTTCTTCAGCCACATGGCGCACAAATGCGGGTTGATTCTGCTGACCGCGAAAAGGCACCGGGGCAAGATAGGGCGAATCCGTTTCAATCAGCATTCGATCCAGTTGAATGTTCTTGGCGACTTCTTTTAAAGCCACGGCATTTTTAAAAGTTACGATGCCCGAAAATGAAATATAGAAATTCATCGCTATCGCCTGCTGCGCAACGTCCCAGCTCTCCGTGAAACAATGCATGACTCCGCCTACCTGATCAGCGCCTTCCTCCTGCATGATGCGCAAAGTATCCGCCGCGGCTGAGCGGGTATGGATGATCAAAGGCTTGTTCGCTTGCCGTGCTGCACGGATGTGTTGGCGAAAGCGCTCGCGCTGCCATTCCAGATCGCCTTGCAGACGGAAATAATCCAGTCCGGTTTCGCCGATAGCAATCACTTTGGGGTGCTTGGCCAGATCAGCCAACTCAGCAGCGGTCGGTTCCACTTCATCTTCATAATCAGGATGCACGCCCACAGAAGCAAACAAGTTTTCATGCGCCTCCGCTAATGCCCGTACGCGAGGGAAATGCGGCAAATTAACACTCACACATAGTGCATGAGTGACTTGATTTTCCTGCATTTTGAGCAGCAACTGATCCAGGTCTTTGGCCAGATCAGGAAAATCAAGGTGGCAATGTGAGTCAATAAACATAACGATCTCTTCAAAAATTATCGTGTTCCGCGCAGCGCGTCGGCCCAACAATTGGGTGTTTCAAATAAGCGCACTTGTTCTAATTGCAGGTGATTGCCGTAGCTATCCTGATAAGCTTCATCTAAAATGCCAAAAGCGATCAGCGCCAAGTTTTCTGCGGTTGGTTGAACATTCAGCACCACCGTTTTATGACCCTCGATGGATTGCAAAAATTGCAATACCTTTGTATCACCTGAATAGACCAGGAATGCATGATCCCATTGATCAACCAGCACAGATTTGGCAATACGCTTCACTTCTGAGAAATCCATGACCATGCCTTGCTCAGCAACGCCTTCGTCAGCGATAATGTTACCAGATAGTGTAATTTCAATCATGTAGCGATGGCCATGCAAATGGCGGCACTGGCTGTTATGTGTCGAAATGCGATGGCCAGCATCAAATTCCAGTTTGCGTGTGATTAACATACGTACAATTTTAATAGCGCGAAATAAATAGGTGGAATTGTAACATTGCAATCTAACTCTGAACTATTGAATACGACGGACCATAGCCGGGATAGCGCTGGACTCACTTATGTTTACCCGGTGATCTCACGTCGCGCTGGCGGTGTTTCCATTGGCATCAATCTCAATCCCAACAATGCATGCAACTGGCGATGCATTTATTGCCAGGTGCCCGATCTCAAGCGCGGTTCTGCGCCACGTATTGATTTGCACAAACTGGAAACCGAGTTGCGCTCTTTTCTGCAGGCACTGGTTCATGGCGACTTCATGCAAACCCATGTGCCCGTGGAAGCAAGAAAAATTCACGACATTGCTTTGTCCGGCAATGGCGAGCCGACCAGCGCAAAGGAATTCGAGTCCGTAATCGAGTTAATTGGAAATATCCTCAAGGATTTCAGCGCACTACAAGATTTAAAGCTGGTGCTGATTACCAATGGCAGCTTGATTCATCGGCCAGCGGTACAAGCTGGATTGGAACGGATGGCACAGTTGAATGGGGAGGTTTGGTTCAAATTTGACCGTGCACTCAGCGCAGAAAGACAACGCATCAACAACTCTCCCATCAGCCTGAAAAAAATACGCCATCATCTGCAAATCGTCACATCGCTGTGCCCTACCTGGTTACAAACCTGCCTATTTCAAATCAATGGCGAGCCGCCCGGCGAGCTGGAAACAGAAGCGTATCTCAAATTTATCCAGAGTCTGAAAGATGAAGGATTACCGCTCAAAGGCGTGTTACTGTACGGCATCGCGCGCCCATCGCTACAACCCGAGGCTTATCAGCTCACCCCAGTCAGCGAGTCTTGGTTAACTGCACACGGCGAGAAAATCAAAGCACTCGGGCTTGCAGTTAAAGTGAATCCCTAGTCGTTTTTGTCAAATTTGCCAAGCAGTTTCCATAAAAACACAGATAAAGAATTTTTATTGTCGCAAATTTACAACAAAGTGCATTTTATTGATATTTATCAACACTCATTCCTTATATAATTGATATTTATTGCATTTATTTTATGGCAAATCAAGGAATCAAGCTTAAATCGAAATAACCACGAACAAAAGCATTCAATCTGAGCTTTAAGATAAATTCTTATCACTTATAATAGCAAGCGCAGATCATTTAATAAAAACAATGTCATACCCTTAATAAGGTTTTTATTGACTGAGAAAATGGCAGCCTTTTCTCAGTCGGCATAATTCCGCGCTATCTGTATTGGCATTCTTACAACAGGAGTTCCTTAATGAGTTCATCAGGCGACTTTGTTTTTTCAGTGAAATCTTTTACTGAATTAAAAGTGCACTTAGTAAAAAACTTGCAGCAGTTATTTAAACTCTGTTTGTGCTGTTTCGGCGTGATGTGCCTGGCCTTCCAGGCTCATGCAACCAACCCGGCGCCAGCCAACTCGGCCACCAGCTCCCCTGCTCCGGCACCAGCAGCAGCGGCGCCGGCAGCTGAAAATAAAGCAGCCAGTGCTGCAACCTATGACAAATCCAAAGTACCGCCAGTCAGCGCCCCTTCGCGCCCGGGCTTGTTTCTGCTGCCTCCCACCGGCCCAGGCTATTATTCGCTTTGGGACATGGTCACAGGCAATAAGCGTGAAAAGCCACCGGTAGCGCCGTATGCACCCTTCGCGCTGCTGACCACTCCTTCCTATGACATTGATTTTCGTTATCTGGATAATCCAGAACATGAAAAAGATATTTTTGATCCCGTCAAGAGAATGCACTTGGGTAGTGATTGGTTGCTATCGTTTGGGGGTAATTTCTGGTATCGCTATATTCATGAAACCGATAGCCGTCTGAATGCTGCGGGCACTAATAATGATTTCCATATGCTGCGTACAAGATTCCATGCGGATTTATGGTACCGGGATAAAGTGCGCTTATTTGCTGAAATGATCGATGCGCGTGCTTTCGGTTCTGAGTTGCCTCCACTGGTAACCGATAGAAACCATGCAGATATTTTGAATCTATTCACCGATCTTAAAGTGGCCAATGTTAACAATGGTCCTGTTTATCTTCGTGTCGGTCGTCAAGAATTGATGTATGGCTCACAACGCTTGATCTCTACGCTCGACTGGGTAAATACGCGCAGAACCTTCCAAGGTGTGAAAGCTTTCTGGCGTACCCCTGAGTGGGATTTGGATGCATTCTGGACGCGTCCGATGGTGATTGAGAAAGGTGATGTTGATAATTGGGATACGCAACAAAACTTTTTCGGTCTGTGGGCTACTCATAAACCAAAACCCGGACACTTAATCGATTTGTATTTCCTAAGTCTGGAAAACGACCGGAATATTGCGGCGGTCAATTTATCGCGCAACAATATTCTACAGGGCGATTCCCATGTACATACATTAGGTGGTCGTGTCGCTGGAAATTTTGACAATTTCCTGTATGAACTGGAAGGCATGTATCAATTCGGGAAACGATCCAGCCAAGATGTTTCCGCATTCGCAGTCGCTACCGGTGTCGGTTATCGTTTACCCTTGCCGATGAATCCACAAGGTTGGATACGGTATGATTTTGCTTCCGGCGATAGCAAATCCACTGATGGCAGAAGCAATACATTTAATCAGTTGTTCCCGTTTGGACATTACTATCTAGGGTTTCTGGACCGTGTGGGACGTCAGAACATGCATGACATCAATGCACAATTCACCTTGCATCCCATGCCATGGATGACCTTTATTACTCAGTACCACAGATTCTATCTGGCTAATAATCGCGATTATCTGTACAACGCGGGGGGCTTGGCCACGCTGAGAGATGCTACTGGTCAATCAGGCAGTCATATCGGGGATGAAATTGATTTTCGTGTCAATTTTCACGTTAGCCGCCACCAGGACGTGCTGTTTGGATATTCAAAAATGTGGAGCGGCGAGTTCCTGAAAAAACAAGTACCAGGAATCTCTCCTGACTTGATTTATGTTCAGTACAATATCCGCTTCTAGCTCTACCCTGGTCTAGGAAAAGCTGATTAATTGACTGCA
>Ga0209582_1001766_pt1 | contig 9957 bp, 9 predicted proteins | sample KloWWTmetKNB5Kit_FD_187176 | JGI IMG/M metagenome (GOLD analysis project Ga0209582, IMG submission 187176) | Active sludge microbial communities from Klosterneuburg, Austria, studying microevolution and ecology of nitrifiers - Klosterneuburg... | ecosystem: Engineered > WWTP > Aerobic digester >...
GCTGAGCGTTGTACCAATAGTTGTACCAGCAAGCGATAAGTATGGTGGGAAGCTAATAGGTATTCTTGGGTGCCATAAAACAGAAAACCCCGCATTTGCGGGGTTTAGAGTGCGGTTTCAGGACTTTGTAGGATGACCTAAAACTGCTTTTTTGGTGCCCAGGAGAGGACTTGAACCTCCACGTCTTTCGACACTAATACCTGAAACTAGCGCGTCTACCAATTTCGCCACCTGGGCTCAGTGGCGCGCAATTTATAGCCACTTCATGGGATTGTCAACGTCTTCGCGCTATAATGAGGCTGATTGTTCATTTCGTGGCCAGTGGCCACCCATGCAGGAAGTTTCTATGTCCAAGCCTACTTGGCAGGACCCCCACGCCGGCCGTGAAGCCGAGCGGTACGAAAACCCGATTCCAAGCCGGGAGCTGATTCTTGAGCTTCTGGTTAACGGCAAGAAGGCCTTGGCGGCCGATGAGATCGCCGCCCACTTTGGCCTTGTTGACGAAGATCAGACAGAGGCCCTCCGTCGCCGCTTGGGTGCGATGATCCGTGACGGTCAGGCACAGTCCGATCGTCGTGGGGTCTACTCCCCTATGGATGAGTCTCACTTGATTCGTGGGCGCGTCATGGGCCATCCCGATGGCTTCGGCTTTCTCATTCCGGATGACAAGTCGCCCGATCTGCTGCTGACTTCCCGCGAAATGCGCCGGGTCTTCCATGGCGATATTGTGCTGGCTCGTGAGTCAGGCTACGACCACAAGGGCCGCCGTGAGGCTCAGATCGTCCGTGTTGATGAAAAGCGGATGAAGAAGTTGGTTGGCCGCTATTACGAAGAGTCCGGCAATGCCTATGTGGCGCCGGATAATGCCCGTATCACGCAAGAAGTCCTGATAACCAATACGGATCACAATGCAGTGGTCGGTCAGTTTGTCTGTGTCGAAATACAGGATTACCCCAAGCTTCGTAACCTGCCAACAGGTCGCGTCGTTGAGGTGCTAGGCGACTTTATGGCGCCAGGCATGGAAATTGATATTGCCATTCGCAATTACGATATCCCGCATGTGTGGCCCGTCGAAGTGGATCGCGAAGCCGCTCGCCTCGATCCGGAAGTAACAGAGGAAGAAAAGAAGGATCGTGTCGATCTTCGTGATCTTCCACTGGTGACGATTGATGGCGAAGATGCGCGCGACTTTGATGATGCCGTGTATTGCGAAAAGCGTCGCGGTGGATTCCGTCTTATCGTAGCCATCGCCGATGTCTCGCACTATGTGCGTAAAGATACGGCGCTGGACACTGAAGCACTGAATCGTGGCAACTCGGTTTATTTCCCGCAGCAGGTCGTTCCTATGCTGCCGGAAGTTCTGTCGAATGGCCTGTGTTCATTGAATCCGCATGTCGATCGTCTGTGCATGGTTTGTGACATGAATATTTCACTGGCCGGGCGTGTTACTGAGTACAAGTTTTATGAGGGTGTGATGCACTCCCATGCGCGCCTGACATACACCAAGGTCAGTGCCCTAATTGAACGGCCGGATAGCGATGAAGGCCGTCAGGTCGCCAAAGAGCATGCAAAGGTTGTTGAGCCTGTGCAGCGGTTGCACGATCTTTTCAAAGTGCTTCGTGCAACACGCGAGACGCGCGGTGCATTGGACTTTGACAGCAACGAAACCCGCATCGAATTTGGCAGTGATCGCAAGATCGAAAAAATTGTGCCAGTTACACGCAATAAGGCTCACATGCTGATCGAAGAGTGCATGTTGGCAGCCAACGTGTGTGCCGCTGATTTTGTGGCAACACAGCATCTTCCTGCGCTGTATCGAAACCATGAAGGTCCGCGTAACGAAAAGCTGCTTAAGCTGCGTGGTTTTCTCGGAGCATTAGGCCTTTCGTTTACCGCCGATGCCAAGCCAAAGCCAGCAGATTTCAAGGCAGTGATCGACAAGATCCAAGAACGTCCAGACAAGCACATTATCGAAACCATGTTGCTGCGCTCATTGTCTCAAGCCGTTTATGGCCCAGAAAATATCGGGCACTTTGGTTTGGCGTATGAGGCGTATGCACACTTCACATCGCCGATTCGTCGTTATCCCGACTTGCTGCTGCACCGTGTGATTCGTGCGCGTGTGCAGACTGAGCATTCGATGTTTGGTGCCATGGGTGACAAGGTACGTCGTCTGCGCGGCAAAAAAGCAGAAGGCACGGGCATGCCGGATATGGCACAGATGCTGACGTATGGTGAGCATTGCTCCATGACAGAGCGCCGTGCGGATGAGGCGACACGTGAAGTGGTGTCGTGGCTGAAGTGCGAGTACATGCAGGATCACATTGGAGATGAATTCGATGGTGTGATTTCTTCCGTGACGTCATTCGGTATCTTTGTTGAGCTGACGGACATTTACGTGGAAGGCTTGGTACACATTAGTCGTTTGGCGAGTGATTTCTACGAGTTTGATGCCTCCATGCAGAAGCTGGTGGGCAGTCGTTCCGGTACGCAGTTTGCGCTGGGCGATAAGGTCCGCATCAAGGTGGCGGGCGTGAACCTAGATGAGCGCAAGATGGATTTCGAGCTTATCGGCGGCGGCAGCAAGCTGCGTCGTGGTGGCCCAAAGGCAGCATCAGAAAATGCACCACGTGGCCGTAATGCGGGCAAGGGTGGCGGCAAAGATGATGGCGGTGACCGCAGTAAGTCAGGCGAGCGTCGTAAGCCGGGTGAGCGCCCTGTACGAGAGCAGCCACGTAGCAGCGGTGCGCCTGCCAAGCCGTCAGGCAAGGGCAGTAGTCCTGCCGCCAAGAAGTCAAACGATGGCAAGCCATCCCCAAAGCCTTCTGCCGGTGACGGCAAGGGACAATCTGGCGGACGCAAGAAGAAGTAAATGGCCAAAAATATTGTGATCTGCGGCCTGCATTCAGTGCAGGCCTATCTCGACCGTCATCCAGAAGGCATTCTGGAAGTATTCCTGCTGAAGGGGCGTGATGACGAGCGCATGAACAAGCTGGTGAAGGGGCTGCGTCCATTGGGTGTGACCTTGCAGTGGCGTGAGCGTGGGCAGCTTGATGAGTTGGCCGGGGATGCGCATCACCAAGGTGCTGTGGCGCGTGTGCGCGAGCAGGCCCCAGGTGATGAGAACGACCTTGTGGTGTTTCTGGATGGACTGGAAGCGCCTCCTTTTCTCCTGCTGCTAGACGGCGTGACCGATCCACATAATCTTGGCGCTTGTTTGCGCAGTGCCGATGCCGCCGGCATACATGCGGTTATTACCCCGCGTGACAAGTCGGCATCGATTACGCCAGTAGTCCGTAAGGTTGCTGTGGGTGCCGCAGATAGCATGCCCTTTTTCCAGGTGACCAATCTGGCACGCACCATGGAGATGCTCAAGGAGCGCGGTATCTGGCTAATGGGTACTGCACTCGAAGAAGAGGCAAAGTCGCTTTACGACGTCGCGTTGACCGGGCCAATTGGCATCATCATGGGGGCAGAAGGTTCAGGGATGCGCAGGCTCACACGTGAGTTGTGTGATGTGCTGCTCTACATTCCCATGGGCGGCAGTGTGGAAAGCCTGAATGTGTCTGTTGCAACCGGAGTGACCCTGTTTGAGGCGATGCGCCAGCGTACTCGCCTTAAGTCCTAATCGACGCTAGTTAACATCGCCCAAGGCGATGCACAAAAAAAAGGCCGCGACGGAAAACCGTCGCGGCCTTTTTACTGCGTGATCAATTTAGTGTGCGCTTAAGATGATCTGAATGTTATCTGGAGTTTTGATGCGCATCTCAGCATCGCCGATAGCGGGGGGGAGTGTGCCGTTGGCAAGATCACTCATTGAGCCGCCCAACACAATACGCTCCATTGCGATATGCAGATTGTCGACGCCCTTACCAAGGTCGACTCGGATGGCGTCATTTTCAAAGAAAACGCTGGTATTCACCATGGCCAAATTGCTGATGGTAAAGCGGCCAATATGGATCCCTTCTTTGGAGCTGCCATCGAGCAAGGCAATATTGCCCAGTGACATGCGTGAAATACTGCCATTGATACGAACCAGCGGAGTATTGGTTGCCGTATCAGGATTTGATAAGACAGTTTCCAGTGGCCCATTCAGTCGAATGTTAAGAACGGAATCAGCACCAAATGCCATGAAGTTGTTCGCAGGCCCAATATCCCATCCTGTTCCGTTGCGAGTGGCACTGGCAACACCCAGCTGCGTATTGGACAGATCGACCACTATGTCGCTCTGGGTATCCAGTAGTACGCGAATGCCAGTATTACCGGTGGCACTTGGAATGGCCCACAGGTTGGCATTGATGGTGCCAGTAGTAATGTTAAGTGGATCGATCACGAAGGCGCCAGAAGCGGGCGTATTGGGATTAGCTGACGAAATCCAGCCATCGCTGTCGACAACCGCCGCACGAACGCGCGCTTGGGTGGAGAACGCCAGACCAATACCATTGTTATCAATGAAAGAGGGGTTAGCATTAACGATCGAGTAGTAATTGCCACCGGTTTCCCAAACAAAATTACCGCCAAAGAAAGGCGACACATTGTTGAACAGAAGCTGCTGGAAGGCAAAGCCGTCAAGATTGAGTGCCAGTGCGTCAGCACCCAGTCGGTCGTCGATCAGCGTCAGTGGGTTGATCATGGTATTTGGATCAATGCTTAAACGGATCTTTGAGTTGCGTGTATCAACGAGCAGGCCACCGAGTGCATCAATAAAGGTGACAGAGGCTAGGTCGCTTGCCTCAACCGGCTGCATGGGAAAGCTGCGGAATGTCGTGCGGGTGCTCGCAGGGTCAATATAGGTTGGATTGAGGCCATCACGGGCTAGGCTGATGGCTTCTTCAAGGGTGTCGGCAGAAGGATTGCTGCTGTCGTTAGCAGAATCTACTTTACTGCCTGACGTGCTACTTGAGCTGGTACTAAGGCTGCCGCCATCAAGGTCATCTAAATCATCAAGATTATCGAGGCTGTCGAGATCCAGATTAACGCCAGAAGTCGTCACGCCATCTCCAGAACCGGATGTGCCGTCCCTAACTTCGCCAGTAATTCGTTTTGGCGCGCATGGATTATTTTTGTTCAGTGGCTTGCCATCCGGGCCCACTTCCTCGTCCTTGCACTCACGCTCAGGGGGAGTGGGAGAAGGGGGGGCGCCGTCATTTTTGGCGTAGTCGACCACGGCCTGCAGGAAGTCAGTGTAGGAGGCGTAATTCTTCAGTTGGGGACGCTCGGTGGTCGCCTGCACGCCACTGCTGATTAGCAGCGCAAGCAAGGCGATCACTCCTAGCGGGCCTTTCATGATGTTCATCCTCTACCCCTCTTCTGATGACGCGTCAGGCGCATCATCCTTTTTTAATTGTTATAGCAGCCTTATAGCGCGGCGCTTATTTTCGTTGCTGCAATCGCCACCTTTAATAGGTGGTCTCAATCGTGATGTGCATGGGTTGCTGTAAGGTAACGCCGGCATAAGTACTTGGTGCACTATTAATGGCAGGCTCGCCAGGCTTTAACTTGCTATCTGTAGGGCCTAGGTTAGACGCAGTTGCGTCGCCGTCATCAGCAGAGTGTTCCACCGTTAGTGAATTCGCGATACTGGCCTGACTCATGTCGCTCCCATCAATGGCTTGTAGCGGGAAGCTCAGGTGCGTAGTTCTGTTATAGCGGATACGGGCCTTGTAGTCCGGGTGCGAAATATCCTTAGCCAGATTGACGGCAACATCCAAATCTTCCGGCCCGGTGATGGCCAGTGGTGGCGGTGCTGATTCGCTGGTTGGATCGACGCCATCAGGCACGGGGATTGGTTGAGTAGAAGGTGCTTTGCTGGCGTGCGTTGAGGCTGATGGCCGCATAGGCGCTTTCGGCTCAGGCGCAGGACGAACTTCCCATGCAATCAAGGCCTTCATGAATTCATCGTAGGAGGAAAACTGCTCAAGCCGGGGCCTTTTGTCATCTGTAGAGGCGTGCAGAGGCGCTGACGCAAAGGTCAGGGCGAATACAGCCAGCATAAGAAGAGACGAAAGCGGTTTCATGGCGCCCGATTTCCTGCCTGTTGTTGTAGTTTTGATACAGGTCACCCTTGATGGTAACGGAAATTCCCTGCGACCAACAACTATCAATGTCATCATATCTGTCGGCCTGACAGGCGGCTTCCCTTGTTGCGGGGAAGGGATTCGCGTAAACTTCGCCCCCCTTTGCCATCCTGCAAAAGGGCGCCACCGGATTCCGGAGGTGACCTCCTTGCTCTTGCTGCGTAATAACGGCAGGGGCTGTGCAACCCGTAAGGAGCAAAACATGCGTCATTACGAAGTCGTGTTCCTGGTACACCCCGATCAGAGCGAGCAAGTGCCCGCCATGGTCGAGCGTTATACCGGAGCCATCAAGGAAGCTGGTGGAACCATTCACCGCCTTGAAGACTGGGGCCGCCGTCAGTTGGCCTACCCGATCAACAAAATTCACAAGGCTCACTACGTACTCATGAACATCGAGTGCGGCCAGAAGTCTCTGGACGAGCTGGAAGAAGCTTTCCGCTACAACGACGCGGTCATTCGCAATCTCATCATTCGTCGCGACGAAGCCATTACCGAGGAATCGATTATGGCCAAGGGCGCGGAAGAGAAGCGCAGCCGTAAAGCCGCCCGTTCTGACGAAGGCACTGATGAAGTGACCTCCGAGGAAGCTGGCGAGTAAGCGGTTACTTACTGCGTGGAAGTTAATGCCGTTCGGATCACAGGTCTTATTAAGGAGCTCAAGGCTTCTCGGACCAGCCCGGCCGGTGTGGTACATCGTGAACTGATACTGGAACACCGCTCTGTTCAGACTCTGGATGGGCAGCTGCGCGAGGTACGCGCCCTAGTGACCGTAAAGGTGACAGGGGACATCTTGGCGCAACAGGTGACCGGTCTGGTACCGGGAAACCGGATCACGGTGAGCGGGATGCTGGCGCAGGCCAGTCACCGAGACACGCAGCAGTTACTGATTCACGCGCAAGCAATTGAGAGATTCGAATAGGAGAGCAAACGTCATGGCACGTTTCTACCGTCGTCGCAAGTTCTGCCGCTTCACCGCGGAAGCTACCAAGTACATCGATTACAAAGACACTGAAACCCTGAAGCAGTATGTTTCTGAGACAGGAAAGATTGTCCCTAGCCGTATCACTGGCACGAAGGCCCGTTACCAGCGTCAGCTGGGACTGGCTATCAAGCAGGCCCGTTTCTTGGCTCTGCTGCCTTACACCGATAACCACCTGTAATCTAGGAGACGAGTGATGGAAATCATTCTACTTGAGAAGATCAAGAACCTAGGTGCTCTCGGTGCCAAGGTTGTTGTTAAGTCCGGTTATGGCCGTAATTTCCTGATTCCTCAAGGAAAGGCTGTTCCTGCTACTGAAAAAAACGTCGCCGAGTTTGAAGCTCGCCGTGCCGAACTGGAAGCCAAGGCCAATACCGTTTTGGCTGATGCTCAGGCCCGTGGCGAGCGCATTAGTGCGCTGGCTGTGGTCATTGCTGCTAAGGCAGGCGATGAAGGCAAGTTGTTCGGCTCCGTGGGTACCCGTGACATCGCTGAAGCCATCTCTGGCCTCGGTGAAACGGTCGACAAGAGCGAAGTGCGTCTGCCTAATGGCGCACTGCGCAATACCGGTGACTATGATGTAGACGTGCAGCTGCACGCCGAAGTCACGGTTCCGGTTAAGGTCACCGTCGTTACTGCCTGATCGGTAGGCACAAATCACCCTCTCTTCGGGGCGGGTGATACACAAGAGGCGCCTTAGGGCGCCTTTTGTTTTTGTGATGAAAGGGCAAGTGGCCTGTAATGCCAGCTGCCTTTGCCACCTGACTCGGGTAATCTTTGCGCTTCACTAAAGAGTCTGCCATGAGCGATATTCCTTCCGCTATTGTCCCTTCCAGTGCTGCCGACGACTCGGTGGCTAACCTCAAGCTGCCTCCTCATTCCCTGGAAGCAGAGCAGTCCGTGCTGGGCGGTCTTATGCTGGAAGAAACGGCATGGGATCGGGCGGCTGAAATTGTTTCTGAGAACGATTTTTATCGGCGCGATCATCGCCTTATCTTTAAGGCTATCTCCATTCTGGCGGACGAAAGTAAGCCGCGAGATGCACTGACGGTGTCGGCAATGTTGGGCCATCGTGGAGAGCTGGAGGAGGCGGGTGGCATGGCCTACCTTGGCGAGATCGTCAAGAACACCGCGTCGGCGGCCAATATCGGTGCGTATGCCGAGATCGTGCGAGAGCGCTCAGTGTTGCGTCAGCTAATCCGAGTGTCTTATGAGGTGTCGGACTCTGCCTACCAGCCGCAAGGGTCAACCTCGCGCGAAATTCTGGATGCCGCCGAGCGTAAGATATTCGCTATTGCCGAGCAGCATCAGAAGGGCACAGGGCCTCAGCCAATCCGCCCGCTACTGGCGCAAACAGTTGATCGTATTGAGCGGCTTTATAGCTCTAACACGCCTTTTACCGGCCTTTCTACAGGCTTTGACAAGCTCGACGAAATGACATCGGGCCTGCAAAAAGGGGATCTGGTAATTGTGGCGGCACGTCCGTCCATGGGTAAAACCACGTTTGCCATGAATCTGGTAGAGAACGTGCTATTGGGCGGCGCACCGGTACTCGTGTTCTCTATGGAAATGCCGGCGGAATCGCTGGTGATGCGTTCGCTGTCGTCGTTGGGGCGTATTGACCAAAATCGTGTGCGTTCGGGTAAGTTGGAAGAAGAGGATTGGCCGCGTCTGACATCGACCATGGCCATGCTCAATGAGCAAAAGCTGTTTATTGACGATACCGGTGGTTTATCGCCAACCGAAGTTCGTGCCCGAGCTCGCCGAGTGGCGCGTGAGTGCGGCGGTGCGCTGGGCCTGATCATGGTCGACTATTTGCAGCTGATGCGTGTGCCCGGTTTGGAAACTAATCGTGTTAATGAAATTTCAGAAATTTCGCGCTCATTGAAGGGCTTGGCAAAAGAAATGAATTGTCCGGTGATTGCGCTGTCGCAGCTCAATCGCTCTTTGGAGCAGCGCCCTAACAAGCGGCCGGTAATGTCTGATCTACGTGAGTCCGGCGCTATTGAGCAAGACGCCGACGTCATCATGTTTATCTATCGTGACGAGGTTTATAACCCAGAGTCTGAAGACAAGGGCACGGCCGAGATCATTATCGGGAAGCAGCGTAACGGCCCCATCGGTAAAGTCCACTTGGCTTTCTTGGGCAAGTACCTGCGTTTTGAAGATTTGGCGCCGGAGTACTATCGTGAGCGTCGTCAGGACGATGATTAATGCGTGAGACGGTTCTGTGTATCAGTCGCGCGGCGCTGCAGCATAATCTGCGGCGAGTGCGGGAGTGCATGCCAAGTGCTTATGTGATGGCCATGATCAAAGCCGATGCCTATGGTCATGGGGCGCTAGTTGTCGCCGAGGCGTTGTCCGAGGCAGATGGCTTTGGTGTGGCATTTTTGCAGGAGGCCCAGGCGTTGCGGGCAGCCGGTATTTCTCATCCTGTCACTATTCTGGAGGGTGTATTTACCCCAACAGAAATGGCCGAGGTGGTGCGGCTGGAATTGGCCACAGTGGTGCATCAGGAGTCTCAGCTAGCTCTACTAGAGGCAGTGCCTACGGCAACGCCAGTGGATGTCTGGCTTAAGATTGATACCGGTATGCATCGGCTGGGCTTTGCGCCAGAGCAAGTGCTGGCTGTTTGGCGCCGTTTGCAGGCGTTGCCGGGAGTGCGTTCGGTAGGTCTCGTCACGCATTTTGCCCAAGCCGATGAGCCAGAAGCGCCGCAGACAGCACAACAGATTGAAGTGTTCCGTTCGTTGCAGCAGGCCTTGCAGAAAGAGGCGGGCCTTGCGATTCCCGATAGTCTGGCCAACTCTGCAGGCATTCTGGCATGGCCGACAGCACAGGGCCGTTGGGTGCGTCCTGGCATCATGCTGTATGGCAGTTCACCATTTAGGGATCGTTCTG
>Ga0209582_1001767_pt1 | contig 9956 bp, 4 predicted proteins | sample KloWWTmetKNB5Kit_FD_187176 | JGI IMG/M metagenome (GOLD analysis project Ga0209582, IMG submission 187176) | Active sludge microbial communities from Klosterneuburg, Austria, studying microevolution and ecology of nitrifiers - Klosterneuburg... | ecosystem: Engineered > WWTP > Aerobic digester >...
CCACCAAACTTGCTCGACAACACCGTCGTGATCGCCGCCGTCAAGGTCGTCTTGCCATGGTCCACGTGTCCAATCGTCCCCACGTTCACATGCGGCTTCGTACGTTCAAATTTGCCTTTGGCCATGTTCCTATTCCCCTAAAGAACAAATCACTTCTTGTTGATGATTGCCTCGGCGACATTCTTCGGCGCCTCGGTGTAGTGTTTGAATTCCATCGAGTAGGTGGCGCGGCCCTGGGAAAGGGAGCGCAGCGTGGTCGAATAGCCGAACATCTCGGCCAGCGGAACTTCCGCCTTGACCAGCTTGATGCCGCCGACCTGGTCTTCCATGCCCTGCACCATGCCGCGGCGGCCGGACAGGTCGCCCATGACGTTGCCCATGAAATCTTCGGGGGTTTCCACCTCGACGGCCATCATCGGCTCGAGCAGGACCGGGTTGGCCTTGCGCATGCCGTCCTTGAAGGCGATGGAAGCTGCCATCTTGAAGGCATTTTCGTTCGAGTCCACATCGTGGTAGGAACCGTCGAACAGCGTAACCTTGACGTCCACCACGGGGAAACCCGCCAGCACGCCATTCGGCAGCGTCTCGTTAAGTCCCTTTTCCACCGCCGGAATGAACTCTCGCGGAACTGTGCCGCCCTTGATGGCATCGATGAATTCGAAACCCTTGCCGGCTTCGTTCGGTTCGAGTTTGAGCCAGACGTGGCCGTACTGACCACGACCGCCGGACTGCTTGATGAACTTGCCCTCGATTTCGGTACTTTTCTTGATTGCCTCGCGGTAGGCCACCTGTGGCGCGCCGACGTTGGCTTCGACGCTGAATTCGCGCTTCATGCGATCAACCAGAATCTCAAGATGCAGTTCGCCCATGCCCGAGATGATGGTCTGGCCGGATTCCTCGTCGGTACGCACGCGGAAGGATGGATCTTCCTGTGCCAGGCGGTTCAATGCGATCCCCATCTTCTCTTGGTCGGCCTTGGTCTTCGGCTCGACGGCGACGTGGATCACCGGCTCGGGGAATACCATCTTGACCAGGGTGATGACCTTGTCCGGATCGCACAGCGTCTCGCCCGTGGTTGCTTCTTTCAGGCCGACCGCAGCGGCGATATCTCCGGCGCGAACTTCCTTGATCTCCTGGCGCTGATTGGCATGCATCTGCAGGATGCGGCCGATGCGCTCCTTCCGACCCTTGATCGGGTTGTAGATTGTGTCGCCTGATTTCACCACGCCCGAATAGACGCGGAAGAAGGTCAGCTGACCGACGTAGGGGTCGGTCATGATCTTGAATGCCAGGCCGGAGAACGGCTCGGCGTCATCGGCCTTGCGTTCGCCTTCCTTGCCGTTTTCAAGTTCGCCCTTTACCGGCGGGATGTCTGTCGGTGCCGGCATGAAGTCGATGACCGCATCCAGCATGGCTTGTACACCCTTGTTCTTGAAGGCAGAGCCGCACAGCATAGGCACGATCTCGCTGGCGATGGTACGTTGGCGCAGACCTGCCTTGACGTCAGCCTCGGAGAGGGTACCCTCTTCGAGGTACTTGTTCATCAGTTCTTCATTCGCCTCGGCCGCCGCTTCAAGCATGTTTTCACGCCACTCCTGGGCCTTGTCGGCAAGGTTGGCGGGAATGTCGCGCAGATCGAACTTCATGCCCTGGCTGGCATCATCCCAGTAGATGGCCTTCATGCGGATGAGGTCGATTACACCTTCGAAATTTTCTTCGGCGCCGACAGGTACCTGCAACGGCACCGGATTGGCCTTGAGACGGGTCTTCATCTGTTCGTAAACCTTGAAGAAGTCCGCGCCTTGACGGTCCATCTTGTTCACGAAAGCCAGTCGCGGCACCTTGTACTTGTTGGCCTGGCGCCACACTGTCTCCGACTGCGGCTGAACTCCGCCTACGGCACAATAGACCATGCAGGCTCCATCCAGAACGCGCATGGAACGCTCCACTTCGATAGTGAAATCGACGTGGCCGGGGGTATCAATGATATTGACCCTATGTTCCGGGTAATTGCTGTCCATGCCCTTCCAGAAGCAAGTGGTGGCGGCAGAAGTGATGGTTATCCCCCGCTCGCGCTCCTGCTCCATCCAGTCCATAACGGCGGCGCCATCGTGCACCTCGCCAATCTTGTGCGAAACGCCGGTATAGAAAAGAATGCGCTCCGTGGTCGTGGTCTTGCCGGCATCAATGTGGGCACTGATGCCTATGTTTCGATAGCGCTCAATCGGGGTCGTGCGTGCCACTTTGCTAACCTGCCTTATCTAAACCAAACCGCCAGGGCGTCGATATGGGACACCATGGCGGATATTTTCCTATCAAGGCCGGCAATCCCGGCCACTCATCAAAATCGGTAATGCGCGAAAGCCTTGTTGGCATCGGCCATGCGGTGTACTTCCTCGCGCTTCTTCACTGCACCGCCACGGCCCTCGGCGGCTTCCAGCAATTCGCCGGCGAGGCGGGCGCCCATGGATTTCTCCGAGCGCTTGCGGGCCGATTCGCGGATCCAGCGCATCGCCAGCGCGGCGCGACGAACCGGACGGACTTCTACCGGTACCTGGTAGTTGGCACCGCCAACGCGACGGCTCTTCACCTCAACGGACGGCTTGACGTTGCTCACCGCCTGCGTGAAGACTTCAAGCGGATCCTTGCCGGACTTGCTCTTGATCTGATCAAACGCTCGATAGAGGGTGCCCTCAGCGACCGATTTTTTGCCGCTCATCATCAAGACGTTGACGAACTTGGCCACATCCTGGCTGCCGAATTTCGGGTCAGGCAGGATGTCGCGCTTCGGAACTTCTCTACGTCGTGGCATATTCTCTTACCCCTGATCTTCCTGTTAAGCAGCCTTCGGCCGCTTGGCACCATACTTGGAACGGCTCTGCTTGCGGTCCTTGACGCCCTGCGTATCCAAACTGCCACGCACGATGTGGTAGCGCACGCCAGGCAGATCTTTGACGCGGCCACCGCGGATCAGCACCACCGAATGCTCTTGCAGGTTGTGGCCTTCACCACCGATATAGGAAATCACCTCAAAGCCATTGGTCAGGCGTACCTTGGCGACTTTCCGCAGTGCCGAGTTCGGTTTTTTCGGCGTCGTTGTATACACGCGTGTGCACACCCCGCGCTTGGCAGGGCAATTTGCCAGCGCCGGAACCTTGCTCTTGGTGACCGGCGCCTTGCGCGATTTACGCACTAACTGGTTGATTGTTGGCATATTTTCGAATTTCCAAAAAACCAAGGCGGCTTTTAAGCTGCGCCGCCCCGGGATTCGTGTTTCTCGCGCAGCGCGCGGTTTTGCCGCGCCGTTCGCAAAGAGGCCGGATTATAAGGGCATTTTCCGATCTGCGTCAACCAGCCGGAGTGTCCTCCTGGACTGTCCCTTCCTCGACAGCCAGCTCATTCCCGATCGAAATGTCCTCACCGACAGCCTGCATGCGCCGCGTGCGGTGATAGGCCAATCCAGTACCCGCCGGAATCAGGCGGCCGACAATGACGTTTTCCTTGAGGCCACGCAACTCATCGCGTTTGCCCATTATGGCCGCCTCGGTCAGCACCCGCGTGGTTTCCTGGAAGGAAGCCGCCGAGATGAAGGAATCAGTCGACAGGGATGCCTTAGTAATTCCGAGCAGCAAGAATTGGTACTCGGCCGGACGCTTGCCCTGATTCACCGACTTGTCATTCTCATCCAGGACTTCGGCTCGCTCGACCTGTTCCTCACGGATGAAATGGGTATCACCAGGATCCGTGATGACAACGCGGCGCAACATCTGGCGCACGATCACTTCTATATGCTTGTCGTTGATCTTCACGCCTTGCAGGCGGTACACGTCCTGCACTTCGTCGATGATGTAGTGCGCCAACTCCTCAACCCCCTTCAGCCGCAGGATGTCATGCGGATCTGCAGGGCCATCGACAATGAATTCACCGCGGTTCACCACTTGGCCGTCATGCGCCATAACGTGCTTGTCTTTGGGAATCAGGTATTCGTGCGCCGTGCCATCCGGCTCGGTAATCACCAAGCGCTGCTTGCCCTTGGTATCCTTTCCGAATGAAACGGTGCCGGTGACTTCTGCCAACATGCCGGCGTCCTTAGGCGAGCGGGCCTCGAAGAGCTCAGCCACGCGCGGCAAACCGCCAGTGATGTCGCGGGTCTTGGATGATTCTTGCGGGATGCGCGCCAGAATATCTCCGACACTGGCCTCCTGTCCGTCCCTCACAGTTATGATGGAGCCAACCTGAAAGGTAATCGTTACCGAATGGTCGGTCCCGTGGATTTTTACTTCCTCGCCGGAGGCAGTGAGCAATTTCACTTGGGGGCGCAAACCTTTCGTGGCTGCGCTTGCCTTTCGCTTCGGATCAATGACAACAAGAGTCGATAGGCCGGTGACCTCGTCGATCTGCTTGGTGACTGTGGCTCCTTCCTCGACGTTCTCGAATTTAACCGTGCCCGCATATTCGGTGACGATCGGTCGAGTATGCGGGTCCCAAGTTGCCAGTTGCGAACCGGCTCTTACATGCTTGCCGTCATCCACCGCCAACATTGCGCCGTAGGGGACCTTATGACGTTCGCGCTCGCGGCCATGGTCGTCAGTCACCAGCACCTCGGCGGAACGCGCAATGACTACCTTCTCGCCCTTTGGGTTCGTTACATAACGCATGTTCTGTGTGAAGCGCACGGTGCCCGCGGACTTGGCTTCGACATGCGAAGCGGAAGCCGCGCGCGAAGCAGCGCCACCAACGTGGAAGGTACGCATCGTAAGCTGTGTCCCGGGCTCGCCAATCGATTGGGCAGCAATGACGCCTACGGCTTCACCCGAGTTGACCAGCATTCCGCGTCCCAAGTCACGGCCGTAGCATTTTGCACACAAGCCATAACGCGTCTCGCAGCTGAGCGGAGTGCGCACACGGACCTCGTCCACGCCTAGCGCTTCGATTAGATCGACTGCGTCCTCGTCGAGGAGGAAACCGGTCGGGAACAGCACGTCCTGCGTCTCGGGGTGAAGAACGTCAGCAATCGTGACACGTCCAAGAACCCGTTCACGCAATGCCTCGACTACTTCACCACCCTCGACCAGCGCCTTCATGGCAAAGCCGTTGCTGGTTCCACAATCATCCTCAGTCACTACCAGATCCTGAGTCACATCCACTAAGCGGCGAGTCAGATAACCCGAATTGGCAGTTTTTAAAGCTGTATCGGCCAAACCCTTGCGCGCACCGTGCGTTGAGATGAAGTATTGCTGTACGTTGAGGCCTTCACGGAAGTTTGTGGTGATTGGCACCTCAATGATGGAGCCGTCCGGCTTGGCCATCAGGCCGCGCATACCTGCCAACTGGCGGATCTGCGCCGCTGAGCCACGCGCACCTGAATCGGCCATCATGTAGATGGAATTGAAGGATTCTTGCGCCACCTTCTTGCCGCTGCGGTCGGCGACTTCCTGATGCGAAAGTTGCTCCATCATTGCTTTCGCCACCTGATCACCGGCGCGACCCCAGATATCCACCACCTTGTTGTAGCGTTCGCCATCGGTAACAAGGCCGGAGGTGTACTGCTTTTCAATCTCCTTTACCTCGTGCTCGGCGGCGGAAATGATCTCATGCTTTTGCGGCGGCACCAGCATGTCGCCGATAGAGATGGAAATGCCGGCGCGGGTAGCCAAGCCAAAACCGGACTGCATCAGCTTGTCGGCGAAAACAACCGTTTCCTTCAAGCCACAACGGCGAAAACAGGCATTGATGAGTCGGGAGATTTCCTTCTTCTTGAGCGTCTTGTTGATGATTGAAAATGGCAGCCCGGCGGGCAGGATCTCGGATAGCAGAGCACGGCCGATTGTTGTCTCATAGCGGGTGATCTTCTCGATCTTTTCCCCGTCTTCAGTCACATCGTATTCCTTGATTCGTGCAGTGACACGAGCCTGGATGTCAGTCTGACCGGACTCGTAGGCGCGCTTCACCTCTGATATGTCGGCGAATGCCATGCCTTCGCCACGTGCGTTGATTCGATCACGCGTGGCGAAATAGAGACCCAGCACGATGTCCTGCGAGGGAACAATGATCGGCTCGCCGTTAGCGGGTGAGAGGATGTTGTTGGAGGACAGCATCAGTGTCCTCGCCTCCATCTGCGCTTCCAGCGACAGCGGCACGTGAACGGCCATCTGGTCGCCGTCAAAGTCGGCATTGAATGCTACGCAGACCAGAGGATGCAGCTGGATCGCCTTGCCCTCGATCAGCGTCGGCTCAAACGCCTGGATGCCGAGGCGATGCAGGGTCGGTGCGCGGTTAAGCATCACCGGATGCTCACGGATCACCTCTTCGAGGATATCCCACACCTCGGGTACTTCCTGTTCAACGAGCTTCTTCGCGGCCTTGATGGTGGTGGCCAATCCCAGGAGTTCGAGCTTGTTGAAGATGAACGGCTTGAACAGTTCCAGCGCCATCTTCTTTGGCAAGCCGCATTGGTGCAATTTCAATTGCGGGCCGACCACAATCACCGAGCGGCCAGAATAATCAACGCGCTTCCCCAGCAGGTTCTGGCGAAAACGACCGCCTTTGCCCTTGATCATGTCCGCGAGGGACTTCAGCGGGCGCTTGTTTGCGCCGGTCATAGCCTTGCCGCGGCGGCCATTGTCAAGCAAGGAATCGACGGCTTCCTGAAGCATGCGCTTCTCGTTGCGCACAATGATTTCGGGAGCCTTGAGTTCCAGCAGGCGCTTCAGGCGGTTGTTGCGGTTGATGACGCGACGGTAAAGATCATTCAGGTCGGAGGTGGCGAAGCGGCCCCCGTCCAGCGGCACGAGGGGACGCAGATCCGGGGGTAGCACCGGCAGAACCTCGAGAATCATCCAGTCCGGCTTGATGCCGGATTGCTGGAATGCCTCCAGTACCTTCAGGCGTTTGGCGATCTTCTTGATCTTCGCTTCTGAGCCGGTCGTCTCAAGTTCCTTGCGCAGGACGTCGATCTCATGATTAACGTCAAGTGTGCGCAGCAGTTCGCGAATGCCTTCAGCGCCCATCACGGCCGCGAAGTCATCCCCATACTCCTCGACCTTGGCAAGGTAGTCGTCCTCGGAGAGCAGTTGCGCTCGATTGAGCGGCGTCATGCCGGCATCGACCACAACATAGGCCTCGAAATAGAGCACGCGCTCGATGTCGCGCAGCGTCATGTCGAGCACCATGCCGAGGCGGCTGGGGAGGCTCTTCAGGAACCATATGTGGGCAACCGGAGAGGCCAACTCGATGTGGCCCATGCGCTCTCGGCGCACCTTCGACAGCGTTACTTCGACGCCACACTTCTCGCAGATGACGCCACGGTGCTTGAGGCGCTTGTACTTGCCGCAAAGGCACTCGTAATCCTTGACCGGGCCAAATATCTTGGCGCAGAAGAGGCCGTCGCGCTCCGGCTTGAAGGTGCGGTAGTTGATGGTCTCCGGCTTCTTGACTTCGCCATAGGACCAGGAGCGGATTTTTTCGGGCGAGGCGAGGCCGATGGTAATGGCGTCGAATTCCTCTTCCTGGGTTACCTGCTTGAACAGATCGAGTAGTGCTTTCATGTCTTCACTCCTGCAAGGGGTGAAACTTCAAATCAAAAAATGCAAAGTTCAGATTCCGTCGGCAACGCGCAGTGCAGGGCCGGCGGCTTCGCCCATTCTTAGTACCGCTCGAGGTCGATGTCGATCGCCAGGGAACGGATTTCCTTGACAAGCACGTTAAAAGACTCCGGCATGCCGGCATCGATCTTGTGCTCTCCCTTGACGATGTTTTCGTAGACCTTGGTGCGGCCCGATACGTCGTCTGACTTGACCGTGAGCATTTCCTGCAGCGTGTAGGAGGCGCCGTAAGCTTCCAGGGCCCATACCTCCATCTCGCCGAATCGCTGGCCCCCGAACTGCGCCTTGCCGCCCAACGGCTGCTGCGTCACCAGGCTGTAGGGGCCGGTGGAACGCGCGTGCATCTTGTCATCGACCAGATGGTGCAATTTCAGAACATGCATGTAGCCAACGGTCACGGGGCGCTCGAATTGCTCTCCTGTGCGGCCATCGAACAGCGTCACCTGACCCGTGTGCGGCAATCCTGCCAGTTCGAGCATGTTCTTGATCTCGTCCTCGTGGGCCCCGTCAAACACCGGCGTAGCGAAAGGCACGCCTGGCCTGAGATTGTCGGCCAGTTCCAGGATTTCCCGGTCGGACAGCGAGTCGACATCCTCACCCTTGCCACTCGAGTTGTAGATCTTGTCCAGATATTTGCGCAGATCGGCGACGGCAGTTTGCTTTTTTAACATCTCGCCGATCTTCAGACCGAGACCTTTTGCGGCCCAACCTAGGTGCGTTTCGAGGATCTGTCCAATATTCATCCGTGATGGCACGCCCAACGGGTTAAGCACGATGTCGACGGTCGTCCCGTCAGCCATGTGAGGCATATCCTCGATCGGCACGATGCGCGAGACGACCCCCTTGTTTCCGTGACGGCCGGCCATCTTGTCGCCAGGTTGCAGGCGGCGTTTGACGGCCAGGTAAACCTTGACCATCTTCTGCACGCCGGGAGGCAGTTCGTCGCCCTGGGTGAGCTTTTTCTTCTTCGCCTCGAAGGCCTGATCGAAATCTTTGCGCGTCTGTTCGATGCTGTCGCGCAGGTTTTCCATCTGCTGGGCCGTCTCGTCGTTGGCCAAGCCGATATCGAACCAGTGATGAGGATCAACCGACTCCAGATAGGCCTTGTTGATCTTGGTGCCCTTGGCCAGTTTCTTCGGTCCCTTGTTGGCAACCTTGCCAATCAACAGCCTTTCGATCCGGGCGAAGGTGTCGCGCTCGACAATACGCATCTGGTCAGCAAGGTCCGTTTTATAGCGACGCAATTCGTCATCGATGATCTGCTGGGCGCGCTTATCGCGCTCGATGCCCTCACGGGTGAACACCTGCACATCAATTACCGTGCCGGACATTCCGGACGGCACGCGCAGACCAGTATCCTTAACGTCGGAGGCCTTCTCGCCGAAGATGGCGCGAAGCAGCTTTTCCTCCGGCGTCAGCTGAGTTTCGCCCTTCGGGGTCACCTTCCCCACCAGCACGTCACCGGCTTCCACCTCGGCACCGATGTAGACAATGCCGGACTCATCCAAGCGCGATAACTGCGCCTCGCCCAGCGAAGCAATATCGCGGGTAATTTCCTCGGCCCCGAGCTTCGTGTCGCGGGCAACAACCGTCAATTCCTCGATGTGGATTGATGTGAATCGGTCATCGGCTACCACGCGCTCGGATATGAGGATCGAGTCCTCAAAGTTATAGCCATTCCAGGGCATGAAGGCCACGAGCATGTTCTGACCAAGCGCCAATTCGCCCATGTCGGTAGAGGCGCCGTCGGCAATCACGTCTCCCTTGGCAATGATATCGCTCACCTTCACCAAAGGACGCTGGTTGATGTTTGTATTCTGGTTCGAGCGTGTGTACTTGATCAGGTTGTAGATATCGACCCCGACTTCCCCAGGAACCGTCTCATCATCGTGCACGCGAACCACTATGCGGTTGGCATCAATATAATCCACCACGCCGCCGCGCAGGGCCTGCACGGCAGTGCCCGAGTCGACGGCAACGGTACGCTCGATGCCGGTCCCAACCAATGCTTTTTCGGCACGCAGGCAGGGAACTGCCTGGCGCTGCATGTTGGCGCCCATCAGGGCGCGGTTGGCATCGTCGTGTTCCAAGAAGGGAATGAGCGAAGCGGCCACCGACACGATCTGTCCAGGCGCGATGTCCATGTACTGGACCTGGTCTGGGGTAACCAAGGTGAACTCGCTCTTATGGCGCGACGATACGAGTTCGTCGACAAGCCTGCCTTTCTTGTCCAACTGGGCGTTGGCCTGCGCGATGATGAAATGGCCCTCTTCGATCGCCGATAGATAATCAATCTGGTCGGTAACCCGACTATCTACCACCTTGCGGTAGGGTGTCTCCATGAAGCCGAAC
>Ga0209582_1001770_pt1 | contig 9947 bp, 25 predicted proteins | sample KloWWTmetKNB5Kit_FD_187176 | JGI IMG/M metagenome (GOLD analysis project Ga0209582, IMG submission 187176) | Active sludge microbial communities from Klosterneuburg, Austria, studying microevolution and ecology of nitrifiers - Klosterneuburg... | ecosystem: Engineered > WWTP > Aerobic digester >...
AGGATATGCTCTACCTTGTCTTTCGTTGTTGCCATAATGTCCCCTAAAAAGGTATAAGGTTATTTAGTAAATTCTCGTCCATATCTCGTCTTATACCCTTTCTTCCAGTTGTCTGGGCTGTCTATCTCGTTAAACTTTTTAATATTGTCGCTTTTAGATAACCATTGGATGTTTCCAACTACATAGCCCATTGATGCGTCTATGCGGTCAACCGATGGAATAAGCTTATTGGTAAAGCCAGCCTGAGCCCATCGGTTGTACAGTGGCATGAAATCACTCATTGTTGATTTTGCCCACTGCATAAATTCTTTTCTGCTTAGATATGCCATACCTGTAACTTTGTAGTTTCTGGTATGGACAAAACTTACATCACACCTTGCTTTTAATGAGTTGTACCTGTGTTGTAGAATACGATCTATGCTGTGTCTTTGCCTGTTTCTGTCGTATCTACGGTAGTGTTCAGTATTCGCCTTATAGTTATCTCTTACATCCTGTTTGTTACATTCCTTGCACTTATTTACGTGTCCATCTGCCATCTGCGGATGTTTGTAGAATTGTGTTAGTGGTTTTTCTATTGAGCACTTAAAGCATTTCTTCATATTACCATTCTAGTGACCTTTTTAGGTGATGTCAAGCACCTAGTTAAAAGGTATGTCTCCTAGTGATATTGGATCGTCGGAAATGTCCTCTATCGCTACATCTTTAGTTACTGGCTTGGTACCTTTGACAGCTTCTGAGAGGGGTATTGAGCCCTCATGGATTGACTGTAGGTTGATCGCAGCAACCTTTTCTAACTGTTCTTTCGTGAGTGGCTCGCTCTTAGGGCTAGGATTGACGGCGTACTCAGTCTCTGTTCCAGTACCCATCCGAGTTACCTTTACATCGTAGTTGCTAGTATCGCCCCAGTCTGGATCTAGCGAGAGAGCCTGTATCTTTCTAAAGAATAAGATGCCCTGCTCAAATGACTGAGCTTCCTGAGTGTCTTGGTTAAACACAACCCAAGCGTAACGTGTTGATAGGTTCTCACTCCCTGGGAACTGCTTAGTAAATATCACTGGGTAGTCTAGGATTCGTAGTTTAACGGTTTGCCCATCATCTATCTTTAGGTATTTGCCACCGCCTGATGTTGGTGGTGTGTACTGTCCGTATAAGTTTGTTGTTGCCATTGTCGTTCTCCTATTGTGCCCGTAGGCTTAATTTATCCATTTGCTGTTTCGCTATCATCTTCCATTTATCCTCATTTTTCAGGTAATCATACTTACGACGAATACCCCTCTTCTTGCGTCTGTCAACGGTGATGCCAAGTTTCCACTCCTTTTGGTAAGTGTTGCGACACGGTTTACATATCCACAGTATTGTGCCGTTGCGCTGGGTGTTCTTCTTCGATACAGAAGTAACATTACAGCATCTAAAGCATCTGCCAATCATTTAACCCTCCTTTTTTATATACTCCTGGTGCTTACCCTCTTTCCAGAGCTTGTACCATGTGAGCGAACAGCTCTCCCCCTGGAAGTAGTAGGGGTTATACTTGTCTTTTGCCATGAATCCACCTTCGTGCTCGTGGCACGTACAGGCTGGTATCTTCTTGGCGTTCCAATATTCGTTGAGCGTTGTCCAGTAGCCTGCTACTGTTTCCTCAAGCCCCTGATTCCAAAGTAACTGAGTCTCATCCATCCGTAGATCATCTTTACTGATGCTACAGATACGACCCTCGGCCAAGTCTTTGTACTCCTTGATCTCTCGTAGTATCTTCATATACGTTCCAAGTTGCATCTTATGGAAGTAGCTCATCCCTTTGCCTTTTTTATAGGTAAAGCTTCGTGAGTGTGCGGTCTTATAGTCGTACAGTATTAAACCGTTGTCGGTTTTAATAATGTCGTCGTAGTGACCTCGTATCATTAGCACCTCGTCTTGTAGCTCCCCCTCTTGGCTAACCGATACTCCAGCACTCTTAGTAATGTCTTGTATCCAGCCGTGAAAGATATGACCTACTTCAAAGACACGGGTTTTCCTAGCGTCCGAGTTGGTAGGAGTTACCTTTAGTCGGTCAAAGATGTTCTTCCTCATGCAGTAGCCAGCACTTGATGCCGACCAGTACTCTCCATAATCACGAACTTCCTTAGACTTTTCTTCTAGGTACTTGTCTACCATTACTCGCACCCCAGTTTGGTATAGGCTACTCTCCATCGGGGTTCTCGCTGTTCAGCATAACCTCGCAGTCGCTACAATACACATTGAGCTCGGTTATATCTATGTTATGACCATAGTGCATTGACTCCGCAAGGTCTTGGATTGATGTAACTAGTGCCGTTTGGCGTACATCATCGGGTACGTTGTTGTCGTTTTCCATTAGTGTTCTCCTTATTGTTATTACCCACCTTGTTAAGGAACTAAAAGTATGTCGGTATAGTAGCACTCAATAGCGCTAATGTAAACATTTAGCTGTAATTATTACTACAGATACCTAGTGTACGATCCGTTCTTGTAGGCACTCCAAGCGTTGAATCCGCCCTGTCGCTTCCAAATGTTATGAGCTATCTCGATGTTGACTACTGGGTTGTAGAAGTCAGCACTTGAATATCCATAGTAGGGATACCAGAAACAGCCAACTTGCATGAGTGAGTAACTACCTATGCAAGAGCCGTGGTTGTCGGTTGTATTGTGAGAGTAGACGTTACCGCCTGACTCTGCTTTACAGACCGCATAAGCCACGTTTGTTGGCCAGTCGGTGTAGTTGTTGACCAGGCTACAATCACCGCTATAAGTAGGCTCTACAGGCTTTGGGGCTTGTACAGGCTCTACAGCGATTGGTTGTGCTGGTTCGGGTGTTGGTAAGGCTACAGGCTCTATCGTAGCTTGTAGGGGCTCTACGATAGCCTGGGTGGGTTGTTCTGGTAGTGGTGGGTTAAGTTCTTTAGTATTAAGTCCTATCAGGATTGCTCCTAGACAGGTAATGATCAGCGCATATATAAAGCGTTTCATTGGCTTGGGGTATACCCAAAAATCCTCTTATTTGTCCTACTATTTTAACTTACCAGCCTGTAGCTTCACAACTAATATGGCTACAGCTAAGATGCTCGCCACCGTTCGAGTAGTCTCATTCATTTCTGGTAAATAGATGCTTAGTCCCTTGACTGCTAGGCCAGCTATTACAACTAGTGCCACAATTGGCAATACGTTGTTGTCTAGCCAGTTTACTAGTCGTTGTACGTCTCGTTTTAGATTAGGTTTTTCTCGTTTTGTTGTTTCCACTTTGGTATTCTCCTTCTTATTATTCATTCTCTTTGATGTACCTATTTCACTACTGTCTAGTAGCTCGTTATCGTTATTCTTCACCGTCTTCCTCCTCTGTTAATTTAGCTCTCTCTGCAAATGCCTTACGAACTGCCCAGTTCTTTTTCATTCGTTCGGAGTGCTCTGATTTGATATGATCTGGTTGCTTCGCTCCAGATGGTCTGCCTGTTCTCGGTTTGTTGGGTAGTCTGGTTAGGTAACTATCAATAGCATCAGATACCATGTCATTTTCTTGACCGATATATAAACTGAGTGCTTCGAGTAGAAACTGATTCCATCCCATCTTACTGAGAACTCGGTAGTAGTTGATTAGCTCGGCTATTTCTTTGCCTTCGGGGTCTTGGAAGGCTATAGACAAGCGTTTAGTGCCTACAGTGTACATTATCTACCTCCAAATTCTTCATCTTCACTTAATCCACTAAAATCGCCCTCTGGTTGTGGGTCGCCCCAATCAATCGGCTGTTGATCAGCTTCGTCGTTGTCGTAGTCTATGTAACTGCTCATTTTAGAAATCCTCTCATTTCTCGGAGTACTATCCGCTCTTCTTTGGTTAGTGCCTTTTCGATGTCGGCTTTGTCCACCATCTCGAACTTGCTAACATCTACGTCAATGGCTTCTAGGTCTTTGAGTAGTGCGGTACGTTCGGTATCATTCGCTAAAATCTCAGATTTTCTATAGGCTTCTTGCTGTTGTTCCTCTATCGGAGTGGTCAAGTCTAGTTCTAGGCTTTTTCGTTCCAGTCTTCGTTTCAGGTCTTCAGCTTGTCTATATTTTTCCCTCCTCAAGTCTTGTTCATAGTAGCCATCTAAGTTGTTACCACTCGCCACTATTGCAATAACTACAATCAGTACTAGCGGTATCCATGCTGGTATGGTAAATATAGCGACACTGAATAGGGCTATAAAGCTCATGCTCGCTATTAGTATTAGCCACCCAGTATCGTTGTCTGTGTCGTTGTTCATATACTTATCCCAACCGTAAAGTGTGTCTGGTCGTACTCATCTTGTTTGAGTATCGCTTTTAGTTCTTCGTAGAATATGGTATCTTCGATGTCGTCATCATATTCTAGTAGTTCATCTGCTAACTCAGAGTCGCCTACTAGGTCGTAGGGGTGAACTCCGAGGTCTTCTGATAGTTGTCGTAGTGTTGTCATTATAGAAACCTCACAATCATTCGTTTAGTGCGTCTAGCGCCCAAATTATCGAACTTCACGCCATTTATACGCTTGACTATTCCTCTTGATGTCTTAGTGCGCCCTTCTACATTGATTTTAGTCATTTAGTTGTACTCCTTGCCATCAACTGGCTTATCTTTATCTAGTCCACAAGCTTCATAGAACGCTTTTTGGTCGAATGGTACGTTAGCTAATGCCCAATAGCTTACAAGCCTAGTCACCAGTACATCTGCATCCTTCTTTGATAATCTACCCTCGTTAAACGTGGCGTAGTTTATAACTTGCGCTACTTTTTCAATAGTTCGATCCATTTTATTCCTCTCTTTCGTTTACGTTGTTTTGGGCGGTGAGTCCGCACCCTTTCAAGAATACATCTCTCTTAAATTCGGGGTCTGACTCCTCGAATAGATCGGCATAGCCACCTGCTAGAGTAGCTATAACCTCAGTAATGGTCTTGTACATGATGTTGTCTGTTGGTATACCCTCTGTAGCGTCCATACCACGCTTGAAAACCCCCGCCAAAGCCTCATATTGTCCTTTAGTAAGTCTTTTCATTCTGTTATCTTTCCGCCCAAATACTAGGCTAGTTAATTGATTATGTACATGGTATTGGTGGCGATACTCTTTTACGTTTTGTGGCCTGTCTACAGGCTGGAGTCGTCCAGAGCATGCAGTCAACCCGATAATTCGCTAACACCAGTTAGTCGGGTCACATGTTGCCCGCCACCAAAAACACATACATAATCTTATTAGTTATTAAATTAGTGGTGCGCATGAGCGGGTAGGCAATATTGCAATTGCACTTCTCGGGTTATCTAGCTACCGAGCGTTCAATAAACTTCTACCCGCTACTACGCGCCACCTAAAATCTTAGGCTGTTGGCTGTACCGCCTGGTCACTTAGCCCTTTGCATGAGGCACCAACTTGTGATATACTTAACTTAGTGAGCTGGTGAGTCTTTCAACCACCGAGGGTTGACTGCTTCAAATGTACAACTTAGAGTACAGCCAGCACCTTTCTTTACTTATCGCATCCCGCATTATTACAGTCTACTGTCATCGGGTAGGCGTGGCATATCTCACAAGTGTTGTTTACCACTTCGATTGATCCGTCTATATGCCCCTTCTTGTACGCTTCGGTTATCTCAAGTTCTATACCAGCTTTAAGAGTGGGGATGTGTAGTTCTTCCCACCCACCACTATGTGCGGTTTTTCCGAACTCAGATTGCATCGCTAGGTTGATTATATCGTCTAATTTACTCATAGCTTGTCGGTCCTACGGTCTATAATCGCTTGCGCCACGTCAATTTGCTGGTCCTCTGTTAGCTTATCCAGTGCTTTATAGGTGTTATCGTACCCAGCAAAGCCATAAGATCCTGCTTCCAATTCATCCCAGTTGCATAGCATCGCATCAACTAATCCCTGCTGTTTTTCGTCATACCCAGCCGTACAAATTATACGGTGGGCATTTGTTGCATTTACTTCGGTGTAAGTTGTCATAATAGCTTTACTCCTTTACTGTTAGGTGTTGATTGATTAATTCGTTCCACTTCTCAAACGCTTGCTTTAGATCCTTACAATAAAAACTACGATTAGTAGTAGGGTAGTCTTTATACGGTACTGACTCAAACACACAATACTTGTATCCCTTGGCATAATCTGGCGTGTATTCGGGGTTCATTTTATTAAACCAGTATGCAACATCATCATCCGCCCAGAGTTGCTCCCATCGCTTATTTATTGCAATATAATCATGTAGACTTACTGCTATAGTTTTATTCATAATAGCTTTACTCCTTTACTGTTAAATTAGTTTGAATATGTTTATTGATGGATTGGTGGCGAATAGTACGCCAATATTGCCAATCTGTAGGGCTAGGGTGCGGTGTTTGCGCCACCCAAAGCCCCGTACCTGATACCCGTTTACCCAATATTTGAGTTCTGTTGTTTTCATCTTAAAAGTCCCTCCCTACTACACTAGGTTCTGTAGATTGTACAGTTGCCATTGTCTTTATGGTTTCTTCATCTAGTTTGTTGGCAATATCCCATAGACCCTTGATAGTCTGTCGTTTGACTGGTGCTCCTACTACTGTAGTTTCACCAATACCACCAACGTGAAAACTACCCTCGTTGCGCATCTTATTGATGTTTAATCGTGCCGTATGGTAGCCCGTACGCTCGTTATAACTCACGCCATAACTATTCGTAACTCGTTTATGTTCTGGACTGTAGTACAGCGTGACCATTACATCGTGTTCGTTGTCTAGGTTCACAACCGCTTTGAGTTGTTTACCGTTGTAGTTGTCGCTTATATCTCTAAAGTTCATAGCTTTATAGCCTTTCTATGTTCGCTCCGCTCAAATAGCTAAAGCAATTAGTTGGTTTCTGATTCAAATACCCGCACAAACTCAAGTTCTGGAACGATTGTTTTCCATTCATCCATGTCTGTACTGTTGATCGTCTTTTTACCTGTCATTCTGTACCATGCTTGCGCCATTGCTGGTTTCGCCAAATACATGACCTCAACGCCGTAGTTCTGTTTCGTGTAATAGTTTAATGTCATAAGATTTTAAGCCTTTCTTACGTTAGTTAATATGGTGTTATGCACCATCGCTAGTAAACCGCTAGGCACTTATATACGCTCGCAGGCGTACACAAGTCGGACTTTCACCGATATTGCCCTCTGTTTACTAGAGGTGATTCACAACTGTTTTGGTGGTCGTGTGCGCCACTAAGGACTTGCACCTTAGCCGATACTTAGTATCGTGTCTATTCTTAGCGCAGACCGCCACCAAAATCATAGTGTTGATATATACGCTTGCCATCACTTAAGATGGCGTTTGACTAGTTACTGTTGCGATAAGCGTTAACGTAGGTTGATAAACAAACTAAGTCATCGTCGCTAAAGTCGCTTATCAGATCGGCTCGTGCTTTGCTACCCGCACTTGTCAATGTAGTATGAAAACCGAAGTTATACATAGCATCTAAAGTGTCTATTGCTATCTCTGGTAGCGTTGCGATAATTGATGCAATATCTTTTACATCTGATAAACCGCAACCAATTCTAGCCATTGACTCTGTTATATAGTCATTCATTGCTTATTACTCCCTATTTAAGTGATAATAAGCGTATATATCGTTGATCTGTACCGCTTGCCACTAACTAAGTGGCGTTGGCTATACTCTGTTGCCGTATTCATCGAATGCAACTGGTTTTTGTATAGCGTCAATCTCGACTTGAGTACCATCACTGTAATAGATGGTGTTATTAGTTTGCATTGCTTATACTCCTATTAGTAGTTAGTACAAGCGATACAGATCGTTATGAATCAATGGACTGTTCGTATCTTGCGATACTCAAGGTTCGTTTAATGCAAGCTTATAACTCCCGCTTATGTCACTTGTGTCTACACCATGTACCCTTGTACGTTGGTCGGCTAGTAACCTTGCACCCTATGTCGATATAAATACCGATGGTCTATTGAATTGTAAAAGTACGTAATACCTCTGTAAACTCCATCTCATTCTATAGCGTTGGTATACCGTAAGCGTAAGCTATTGCGTTGCTGTACTGTCGTAACCTGGTCTATATTGTTTGATGTTCTAGTGATATATTCGTGTTATCGTTTATTCACTATTAGTAGTATAGCAAACATATCTATATAAGTCAATATATAATACCTAAATAACGTTGTAATATAATCAACACTTATCCACACCCCATATAACAGGCTATAAATAGGTGCATATATAAATACCTAGTAACTATACTAAATATAGTGGGTATTGTTTCACGTGAAGTATTGAATGGTGAATACAGGTAGTGATAATGTCAGTCCAATACCTATATAATATCTTTGCTTATTATACCAAGGTAGGGTACTGGATAGTTTATATATACATGATGTATGAGGCGTACCTATGGGGGACACTACTAAGACTGTTTACAGTCTGTTAGAAGTCCCTATAACGCTTCTTTTCCTGTAATACTGCTGCTATAACGTATGCTTCTTTAGTACCATTCTTTTTATGCTTATATGATAGATTGCTCAAAGCTAAACGCTTAACAGCGTTTCTTTTAGCTTTCTTAGCCTTAAACTTCTTACTTGCTTCTTCTTGGGTTCTTCTGAAGGCTTCTCTATCATCCATCTCTTAGCTACACTCATTGGTCCATTTTATATAAGATTAGTGTACACCCGTGTCAATAGCTTTGTCTAGGGTAGAATAAACAACACCCACTTACTACGTTTATGATATACTCCCATTATGCGAAACATTGGGTATAAGGTCGTAGAGGATGATTGGATGGATTTCCTAGATTACTGCGTTACCCATCCAGCCTCTTATATCGTGAACTTTAGGAAGCCAATAGATGTTATCAATGACCTAGGGTACTCGGAATGTTTATACTACTTCATCGCAATGGGGATAGACTCTGATGCTTGGCTACCTGAGCAGTTTGCCGAGGAGCTATCAATAGACGAGGGTACCGTACTCGATATATATGAAGCCTATAACCAACCCATTAACTATGTGGAGCCTGTGGATGCCTACCTTGATTCCAGTAATGACTTCTATAAGATCTGGCAAGACTTCTGGTACGAGGGTCTTCGGGAGGCTTGGTAATGGACGTAGTAAATAGCAAGAAGATCTGTAAGACCTGCGGTGAGGAGATTGTAGCTGGTCAAGCTTATTGGGCGATAGCTGACGACTTTGAGATCGGTCAAGAGGATGCTGTAGACTTACTGACAAAATCCTACACTTGGTCCACCCACCATAACACTTCGGGACCATCAAGGGTTCCTGTTGTCTGTATACCAAAGGAGGAAAACGATGGCAAAACCGAGAACTAGAACCGCTATAAAGGCCCTGAACTACGTTGCTCAATGTGGGGTTTGTAAGCTATCGCTGAAGAAGAAGGACCTCCACCAACGTATCCTTAACAGTAGAAAGTTCTTTCCCTCTAATAAACAAGCTGAGACTATACAATCTATAGCTGATGCCTATGGTATAGGCTACCTCTCCCTCATCCGCCATATCAAGAACCATGTGGCTATTAACCCTGAAGAAGTGCTAGCGACTGAGATGCAACGGCTAGCAAATAGGGCTGATGCTCAAGATAAACTAGAGGCTATGCCTACCTATAACGCTGGTCCTCAGCCTGCGGAGGTTTGGAACGATGTTATCCAAAAGGCTAAAGAAGGGCTCGAAGATGGTACTATTAAGCTAACAGCCAATCACTTGCTGAAGGCGGCTAAAGATAAGTCCGACTTCGAGATCAAGAAGAAGAACCAAGATATGGCAATACAAGAAATGATGTGGCATTTCGCATCAGGAGAGGCTAAAAACAGTACAAACTATGATAGACGAATTATCGAAGGCGGCCAGTCGGAGGATTACAACCCTGCCGCAATCTTTGCAGGAATTGCTCCTGAAGGGGAGGAACGACCCAGTGATCTTCATTCAGGAGCTACTGGGAA
>Ga0209582_1001776_pt1 | contig 9920 bp, 8 predicted proteins | sample KloWWTmetKNB5Kit_FD_187176 | JGI IMG/M metagenome (GOLD analysis project Ga0209582, IMG submission 187176) | Active sludge microbial communities from Klosterneuburg, Austria, studying microevolution and ecology of nitrifiers - Klosterneuburg... | ecosystem: Engineered > WWTP > Aerobic digester >...
AGTACCAGAACCATGTATTGTAAAATCGATAACTGGTGACCCAGGCTGGTCCCTTGTTGGTAATAGTGGAACAGATGGTGGGACTATTAATTTTGTTGGTACAACTGACGCGCAAGACTTAGTATTAAAAACAAACGGAAATGAGATTGCACGATTTGGACAGAATGGGAATGTTGCATTTGGTAATGACGCGCTCGCTTTAGGAAATAATTCAATGGCTTTTGGTTATAGTGCAGAAGCTGAAGGAAAAAATTCGTTTTCAATAGGTAGTGAGTCTATAGCATATAGTGACGATTCCTTTGCAATAGGCCCAAACACACAAGCATATAATCAAAGTTCATTTGCAATTGGTACTCGGCTTTCATCTTATTCTTCATATGAAACAGTGATTGGTGTTAGTAGTACAGCATATACACCCTTCGACGCTCCTAGTTGGAATTATCGCGATCGACTATTTTCAATTGGAAACGGACAGATTTATTCCGAACACAACGCCTACACCCTCTGGAAAGACGGATCATTCGCCTATAACGACGACAATTTCCAAAACGACAATCCAGGAACAGAACAAAACATGTTTTACTTCAATTATGGTAATCATGATGGGGCAGGTTCCGCACAGACTAAACGCGCAATTCGATTGGGTTCTGCTATAGATAATGAATGGGATATTAATACGCTCAATGTCGGCGATCGCAGTATTGCGATTGGGTTTCATAGTCCTACAGGATTACTTGAAGCTCCCACGGCAACAGGTGACAATTCAATCGCTATTGGTGTTGGAAATGATGCAACTGGATATGCCTCCACTGCTTTAGGTTTTGAGAGTAATGCAACAGGTGATTATTCATTCGCATTCGGAGGAAGTGCGCAAGGTGATAATAGTGTTGCGTTTAATAAAAGTGCAGCCGATGGTAATTATGCATTTTCAGCAGGACGCGGAGCGCTTGCATCTTCTTATAATGAAATATCATTAGGAACTTACGATACGATATACAGTCCTGTTTCCGTTACGGCATTCAATGTAATAGATCGTCTTTTTAATGTTGGGAATGGAACTGGTCTTGGTTCTGAATCTGACGCGTTTACCATTCTCAAAAACGGAAAAACCTCTATTGGTTATGATAACTTTGAAACTACAACACTGGACTCATTATTACAGGTAAATGGTTCAATTCTTTCTGCTGACCTTACAGGGTGTGATTCATTGTCATCTGATGCGGATGGAAAGATTCTTTGTTCTGGTGTAACTAATGGGCTAGGGATGATTTCTGGCAGCATAGGACTTGGTGGAACATTAACCCAAAATACAACTATAAATCAAGATATATATAGTCATACACTTCTACAACCCGTTTCTACAACAGGAGCGTTGGTTATGACACAGGGATTAACCACAGTCACAGGTCTCCCAGGGAACGTTATAGGATACATCGCCACAAATGGTGACAGTGCTCGAACGATTTCGTGGGCAAGTGGTGCGTCGAATAAAGATTTACACACATTGTCCGGTTCAGGTGATCCTGATTTATTGTCTGGCGGTTCTGAAATTAGAACAGATTATGATATTACAGATACCAGTAGCGGGATGGCAAGTCTATATGCATTTGACACTCCTAATGGTAGGACTTCTCGTTTACAAGTAACTCCTACCTATCTAAATATCATATTAGATCCAGCAGGGGAATTGCGAATTAATAACAGTGCAGGTACGGCTGGATATGTTCTGGCGTCTAATGGAGCAGGTGTTGCGCCTACTTGGCAGGACCCTAACCTGTTGGTTTCAGATGAACGATTGAAATCAAATGTTACTGATTTATCAAATGACACACTATCAAAATTGTCTCAGATTAGAACAGTAATGTATACATTAAATACTGATCAAACGAATCGAATGCAGGTAGGATTCTTAGCACAAGATTTAGAACAGTATTTCCCAGAATTAGTTGGCCAAAAAGATGCAACCTATAAAGGTGTATATTATGCACAAATGACTCCAGTACTTGTTCAAGCGATCCGTGAATTAAACTTACAGATGACAGAAATTGATAATATGGCGACAGCTAATCCGTTACGAGATAGCTTTACGGCATGGCTTGCAGATCAAGCAAATGGAATTGTAGATTTGTATGCAGAAATTATACATTCTAAAAAAGTTGAAACAGAGCAACTATGTATAGAGGATATTTGTATGGACCGTGATCAGTTGTACAACATGATGCAGTCATCATCAACGCCGGTTGTTATTACGCCACCTACGGTTACTCCTGATCCTGAAACGGATCCTGTAATAACTCCAGACTCCGAAATTGATTCTGTAGTAGATCAAGATTCAGACCCATCTGATCCAGTATCAGATGAGCCAACAGTAAGTGATCCAGAAATAGGGAATTAAGAAAAAACTATAAAAAATAAGGCTCATTTGAGCCTTATTTTTTATAGTTGAAATAGTATAAATTCTAAAATACCTTTATATTTTAAGGGTATTATAGAGATGCTTATATTATTTAATAGGTAGGGTACTTGACAAAGTATATCGAATATGCTATACTACCGATAAGAAGATAAAGATAGTGATATCCAAATCTTCAAGTTCTTTATAACAGTTTTCATACGATTATGTTTGTAATTATTTATCTCAGAGGTCTCAATCTCAATCGAAATTCCATTGAGGGTTCCGAGATAAATAATTATCTAAACTAAAAAAATAATCATTATGAAAACTTCAACTAATTTCAACAGAATTAAATTCTTCTTAGCTTTGATCATTGTATCAATTTCGTTTCAAGCTTGTTCAAAAGATGGCTTAGGTGTTGGTACCGGACCTACAACAGTAGGTACCTACGCGTTACTGTCTGGTAATGTAAATCAGGACCGATTATTGGTAAGTTCTAAATTCTCTGAGAATTTCTCAGGTACTGCGAATGCAATCAAGGTTGACTTGGATTTGAACGGGTTTGTCGATATGAACAAATTTAACACCGACGAATACGACGCAAGTTGTATTATGATGGTGATGAAATTATCAAACGGGCAGATTGTAAACTGCGTGTTTCCAAGATCACTCTTGCAATCATTGGTGCACAATCCGTATCAGGTGTTTGTTATTACACAAACACCGAATCCATCTCGACTGTACAGTCCAGGTATAGCATACCTTGCCGGTCTATAAGCTAAGCACAAAAGAATAAAAAACCGTAACAATTATGTTGCGGTTTTTTTACGGCCTATGGTATACTTATTCCATCTGATTTTCATCAGAATAATAAGCTTATTATTAGATTAATCATTAGTTAATATATTATATGAAATCAAAAATTTCAAAAATTGTTTCTGCTGCAGGATTTGCACTGCTTACACCAGTTGTAACAGTATTCGCAAACACAAACAGTGGTGCATTTGCAAGTGGTGGAGTGTTCGATAACTTTATTGCATTCCTAAAACGAATCTTAACATCAGCATTCCCAATTATTACAGCTTTGTTGATTGTGTTATTTGGTTACCAAGTAATCCTTTTCCTAACAGATAAAGAAGTTGAAAAGAAAGAAATCCATAAAGGAGCCTTGATCAAATCTTTGATCGCTATCTTCCTATGGTTTACAATCTTTGGATTGATTACTGTATTGGCTAAAACTGTTGGAGTAAAGGTGGGTGATACAGTTACATCACAAAACATCCCAACAGTAAGTCTTCCTTAAGTTTTATAACATCATTATGTCTATGTGGTTACTAATTCCTAACATTGTATTTGCGGCAGAACCGCTTACTATCAAACAGCTGATGTTTCGCATCAGTTATTACCTAATCAATCCATTGATTGTTGTAGGTTTTGTAGCAGCGCTCTTATATTTCATATGGGGTATGATTGCGTTTTTACGCAACCGTGATGTGAACGCAGCCGCAGGACAAGAGGGTAGAGATCATATGTTGTATGGAATTATTGGACTTGTAATCATGGTTTCAGCGTTCGCTATTATGCGATTAATAGGAGAAACTGTTGGTTCTGGTATCAAAACTCCTTAATAGATGTAATGTAAAAAAACCAATGCAATTGCATTGGTTTTTTTATTTAAATGTGAATATTAATTTTTTAAATCATTATAGAGCGGATGATTTTTCATAACCGCATCTACATCAATTTGTTGTGAAATGGTCACACCTTGACCCTGGTTCCAGTTAGTTGTACCAGGATCCGTACTGACAGTGCTACCTGATTGGATAGCTTTTGTAAGTGGATGTTTGGATACAATTGCATCAATGTTAACGGTTTGACCCGATTGATTAATTGAAGTACCTGATCCAGAGCCTGATGAGGTGTTTTGATCTGTGGTAGTGATTTTGCTTGCACTTGGTTTGTCATACAAACCACTGTCGATAGCCTGCTTTTTTAGCATGTAGCTTCTTTCATTTACATTATCGAAATAATCCCACATCGTTAGCGGCTCCTTTTTGGCAACTTTTGGTTTCGAATCTTGCCAGAACCATATGGTTTTTTTACCATCTGGCCACCATCCATTTGCTTGCAGGTACTGTTTAGTGCTCCATTCCACACCTTTAGGTGGTTTTGCCCCAGCCCATTTTTTAGCGAGTCCTGGAGAGAATTCGAGTATCATCCAAAGTGATATGCCTAAGACAATTAAAATAAATAGAATTTTTGCCTCTTTAGCCATCCATTTTATAACCTTTCCAATGTTTATAAAGAAACTGGTTATAAATTCGTAAGCTTTTGTGCGGAATTCTTGCCAACCATTTGGCTGTGTGTTTGCTCCGGCATTTCCGGTGGCTGGTCGTGTTGATAAGTAATAAATTGTACCTCCTACGACTCCAAGCACTAACAGTATAAGAAAGAGATAAAATAGTATCTTTATAAGATGAAGTATTTTTCCTGCTAATTCCGTTATTATGGTATTTGTGCCGGGGCTGTTGGAAAACAGAATGTAGCAGATGCTGCCCACAAATGATATTGCAAACAGAATTGCCATGCCGTAAACTATAGTTTTTAGTGTTTTCATTTTTTTAATTTAAGTTGTTTGAGAAATTTGTGCTTGTGGTTTAAGAAAGTCTTTGAATAGATCGCCCAGATTCATAACATTCAATCCACCTGAGTTTTTCAGAGCTTGTGCCAGCATAATGATTGCCGGGTCAACATCAGACATCTGTGCTGCCTGCATCATTTTGAATACATCAATTGCTTCCTGGTTACCTTCCAGTAATGACATGTGCTTTTGAGCAGCGTCAACCTGGATTTCCAAGGCTCTTGCGTCAGCCAAGGCATCGTTTTCGCGAACAGTGAAAAGCTGTTCTGACAGAGTAATAGCCACTTGCTTGGTTGTTTTTGCATCAGCCTCTTTGATAGTGTTTTCTGCTATAGCCTTGTCAATCATTGCCTTATTCTTGAACTGGATAGTATAAGCTTCAATAATGTCTTTTAGCATTTGTTTTGCTTCATCGCCAACAGCTCTTACTTGTAGGATGTTTACGGAATCATGACCCCATTCAAAACCAATGAAGTTTTCAGGCTTACTGAGCATTTTGATAATCTCGTCTTGAAAGACATATCGCAGCTGCCTTACACTGTCTTTTGCCTGCTGCTTCTGGTCTTCAGGTAGGTCATCTATCATTTTTCCGACATTTTCGTGCAGCAGATGAAATGAATTCATCTTTGCTATTAGACCCGCGCACGATTGAAGCATTGAATACGCTCTTTTCAAAGGGTTTTCATTTCTTAGACCGGCAACATCAGGATTAATACATCTGCCCGAGATTGAAAAGATGATCTGCAGGCGGATATTATTAATATCTTCCGCCTCATCACTTTCGATTCCATACTCGTAAAAACATGAAAACAATACTGCAGACTCTTCCTCACGTCTCCAAGTGATTGACTTTGCGTCGCCATTCACATCAGCAAATGTGATTTTTTTGTAAAGGAGTCTGGTTTGACCATGTCTTTCTCCATACCAATAGATTTTCCAATTCCAGCATAATTTCTGCCAATCAGTCATTCCTTGGGTTGTTGGATTTCCAGTAAACTCTTCCAGAATTCTTTTCTGCCCAGGCAAGAGTGACATGGAATATTCGCCATATGTTTTCAATTTCTCTGCAAAAATACTAACACTTTCCTTTGTTCCTACATTCTCAAAAAGAAAATGCTTGGTTGAAGGGTGTGGCCACTTAGTATCTGGTGGCAGTATTTGAAATAGATATGCAGCATCTGGCGTATAGGTAAAGAAATGATCAAATGCATTATTCTTTCCAAAGAAATAATGACGATTGATTTTTGGCTTAAACGCCAATCCAAAAGGAAATACGGGAAGCTTCTCTTTGGAAGCTATCCATTGGATCACTCGAGAGACGACCCAATTTTTGATGAAACGATACATTGATACGCCCACCAAAATGGTTGCCAGTCCAAAACTGCTAACCAGTAAGATTAAGAATTCTTTGCTCATAATTACTAATTTATTTCGTGATTTAATTATTTTATTGACAGGGTACAATACGCACCGATTGAGTACATTATATCATAATAAGTATAAAAGTCAAGTCGTTTTACGAGAATAGAGCATTGATTTTAAAAGGTTTTTTTGATAGAGTAGGGAGGTTAAAAACCCCCTGTAGCTCAGTTGGTAGAGCAGCTCCCTCTTAAGGAGACGGTCGTAGGTTCGAATCCTACCGGGGGGACACGGAGGGTTGCCTCGAAAGAATAAGGCGTGGTGGCGAAGTGGTAACGCTGCGGTCTGCAAAACCGCCATGCGCGGGTTCAATTCCCGCCCACGCCTCATTGCAAACACCGAAAGGTGTTTGCAAGCGTGGGAACTAAAGCAAAATGTTTTGCTTTAGTTAGGGAATTGAAAGGCTTTTGTTTATTTCGAAAAGCTTTGCTTTGAGAAATACAAAAGCACCCGCGGCGGTAGCCGAAATTCCCGTAGACCTCAACAGGGAATTGTTATTATAAGTTTCTTGTGCTAAGATAAAAAAATTATGCCCGGGTGGCGAAATTGGTAGACGCACTTGCCTTAGGAGCAAGCGAAGTGATTCATGGAGGTTCAAGTCCTCTCCCGGGCACAAATGAAAAGAAGTGTAAGCAATATTGCTTACACTTCTTTTTAATTTCGAATTTCCTTTTCCTTTAAAAAAGAAAGATCGAGATCAGTTTTACTTTCCGTAAGTTTTAATTTTTTAAAAAAATGAACATTTCGAACATGTAAAGGATATATTCTTTTATTACTTGTATAACAAAATAAATTCTCCATTTTCTGTTCGTTGTGAGGAATAAAGTCAGGAAAAATGATATCAAGTCCTGGAACTTTAGGTACATCGCTTTCAATGAAAGACTTAGTTGTTTCAAAGAACTTTCTTTCAATCAGTACAATGAAGACTTGGGTTTCTTCATCAAACATAATTGCTTCCTGGAGATCGAGTTCCGGGTCTGGTTTTACCTCGTCATCCTTTAATTCAATTTTAATTCTGTTTCCATAATCCAGAGTTAATACTTTGTGAATTCTGGGCCTTACATAAATGAGCTCATTACTTTGAAAATAAAAAATTTTTGTGTCTGTTTTGCGTTGATCTTTAATATAAAGATCTGTTCGCCATTCCGTTATATATACTATCATTTGTGAAGTTTTTATTAATGGGATAATACCATAGATTGGAGTTAATTCAAGGGAGAAGTATTAAATGTTTTTGGGGCTCGGTCATAAGTTTTCTAAAATCATATTCTTGTAAGGCTCGATCACGCATATTTTTCCTGACGGAAAAATTGCCCGATCCGGCCTCGCGATGTTCGCCTTTCCTCATTTCATTTCGGAAAACTCACATAACGCTCCGGCTTTCTCGTCCCAACGCATGCAAAACCTTTTGCATGCTCTCCGGGCACATATGAAAAAATCCCTGTAAGGGATTTTTTCATATGTGCCCGGAGTGGGACTCGAACCCACAAGCCTAACGGCAAAAGATTTTAAGTCTTTCGTGTATACCATTCCACCATCCGGGCATTCGGCACTACATATAGTACCAAAGCATATTATTTGTGCAAGATCTCGGGAATTGATCCATGTGTTTCTGCAGTGTCGTCAAGCAAGTCTGTAACTCGTTGTCGATTGTGTTCACCGGTATCAAGTTTAAATCGGAACCATGCAGGTTGTGTTTTCATTTTTGTTTTCACATGATTACGGATATCGTCGCAGTGTCGTGTTAAAAATTCTTCTGCTTGATTCTCCTGGCTTTCTGGAAGTACGGTGTACAAGATATACATTTTCTTTCCATCGCTTGAATATTCTGCTCGCGTGAATGTAATCAGCGATCGTCGGTTTCCGTTTCGAGTCACCCAATCAGCAGCAGTTGCAAGGATAAGTTTTACATTATTTTTCATATAGTTTATTGAATTATTTTTTTGAATACCTCTATAATATCACCAGGTTCTGGTGCAACTGATGATTCGATTTGTGTTCCAAATTCTGAATCAACTTCGACTTTATCAGTAGGGGATTTTCCTTGTTGTAATTCCAGTATTTTTCCATTTCCGACCACTTCATCATTTCGTGTGATTCGAATCAAACTACCTTTTGTAATAGTTCCTGACAATACTCGTGCACCAATTAAATGAGTATTTTTTTGATTACTAAAATATTTCAATACTTTTACCGTTGCTAGGATTTGATCTACTTCTTTCAAAGGTTTTCGTTCAACTCCCAATGCGTGTAACCATTCGGTTAATTTGTAAATGATTGTAAATGTTTCAACAGTGATTTTTTCTGTTTCATTCAAGTCACGAGCTCGTGCATCCATATCAACATGGAATCCAAGTACGATTGTTTTTTTGTCGGCAATAGCAAGCTGAATATCAGATTCACTAATAGCTCCTACACCTTTTTTAATAACTTTGAAATAGACATCTGGGATTTCAATCTTCATTATTTCCGCCTCAATTGCTTCTGCACTTCCATATACATCTGATTTGATAATAATAGGAATGATTGCAATACCAGTTTGATTTTCAGGAATTTCTCGCGCATAGCTTACTTCGTGCATTTCGCTTTTATTCAAAAGTGCTCTTTCTTCAGCTTCTTTTTTATTTTCGGCTGTTGTAAATAGTGATCCTATATTTGGAAGTTTTGAAAATCCTGTTAATCGTATTGGTGTTGAAAAGGAAACTTCACTTAATTGTTTTCCAATAAAATCTTCAATTAATCGAGTTGTTGTCCATGCATCATCAACCACTACAAAGTTTCCTTGTTTCAAGGTTCCATTTTTAATAATCATCGTTGCAGAAATTCCTCGTTTTTCATCCATATTTGCCTCTACAACAAACCCTTCAGCTGGAATATTCGGATTACCTTTGAAATCTTCAAGTTCTGCAAGTAATAAAATAGTTTCCAAAAGCTCTGGAACACCTTGGCCAGTCTTTGATGAAATAGTAACACATGAAATAGTTCCACCAAAACCTTCAACGAATACTTCTTGTTCCATTAATTCCGTTTTGACTCGATCAACATTAATATTTGGTTTATCAATTTTAGTAATAGCCACAATAAAAGGAACATTGTTTGAAACAATAGTTTTTATAGCTTCCTTTGTTTGAGCCTTTACACCTTCTTCCGCTGACACAATTAAAATTGCAATATCTGCAATCGTTGCCCCGCGTTGTCGCATGTGTGAAAATGCTGCGTGACCTGGTGTATCGATAAAAGTAATTCTTTTCTGTACACCATCTGCATCTGGAACGCTAACTTCATACGCTGAAATATGCTGAGTGATTCCACCCGCCTCACCTGCAACAATATTAGAACTGCGAATAAAATCCAGCAGGCTGGATTTTCCGTGGTCGACATGACCCATGATTGCAACCACTGGTGGTCGTTGTGTAGATGTGGTGGGCATAAATTAAGATTATATAATTTCAAACATATTAAAAT
>Ga0209582_1001782_pt1 | contig 9903 bp, 5 predicted proteins | sample KloWWTmetKNB5Kit_FD_187176 | JGI IMG/M metagenome (GOLD analysis project Ga0209582, IMG submission 187176) | Active sludge microbial communities from Klosterneuburg, Austria, studying microevolution and ecology of nitrifiers - Klosterneuburg... | ecosystem: Engineered > WWTP > Aerobic digester >...
TTTTGTTGAACCAGTTGCGATACGCATCGCCAAAAAATTTGCCGCCTATCATCCAATCGGTGAAGCGGTCTGAAGGTGAGCAAAACAAAAAATATCCGCCCGGATTTAGCACGCGGTATACCTCGGCAATCACCGGCTCAAGATCGGGGATGTGCTCCAGCACCGAGTTGCTGATGACCGTGTTAAATGTCTCGCTCTTAAACGGCATCTCCGCGCCCTCGGCAATTTCCATCGAGAGATAGGCCTCGCCGGTGATGCCGCCATACGTAGGCGAGTAAAACGGGTCAATCCCCGCGTCTAGCTTTTTGGCAAACGTTTGCCGCGCGAACAACCCATCCCCCGACCCCAGATCCAGCACCGGCCCACGCATGGGCAAGTCGCGGTAAAAGCGCGATTCCACCGCGCGGAGCAGACCGCGAAAGTAAGGCACATCGCGCAGTTGCGTCCAAAGATAGTCGTAATCCTGCGGCGGCGCATACACGTTCGCGGCAGGCGTGTTTTGATTTTGCATAAAAAACCAATTGTAAGCTGGGTTTCCCCGCCCATCCAAGAAATTACAGAGCGCGCAAAATCAATGAGAAGTCATCTTAAAAATTTTGCTTCTCATTTCTTTTTTGCTTTGATGCCTGCGCGCGAAATTTAGATGATAATACCCGCAGGAGATAAATACAAATATGGGAACCATTGGACCGTTGGAGATTGGCATCATTTTGCTCATCGTCGTTTTGCTGTTTGGCGTGGGCCGCATCGGCAAGATTGGCGGCGAGCTTGGCAAAGGCATTAAAGAGTTTCGCAATGCGGTGAAAGACGGCGAGGATGACAAGCCAGCCGAGAAAACAGAAACCAAATAGTCGTGCCTGGCAACTAAATACATGGCAAAGCTAAACCTCAGCAGCTCAACTGCCACATCGCTGGTCAATATTTTGCGCGAGGTGGATGTTCGCGCCATTCGCGACGCGGCGGAAATGCCGTTCACGCTGGTCGTCATCAGCCGCGATTTGGACATGGCAAAGCACGTAACGCTGGCGCTCAATCGGGGCCCGCGCGATTACGATGTGCCATCTGCGCTGGCGGTTTTGCCCGTGAGCTTGAACGACACCGACAACGCCAATGCCGCGCTTGCCAACGCCGATCTCACCCTCATTTTGGCCAGGGCCAGCGGAGGAGACGCGCAGGACGCGCAAATAGAAATCGCGCTGGCGCAGCGTCTTGAAAAAGACCGGCGGCCCTGCGCGGCGTTTTTGTTTGGCGATGCCCGGCCCGATGTTGAAACACTGCGGCAATGGCACCCTCTCCGCCCCGCATATATTCCCGCCCAAGCCACGTTGAACGATGACGATCTGGTCTCACGCATCGCGGAAGTGGTGGCAAAACTGCCCAACCTTGATCTTGTCTGCGCGGCGCGGCATGTGCCGGGCTTGCGCAAGGCCGTGACCGCCAAGCTGACCAGCGACGCGGCCAATGCCAACGCCGGTTACGCGCTGGGCACCGGGCTGATGGAAATTGTGCCAGTCGCAAACGTGCCGCTCAACGTGGCAGACATGGTTATTCTGACCAAAAACCAGGGCATCATGGCCTACAAAATTGCGCTGGCGCATGGCATGAACTCCGACGTAAAAACAATCATGCCGCAGGTTGCGGGCGTCATTGGCGGCGGGTTTGTCTTTCGCACGGTTGCCCGCACCCTGGTGGGCCTTGTGCCTGTGATTGGTATTGTGCCAAAGGTGGCAGTGTCCTACGCGGGCACGGTCGCCATTGGCGAGGCCATCCAACGCTGGTGCGCCAGCGGCGAACAAATGAGCGGCGAGGCTCTGCAAAAAGTGTTCAACGCCGCGCTGGTTCGTGGAAGGGCACTGGCCAGCGAGTTGCAATCTCGCGTCCCGCGCCGCGGGTCTCGTGTGGCCCTGCCACCGCCTCAAAATTCGTAGAGCCACAATTTTTTGCGCCTCCACGCCACATCTCTGCGCTCATTTTTTGCCCGATGGGAACCTCCGAACAGCGCGTAACGCGACTCACCGTGCCCCGCAAAGGCAAGATGGTTTGCCTGCCACCCCACCGCGACCGCACGCCCGCGCGACTGGCCGCACGAGAAGATTATCCCCAACCCGGTCTTTGGCAGCAATTCAGCTACAACTCGGATGGCGATTTGATGTATCGCGGCCACCGCGCGTTGGATTGGGTGGAGAAATATGACGCCCCGCTCTCGGTCATAGACGCGGAATGGGTGCGTTACCGCACGCATCAACTTCACAATTTGCTGGATGACGCGCGGCTGGCTACGCATTATTTTGCAAAGGCGCGCGTGTATTACGCCGCAAAAGCGCGCATGCACGCCGGCATTGTTTTGCCCGCCTACCAAGCCGGCGCGTTGGGCGAGACCAGCTCTGTGCAAGACCTTTTGCACATTGAACTTTTGTGGCGAAGGCGCATGTTGCCGCCAAACTTCAAGACCATTTGCAACGGCTTTAAATTGCCGCCAGAACGACTGATTGACCGCGTGCCGGGCAAACCGTTTAGCAACGACGAGCCGATGTATACCCCGCTGGATGATTACGCGGGCACCATCATGCGCATGTTGAACGCCGGGCTGCCCATCATGCCGGTTATTGACAGCCTGGAAGAAGCGGCGTGGTTTATGGAGCATGCGCCGCGCAAAGGCATGGAAGTTGGGGTGCGGCTGGCGTTTGGCAAAGTGCGCGAAGACTCGGATATTGATATTCTGAACGCAGGATTTGGCCTCACCCCGCAACAAGCCGAGAAATTATTGCGCAAACTGGCGCATCATCCGCGCACCATGCCGCGCATGTTGCACGCCATGGTTGGCGCGGCAGAAACCATGCCCATTCAAGAGCTGGTGGATGGGGCACGGCTGGCGGCGGAACTTTACTTTCGCTACAAACGCGTTGCGCCCACGCTAAACACGCTGAACTTTGGCGGCGGTTTGCCACCGCTGGGCGAGGCGTATAACCACCTTGAATTGTTTTGCAGCCTGTTTAAAGCCATCCAGCAAGAGGCCAAAAAAGCCGGGTTTGACGATGGCGACCTGCCGGTGGTGGCGTTTGAGCCGGGCAGCTTGATCGCAGCGGAAAGCACGTTTCTCATCGTGCCCGTGCTGAACATCAAGACGCAGGGGCACGTGGGCGGCGCACCCATCTTGTTTGGCATTTCGGATGTCTCGTTTATTGAGAGCACGATTGATGGGCTTTTGCTGGGGCACGACTTCCCCATGCTGCCCGCCAACTTTGGCAACCGGCGCAGTTACCCCATGTGGCTGCGCGGCGTGACGTGCGACTCGATGGACGTGTGGCCGCCGATGACGATTGAGCGCCCGTGGCTGCGCTTGCCCGTGCCCGCGCCCAACGAAAAACTTTACATCGTAGCGGCGCACGTGGGCGCGTATCAGGAATCGCTGACCGGCAAAGGCGGGGTGAACCACTGCGCGGTGAAAGAGCCAGCCGAGGTGATTATTGATGGGCGCAGATCCACCGTGCTGCCCGGCACTTCTGCCGAGGACAAACTGGCGCTGATGGGATACACTCGCGATGTGCTGGGGATGTTGGCGAAATAAACGGAGATGGCCTCCACCTGCGAGGTGGAGGCCATCTCCGCAAGTCAACCTTTAAACGCCAGCCCCCTCCTCCCCCAGCACCTCATCCAGCGCGACCACAAAAAAGTCCACATCCGCGCGGGTAAGGCACATGGGGCCGCGCACTTTTAGCACGTTGTGGTCAAGGCCATCCGTGCCAATCAAAATGCCGCGCTCGGCCAGCCGGTTCACCACATACGCGGCCTGCGCGGGCGCGGGCGCGCGCGTCTCGCGGTCGCGCACCAGCTCCGCGCCCAAAAATAACCCCATCCCGCGCACATCCCCAATGATTGAATGCCGCGCCTGCAAGCCGCGCAACTGGGCCAAAAAGTAAGCGCCCAACTCCTGCGCGTGCGCCTGCAAACCCTCGCGCTCAATCACATCCAGCACAGCCATGCCCACCGCGCAAGACACGGGGTTGCCCCCAAAGGTGGCAAAGTATTCCATGCCGTTGTTAAACGAGGCGGCAATCTCCGGCGTGGTCACCACCGCGCCCATCGGGTGGCCGTTGCCGATGGGTTTGCCCATCGCCACAATATCTGGCACAACGCCTTGCGTCTCAAACGCCCAAAACGCCTTCCCCACCCGCCCAAAACCGGTTTGCACTTCATCGGCCATGCACAGCCCATCCGCCCCGCGCACAAGCGCGTAGCACTCGCGCAGGTAGCCCTCTGGCAGCACAATTTGCCCACCCACGCTGGGGATGCTCTCAATCAAAAACCCGCTCGGCCCGCGCCCCGCCGCGCGAATGTTTTGCAAAATGGGGATGAGTTCCTGGGCATACAGCCGCCCAGCGGTGGATGGGTCGCGGTGCGGGCCGCGATACACATCGGGCAGCGCGGCCTTATGCACCCACGCGGGCAGCCCCGCCCCACCCTTGCCCTCGGCCTTGTATGGGCTGACGTCAATCAGCGTGTTGGTGTTGCCGTGATACGCCCCCTCGCTCACGATCAAATCTTTTTGCCCGGTGTGCGCCCGCGCCAGCCGGATGGCCAACTCGGTGGCCTCTGAGCCTGAGCTGACAAAAAAGCACACACTCAAGGGCGCGGGCAGCGTGGCGGTGAGGCGCTCGGCGTAGCGCACAAGGTTCTCGTGCAGGTAGCGCGTGTTGGTGTTCAGCGCGGCCATTTGGCGTTGCGCCGCCCGCACCACGCGCGGGTGGCTGTGCCCAACATGCGGCACATTGTTGTAGCCATCCAAAAACCGATGCCCGTCCTGGTCATACAAATACTGCCCCTGCCCGCGCACGATGTTTAGCGGATGGCGATACGAAAGGCTGAGGTTATAACCGATACGCTCTTTGCGTTTCGCCAAAATCTCCTCCTCGCGCATGGGCAGCGCGGGAAATTTCTCGGCGGGAATCTGGCAGATGAGGTTCGGGTTGGGGCACAGGCTTTGCCACACCGCCCGGTCAGATGGCCGCGCCACGCCCGGATACGTGCCCGCGTAATCCAGCAGATCGGTGATCACCTGAAAGTGCAAATGCGGCGGCCAGTCGCCATTGATCGGGTAATCGCCCATCCACGCGATGCGCTGGCCCTTGCTGATTTTTTGCCCCACGCGCAACCCCTCCAACGATTCCCGCGAGAGATGGCCGTAGAGCGTGTAAAAGACCGGAGACGGAAGACCGGAGACGGCATTTCCACCCGTCTTCCGTCCTCCGTCTTCCGTCTCAGCACGGTGTTCCAAAATAATGCACGGCCCATAATCCAACCGGGCGGTGTTGTCTTGGAAAGAATGCACCACGCCATCTAGCGGGGCAAAGACCTCCGCGCCGGCAGGCATGAACACATCCAGCGCCACGTGCAAAGTGCGGTATTCCTTGCCGTTCTCGCCAATCGTCATAAAGTCGTCGTTGGCGTAAATCAGGCGCGGCTCATCGTAGCGGCCAATGCCCGCCACCACCCCGGCCTCATCCAACTGGGCAAACAACTTGCGCGTAAATTTGGCGGTGGTGTCAATTTCATCCGGCAATGGCATGTCCAGGCTGCCCACGCTCAAATCCAGCACGGTGATGGGGTCACGGCGCAGGTCGGGCTTCACCACGCTCGCAAAGCCATCGGCGTGGACAGCCAGCCAGCGGGTGATGGCGCTCGCGCCGGGCACGGGTTCCATCCCGCACACAGCGCGGAATTTGTAATGCGCAAACCGCGGGTGGATGGCCGCCAGTTTTTCCAGCGCGGCCCACGCGGGCGCTTCGCTGATCACGATGTAAGGGTCATCCGGCTGCTCCAGTTTGCGCTGCGCCGAGTTGATCACGCTCACCGCGAGGCGCATTTGAGCCAGCGGCCAAAGCACGGCCAGCTCGTCCTCGCGCAAGGGGTTTTGCGCGTGATACCCCGCCACCACGTGCGCGGCGCTGGCCAGCGGGTCGGGCTTGCCCAGCATGGCATACGCCAGCGCAATGGCAAGGTTGCACACGCGCGGCGTGTAAATCGCATCGCCAAAATCAATCAACCCAGACACGCGCGCCTCGTAGCCAACGCCATCCACCAGCACGTTGTAATCGTTGGCATCGTTGTGCGTAATTTGGTGCGGCAGGCTGGCCAGCTTGGGTTGCACTTCGGTGAGGTAGGTATCTATCAGCGGTCTGACCGATGGAGCGCTCCGGGCGGTTTGCCGAACTTGTTCGGACGCGCCCAGAGCGCTAACGACCCACTCCGCCTTCGCCAGATTCCATTTCATCTCAGCGCTCCGGGCGTTCCCAGCGCTCCGGGCGGTTGAACCGCCCGGAGCGCTTAACTCCTCAAACCCAACCAGCGCGGCATCCACCTTGCCCAGCAGCTCGCCCAGACCGCGCAAAAGGGCTGGCGTGTGCGGGTTCACCTTCGCCATCACGCGCCCGGGCAGCCAACTGAGCAGCCGCGCCCAGCGCGGGTGGCCGTCCTCGTCCGTGATCTCGACAATCGTTTTGCCATCCGCCGCTGGCAAAACTTGCTGAACCGCCAAGTCTGGCGCGTGACTTGCCACATGCGCCAGCAGCGCATTCTGAAACGCCACCGCCTCGCGCGGTTCGCCCACGCGCGAGAGGCGCAGCAAAAAGCGCTGGCCGTCCGCCGCGTCAAGCCGGTAGTTGGCATCGTATTCGCCGGGCAGGGCGGTAGCGGCGGCGTTCAGGCCGAAAAGTTCAAGAGCGATGTGCTGGGCAAATGCGGTGGTTGGGTTTGGCATGGTTTTTGAAGGCGTCATAAAAAAATAATTCATGCAAATTTTATCCGCTGTGGCTTTGCGATATGCACTTTGCACTTTTGGCTTTTGCGGGTAACATACCGCCCACGTCACGCACCATCACAAATTTACATTTTTATGAAAATTCTCAAACGAATCCTCACTATTTTCATCGCACTCATCGTTATTCTGGCTGCTCTGGCGGGCGGCGGCTTTTACCTCATCTCGCGGCAATCGTTTCCGCAAACCAGCGGGTCTTTGCAGATGGCCGGGCTGAACGGCAAGGTAGAGATCATCCGCGACAAATTTGGCGTGCCAAATATTTACGCCGATACCTCGCACGACCTGTTTATGGCGCAGGGGTTTGTCCACGCGCAAGATCGCTTCTTTCAGTTGGAGTTTGCCCGGCGCGTAGGACAAGGGCGCATCTCCGAGTTATTTGGCAAGAGCGCCCTGAGCCAGGACAAGTTCATCCGCACGCTGGGATGGCACCGCGCCGCGCAAGCCGAGGCCGCCGCGCTGACCGGCGAGACCAGGGAGGTGATGGAAGCCTACGCGGCGGGCATAAACGCTTATTTGGATAAAAACGCCGACAAGGCCTCGCTGGAGTTCAACGTGCTGGGGTTGATTGGCCGCAACTGGAAACCGGAAAAATGGACAACCGCAGACACCATCGCCTGGGGCAAAGTGATGGCGTGGAATTTGGGCGGCAACATGGACGAAGAGTTGACCCGCGCCGCGCTGCTGGCCAAAGGCGGCGCAGACATGGCAAACACGCTTTTGCCGCCCTACCCCAAAACCATGCCGGTCATCGCCCCATCCGCCCAAAAAGCCGGGCTGATGGCCGACCCGCTTGCCAACGCCGCGCCCGTGAGCGAGGATAACGCGCTGGCATTGCTCAACCTCAGCCAAAGTGTGAGCGCCATGATGGGCGTTTTGCACGACACCGATATTGGCAGCAACGATTGGGTTGTGGCTGGGTCGCGCACAACAAGCGGCAAACCGCTGTTGGCAAACGACCCGCACCTCGCCATTCAAATGCCCTCGATTTGGTATCAGATTGGTCTGCATTGCCGCGCAGTCGGCCCGGCCTGCCCGTATGACGTGAGCGGCGTGTCATTCGCCGCCGCGCCCGGCGTAATCATCGGCCACAACACGCGCATCGCGTGGGGCGTGACCAACGTCAACCCGGATGTGCAGGATGTGTTCATCGAGAAACCCAATCCGGCCAACCCCGATGAATTTGAATACATGGGTAAATTTGAGAAGGCGCAAATTATCGCGGAGAAAATCAATGTGGCTGGCGGCGACCCGGTCACGGTCAATGTGCGCGTCACGCGGCATGGGCCAATCATGAACGATGTGTCATCGGCCATGAAAGACCAACAGCCGATGGCGCTCTCCTGGACGGCGCTGCGCCCATCCAATCTTTTTCAGAGCGTGCTAAAAATTGACCGCGCGGGAAACTGGGCGCAGTTCCGCGATGCGTTGCGCGACTGGTCTGTGCCCGCGCAAAACTTTGTGTTTGCCGATGTGGATGGCAACATCGGCTACCAAATGCCCGGCGATGTTCCCATCCGCAAGAGCGGCAATGGCAGCATGCCCATGCCCGGCTGGACGGGTGAAGCCGAATGGACAGGCTTCATCCCGTTTGACGATTTGCCATCGGTGTTTAACCCGCCAGAGGGTTATATTGCCACCGCCAACAACGCGGTGATTGATGCCGATGTCTACAAGCCGTTCATCACCGGCGATTGGGATTACGGTTTTCGCGCCCGCCGCATTGTGGAGATGATTAAGGCCAAAGACAAGTTGACGATTGACGACTTTAAGCAAATTCAGGGCGACACGCTTTCTGGCCACGCCACAGACGTTTTGCCGTTTTTGGATGGGATCACGATCAACGATGACCCGCTGGCAAAGACCGCGCTGGACGAATTGCGAAAGTGGGATCGCCGCTCCAACAAAGATTCGGCTGGCGCGTTGATTTACGAAGCCTTTTGGCGACAACTGGGCCAAAATATTTATGGCGATGAGCTGGGCACAGACCTGAGCGCGGACGCCCTCGACCGGGGAACCGCCGAACGCACCGCGGTGACAAACGCGCTCAAAGACCCATCTGCCCATTGGTGGGACGATGTGACCACCGCCAGCGCAAAAGAAACGCGCGAACAAATTCTTGTCAAATCGCTGAAGGACACCGCGGCGTTCTTAAAATCCAAATATGGCGATGATGTCTCAAAGTGGAAATGGGGCAATGTCCACACGGTTACTTTTCGCAATTCCACGCTGGGCAACAGCGGCGTGAGCCTGATTGACAGCATGTTCAACCGCGGGCCATTTGCGGCCAATGGCGCAAGCGCGGCGGTGAACAACGTTGGCAGCAACGCCGACTTTTCATCCACCAGCGGGCCATCTTTGCGCATGATTGTGGATATGAGCAACATGGACAACTCATTGCTCATACACACCACCGGCCAAAGCGGGCACACCTACAACCCGCATTACGATGACATGATCCAGAAGTGGCTGGATATTCAATACAACCCGTTTTATTTTGCGCGCGCAGATGTGGAAAAGAACAGCGAAGGAACGCTGGCGCTGAATCCGTAGTTGCTAGTTGCTAGTTGCTAGTAGCTGGTGAAAGACTAGCCACTAGCAACTAGCAATTAGCAACTAAACTTTCACCGGTCGCCCTTCTTTCAAGCTTCGGGTGGCGGCAAGGGCCACGCGCAACGATTCCAGCGCGTCATCTGGGCCGGGCGTGGGCGTTTTGCCCGCACGGATGCAATCAAAAAACGCCTGAAGTTCCGCTTTGTAGGCCGCGTCAAACCGATCGGGGAAGCTGACAAAGTGATCGCTTTCCATGCCCAAATTGCGCTCGTGAACCAGCGGCGTTTTTGGGAAGCCCTCCACGATCAGCTTGCCCTTTGACCCGGCGATCTCTGTGCGGATGTCGTAGCCCCACGTTGTGCGGCGCGAGCCTTCAATCACGCCCAACGCACCATTCTTAAAGCGCAACATCGCCACCGCCGAGTCCACATCGCCCGCCTCGGCAAAACCGGGGTCCACCAGCGCCGCGCCCCACGCGCTTACCTCGTCCACCTCGCCCACCAAAAATCGCGCCAGGTCAAAATCGTGAACCAGCA
>Ga0209582_1001783_pt1 | contig 9900 bp, 7 predicted proteins | sample KloWWTmetKNB5Kit_FD_187176 | JGI IMG/M metagenome (GOLD analysis project Ga0209582, IMG submission 187176) | Active sludge microbial communities from Klosterneuburg, Austria, studying microevolution and ecology of nitrifiers - Klosterneuburg... | ecosystem: Engineered > WWTP > Aerobic digester >...
AAAAACTATGGAAGAATTATTATCAAAAAAGTCTTACTATTGTAAACCCAATTCAGGACTAAATATGAATTGTAAACCGATAACAGAATTAATTAATTAACCTGTAAACTTTTTTTAGGACGAGTCACATTTGGTTTTTCCAACGCACAAGCCAAACGCATAAAAACCAAAAGAGCCATTTTTTTGCCAACGCTTTGTTGAAAATTAAAGTTGACAAAATTTGGAAACTCAAAAAACAATATTTAATTTTGACAAAAATTGTCAATCGAGATTTGAAATGGAAACAATAGGGAAAACATTTAAAAGCATCAGGGAAAACCGTGATTTATTCTTGGAAGATGTAAAACAAAAAACAGGAATAAACAAAACCCTACTCAGTCGGATAGAAAACGGGAAAAGACTACCAACAAAAGAACAGGTAATCCAGCTTTCAAAATTTTATAACGTTGAGGAAGATGATTTAATAGTTCAATGGCTAAGTGATAAATTAGTTTACGAAGTTAAGGAAGAAGAATCTGCCTTAGAAGCAATTCAAGTGGCGGAAGAAAAAGTAAGATATGGTTTAAATCGCAAAAACAGCAGAGAAAAACACGAACTAAAAATTGAAAATCCAATTTTTAAAAAGTCTATCGAAGAACTTAAAAACAAAGTCATTCAAGGAGATTGTTTAGATGTAATGCAGTCTATTCCTGATAAATCTATTGATATGATTCTTTGTGATTTACCCTATGGAACAACGCAAAACAAATGGGACTCAGTTATAGACTTAGACCAACTTTGGAAACAATACAACAGAATAATTAAAGATAAAGGAGCAATAGTTCTGACCTCTCAAGGAGTTTTCACCGCTAAGTTAATTTTAAGCAACGAGAGAGATTTTAAATATAAAATTGTTTGGATAAAATCTAAAGCAACCAATTTTTTAAACGCAAAAAAACAACCTCTAAGAAAACACGAAGATATTTGTGTTTTTTATAAAAAGCAACCGACTTATATCCCTCAAATGTCAGAGGGAGAAGCTTATGACAAGGGTATTAGAAAAGACCAATTTACAGGAAGTTACGGAGAGTTTGAACCTCGACACGTTAAAAGTAACGGCAAACGTTACCCTACAGATGTAATTACTTACGATTTGGACGTAGAAGATTACGTTTATGTAAAAACGGCAGAATCAGAAGGAACAGTTTATCATCCAACTCAAAAGCCTATTGAGCTCGGAAGATATTTGATAAAAACTTTTACTAAACCTGGGGACGTGGTTTTAGACAATGCTTGCGGTAGTGGGAGTTTTCTTCTTTCGGCAATTTTAGAGGACAGAAATTTTATAGGAATTGAAAAAAATGAGGATGGTTTTCTACATAAAAAACAACCAATCGATTATATAAAAGTTTGTGTTGATAGAATTGAAGAAACATTAAAAGATAAGGAAATAAAGGAATCAACACTTATGCTTTTCCAAGAACCTATTGCAGAATATCATACGATGAATTATGAAGTTAAATGAACGAGCTTGGTCAGGACAAATAATCGCTTGGATTAAGGAATCCATCAATAATGGCACAACTATATTTCAAGAAGCGACCAACGATGAAGGAATAAAAGTAGCATCGGGGAGAACAAAATTTCCAGATATTTTACTTTTTACCGACAAGGTTTCAGGGATTGTTTTTAATGGTTGGGAATTAAAATTCCCCGATACGCCTGTTGATGATCCTGAAATGTTAGAAAATGCTTTAGAAAAAGCTGAACGTTTAAAATCAGATTCTTTTGTTACTTGGAATGGTGCGGAAGCCATTATTTGGAAAATCAATGATGAATCCTATACTTTAGAAAGCCTTGAAAAATTAAAAGTTTATCCAAAGGAATCGGGAATAAATACAAGAGATGATTTAGCCGAACGAAATAAGTACAACAATCACGAACCAAAACTTAAACAACGATTAAATGAAATTCTCCACGACTTAGGACAACTTTATCAAAATGGGGATTTAAAAAACGCAATCAACATTTCATCAAACATTGTTGAAGCAGTCAAACAAACCTCTGTCCATTTTGTGCCTCAATTCAAAAGTGAAATTAACGAGTTAAAAGGTGATAACGCTGATTTCAGGAGAAACTTCAATAATTGGAAAATTGTAGAAAGTTCCACTCTAAAAATATTATCATCTTCTTCAAGGCGAGTAGAAAATGTTGAACCCGAAGAAGTGCTTGCTAAGTTTACTTTCTATAAATTAATCGGAAAAGTCTTATTCTATCTAACGCTGTCTGAAAACCTATCAGCCAAAGTTCAAAAATTAGAACTATCTGATTCTAATGATGTCAAAGCGCAAATCGAAAGCTTCTTTAATCAAGCTAAGAAAATTGATTATCAAGCCGTATTTGAAGAAGATTTTACTGATAAGATTCCATATAATGATGTAATTGACGAACTCCTTTTTAAATTGATAAACGTCTTTACAGAATTTGACTTTAAAATTCTTCCTACGGAGGTAATTGGGCATATATTGGAAAACTTAGTACCCAAAGAGGAAAAGCAAAAATTCGGTCAATATTTTACGTCAGAAACATTGGCAAATCTTGTTACATTTTCCGCCATCAGAACCCGAAACGATTTATTGATTGACCCAACTTCGGGAACAGGTACATTTTTGAACTCATTTTATCACGCTTTAAATTTCTATGGAAATAAAAATCATCAACAAATTCTGAATCAAATTTGGGGTAATGATATTTCTCATTTCCCTGCTACTCTATCGGTTATCAATTTGTATAAACAAAAGGTAGATGATACCGCTAACTTTCCAAGGGTTATCAGAAAAGATTATTTTACGATTTATCCAGACCAAAAGATTCCAATTCCAGACAATGTTGATATTGATAAAATTAACGAAATTCCGATTCCAAAATTTGATGCAATAATCTCAAATTTTCCTTTTATCCAGCAGGAAGATATTCCAAAAGAAGAACTCAAAGAGTATTTTAAAACAGAATTTGGTGAAGATCAAAAAGCTTTCCTTGAAGGAAGTCAATTTGATATAAACGGCAAAAGTGATTATTACATTTATTGCTTTTATAACTCGCTTAAATTCTTAAAAGATAATGGCGTTTTGTCTGCTATTACTTCCAATGCGTGGCTTGGCAAAAATTATGGAGTACAATTCAAACAGTTTTTATTAGATAATTTCCATATTAAATATGTAGTCAGAAGCAACGCAGAACATTGGTTTAAGGATTCAAAGGTTAGTACGATTTTCTTGACCTTAGAAAAAGGAAAATCCAGTGATTCAACAAAATTTATAACAATTAATAGTAAACTTGAAGCCTTATTTCCTGATGAAGATTTACAGCGATTCGAGGATTTTTACACGGAAATTGAGAATTGTGATAATTCGGATTATCCAAATTGGGAAGAAGACAAGCAATTTCCAAACTTATACCATAAAACAGATGGAACAATATCCGTTAGTATTGTGGAAAATTCTACATTAGTAGATTCTTTAGTAACACAAGAAAATTGGGCTACCTACTTTGTTAGTCAAAATCCACTTTCAATTTTTGAGAGCAAATTAATCAATCCATTTCCAGACATCTACGACACAGGACGAGGAACGAGAACAGGATGGGATAAAATGCACATTATTTCCAATGAAGAAAATAAATCATTGAACATTGAAAAAGAGTTCTTATTGCCAATTTTAAAAACAAGCCAAGAACTAAAATCAATCTCTTACGATACATCAAGCAAATTCAATCTTTTCGTTTGTAAAGAGGATGAAAAAACCTTGAAAGACCAATATCCAAACACTTATAAACACATTAAAAAGTTTGAAGCTACAACAAATAATACAGGTATTTCTCTCACCGAAGTGTTGAATACAAGGAGGCCTTTTTGGTATTCGCTTACACCTGAAGATTCAGCAAATATTTTTATTTCAATTAATCCAAGTCAAAGGCTATTTTTCTCGTATAGTAAAACACCAACCTATTTAAATCAAAGGTTAGTTGCCATTCGAGTAAAAAAGAAAGATGTTGAAATTATAACCGCTTTATTGAACTCTGTTGTTTCTCTTTTAATCGTGGAATTGAATGGAGTTTCAAGAAATTTGGGAGCATTAGACTTAAATGCTGATTTCTTCAAAACAAAAATGAAAATGTTTGACCCAGCTTTACCTTCAGACAAGCAGAAGACAAGCATTTTGAAAAAGTTCAAACCACTTAGCAAGCGAGAAATCAAAAACTATGATATTGAGTATCAACAAGAGGACAGAATAAAATTTGATAAGGAAATTTTGAAAGCCTACGGCTTCAACACAGATATTCTTCCGCAACTATACGAATTATTAACAGAAACCATTCGTAATAGAGTGGAAATGAAAAACAGGTAAATTAAAAAATAAGATTATGGGTGAATGGTCAAAAAAAATTGGTGAATATGGAGAAGAAGTCGTTGAACTCTTTTTTACAGTTATTGGTTGGAATGATTTAACAAAGGGTGTAGATATTCCTTGTATAAATCAGGATAAACATAAAAACAAAAGCGGAAACTCAAGAAGCTCTCACGGCATTGATTTTCTATACTCATATATAAATCCTCTCGTTAATGGGGAACTGAAAAATATTTTAGTTTCCTCAAAGTTCAAAACCGCCAAATACCCCAACAGTCCGAGTTCTCAATTTCGAGAATATATGGAAGATTTAATTGTTGCTTTGGAATGTTATGAATATTCTGAAAGAAAACAGTCAATGGCTTCTAGTTTTAATCATTCGACAACCAACGATGTGGGCGTATTGTTTTGGTTAAACAATGCTTCGGATAGTTCTGACGACTTAATTAATGCGGTATCCACTGTCCGAACTTTAGAGACTCAAATGAACTCTACAATATTTATTATGGATAATAAACGTGTGGCTTTTATTCTTGAAGTTATGAAATATATAAAAACAAAAAGTGACAAATATGATTACGATTTCTATTATCCAAACACTGGAAAAAACATTAACCCTTTACAAAGAGAAAATGTAGGAAAAAGATTACCCGTCGAGTTTCTAAACTCCTCAATTATACCTATTAAGCTTGTAAATAAAGATAACCCAAAAGAGATTACATGGTTCTTAGCAACATCGGATGATTTTGAAGAGAATGATTTAATGAGACTTATGGGATTGGCTAAAGATATTACAACAGAATTAGTTAGTCAAATCACAATTGCTTTTCCCGATTACGAAAAAATAAAGCATGAAGAAATGGTTACATCTGCCAAGCAAAAATTTCAGTCTAATGAATTTACAAAGAATGTTAAGGTTATAAACTTTCTTAATCCTATTACTTCATTTAAATCTTAATTATGAATACTGAACATAAAGATATCAACAAGGTTTTGCCTTTTGGTGAACAACTAAGAGGATTTGCAAATCAAAGATTTTTGACGCAAGCAGAGTTAAATCGGATATTAAAAGAAAGGGGGATATTCTCACTTAACGAAGAGAAAGAATATACTGTATCTATGCTTCAAACTCTCCTCTTATCTCCTAAAGAGTTTGATAAGATTAGAGAATCATTTTCAACACGGGAGGACAATAAAAAGAAAATATCGAGAGATATAAAGTGGAATACGGAACGAAATGTTTTTGACCCTACAATAGCACAAACAAATGTAAAAGAATTTATGGAGAGAAACTTGCCCACTTGTTCTCTATCGAAACCCGTTGTCTTTGCACCAGTAAACGGAAATATAAATCACATTAGAGCAGAAATTGAAATTACTCGTAATGACCTAAACAAATCATGGTATGAACAAACCAATCTTTTTGAGCTCGAAATAGAGTTTATAAATGATGACTCGCAAGGGAACGGTAGAGTAATAATAACTCACACAGCACCCGAGACTAAAGAATTAGCCGAACACATAGTAGCGGAAAAAATAAAACAATTCAAAGAAAAAGGTAGTATTCAATCTAAAGAAGTTCTCAAAAAAATAGTATTTAAAGATTTCTCAAATTCAGAACGATTTGTTTTCTTCTTTAGATTAACAAATCATATTGAAAATGAATTTTTTAACTGTACTAACATTAAGGATGTTTCTATGAAACCCGAAGCCTCCGCCCTACCAGAGGAAATTCAGTGGATGCAAGATTTAAATAAAATAATATTATCGGGTAAATCACTTGGCAAAAAAGATTTTATCAAAGACAATAAATTCCATCCTCACCTAATTATTTGGAGTATTGAAGCGGAATTTGAATATGACTATCGGGGTCAAAAAGGTAGTTTTACTGCAAATTTTGGCTTTCCTGATTACACTTCTAAAAAAACTATTAATTCTGAATTTGAATTGAATATATCTTCAATAAGGTCAACAAAAAGTATAGATGCAAGAACAAAAAACTCATTAAAGTCGCAGTTATTATCTGAAATGGATAAACAAAAGTCTAACATCTATAATAAATTCCTTGAGTTTAAAAATAATCCAGTAAAAAAAGATAAATGAAACTAAATTTTTTAGAAGCGTCCATAGGTAAGCTATATATTCATAAGGTAGGAAATAAAATTTTAGAAGAAAAATTGATACTTTCAGAAAATGCGATTAATGTTGACGATAATTTAAAAGAAATACTTACACATTATTTTTTATCTTCTTTCAACGAATATGAACACTTTAATTTTCACCATAGTGTTGACCTAAATTTAAATGTAGTTTTTAATAGTATTAAAAAAATATTTAAAAACCCTGATGCAATTCTTAATGAATCAAAGAATATTTCAAAACATCTTTATGATAACAGTACTCATCCCAAAATTAATGGCGGAGAATTTTATGTAGTATATTTCAAAGATTGTTTATTCGATGACAAGAGAACTGATGCAATTGGTTTATTCAAATCAGAAAGAAAGGATACATATATAGAAGTAGAACAAAGCCAAAGGGAGTTCGATATAAGATATAAAAAAGGGATTAACATTGATAAATTAGATAAAGGGTGCATCATATTTAATCTACAACAGGAATCAGGTTTTGTCCTTTCAATCGTTGATAATGTAAACAAAGGCAGAGAAGCTCTATATTGGAAAGATGACTTTTTAAACGTCCAAACTTTAAATAATTCATTTCATCAGACGAATGAATTTTTAGGAATAACAAAAGAATTTATTATTAATCAACTTTCTGACGAAATAGAACTTACCAAAACAGACAAGATTGACTTTCTAAATCGTTCGATGAATTACTTTAAAGAAAATACAACATTTGACAAAAACGATTTTGAAGAGAAAGTATTTGAGGGTGCGGGAATAATAGAATCATTCAGGAATTACGAAAACAACTTTAAAGAGGAAAATGAAGTTGTATTTGAGGATAATTTTGAAATCTCCACGCAAGCGGTTAAAAAACAAGCACGGAAGTTTAAAAGCGTTTTAAAATTAGATAAAAATTTTCACATCTATATTCACGGAGATAGAGATCTCATAGAACAAGGTATAGATGAAAAAGGAAGAAAGTTTTATAAAATATACTATGAAGAAGAAAATTGATAATCCACCGCCAGCAAGCACATTTGCAATTCACACAAGCCAACCGCACAATCCAAAAATTGCAAAAGAGCTTGCTTCCCTACCCGATTAAAAATTGTTTTCTCCCACTCTAAAAAAATAAAAAATACAGTGAATCGTAAAAATAAAATTATAGCGTTGAATGATGGCCAGCCTACAACAAGCAGTTTGGCAAGATTTTTTCTGCCGCAGGCGCAACACAGAAAAAACCTCGCCAAGCTGCCGAAACGTTTTAACGAACACAATAAATACAGATGGTGGGCAATGATCATCACCGCCAGTAGCCTCAACCGAAATTATATGGCACAGGATGGAATTCTGCTAACTGATAAGTTAACAGCATGGGCAATGTGGAGGAAGCCTGGAGCTAATGGAGCGATGTCTTGCCCGATGTTCGGACTATCTAGTGGAACAGTTGATATATTAGATTTTTTACAACAAATAATACCGGACTTACCCAATATTAATATCAATATGGAAAGTCATTTTATGGGGTTTTTGCCCGACATAATATTCAGCACACAATCGGATGCAAATAATAGACCACACTATACTTCAAGGATATTTCACACCATGCTCCATGAATTGGGACACTATACGCATTACAAACAGGTGGGTAAAGAGTGGTGGACTTCTTTAGTTTGGGCTGAGACAACACATGGAAATCATTGTGGTGGTTATCCGGCTCCCAATACAACTGATGGCGATATCGCTCAGATAGCCGAGTGTTGGGCAGAATACATGGGAGACAGACATGCTTGTCGGTATTATGATCCAAGAAGAGCACATAAAGTAATGTTTGATGGATTTGTGCATCCGTTTATAGAAACACGTGCCAACGGAACTACCTTTAACTATCAAGATGGGGAAAGATTTAACAACTGTGAATATCATGCCTACGGTATTTTCTTTGACTTAACGGATAATCCCAGTGTAGAACCTTCAGAAGCATTTGATAACATAGGAGGATTTACTTTCCAACAGTTGTACTTCTTTCTTTCCTTTAAGGACAGATCAATGTGCCAGTATGTCGGTAATAGAATAGCCCCTATTTGTATTCAGAATGGAACATTCAATCAATTATTTCAAATGGTGGATCATGGGGTTGCCACTGATGGAAGTATTATTGAAGGACATAGATTAAGTTGTTGGCAATGAAAAGTTATCAATTATTAATATTACTTTGTATATGGATTCTTACAACATCAACTGATTGTGGCAGGGAAGAATATGATCAGAAACGAAGTGTTATTTACGTCAAAGGACAATTCTCCAATACCAATGACACTATGTTCGTAGGTGATACCCTTACTTTGACAATTACAATACCTGATTCCAGTTTTAAGTTAAATGAATTGTCTCTACACGATACCACTTGGATTAAGATTGAAACATTTGAGACTTCGGCATTTGGCTACTCATTTTTTCGTATAGATTCTACTCAAGATGGAGGAGTAGATGGAATTAATGCTTATGCTGAGACCATTTTTACTATCGGAAATATTAATATGCCTTATCAAACAAAATATCCCTTTAGGCATCAAATAAAAAAAGTATTAAAAATGAAAGGTTCATATTTTTTTCAATCAGCATATGATGAAATTCCAAAAATCAACGGAATCTATGGAAGTATGATTATTGAATGGGACGTGCCTAATAAAAATTTTGAGATATTGAGGGCATGGGGTAACAATAGATACGAGAGTGCTAAAGCAGCAGATCAAGTAGATGCTAATAATTATTTCCCCTTTGTAGTAAAAGAAAGATAAAAACCCAAGATAACACTGCATACCACGTACAGAGCGGCTACACACCGCTCCGTCGGGTATGCCAAACCATTATCTCGGATTGAAAGCCAACGGCGGTCAATGGAATTAAGGCAAGTAAAGGATTAATAGCCTTCTTCTTAGACCAACTTGGCTCATCTGAGATGTTGAATTTTAAATCTGAAACAATTAATTTTCTAACATCTAAAATTTCATTATTATGAGAAACTTAACAAACAAAGGCAAGCAAAATCGGCTTCTATTTTCATTATTCTTTATTTTTACTTTTATAACCATGGTAAATGCGCAGTATTATCCAATCTCAATGGATGAAAAACTCCAACAATCATCCCTGATCATCGAGGGAAAGGTAGTCAACAAAGAAGCATTTCGACATGAAAATCACATCTACACTAAAAATCATATAGAAGTTATTCGAGCAGTCAAAGGTGATGTTTTGAAAGGTGAGATGGTTGAAGTGATTACATCAGGAGGAACATTGGATGATGTTACCGAAACGTGGACACACATGCCTGAATTGACCATGAATCAGAAAAGTTTTTTCTTTCTCCGGCCTGCCTCACAAAG
>Ga0209582_1001784_pt1 | contig 9892 bp, 13 predicted proteins | sample KloWWTmetKNB5Kit_FD_187176 | JGI IMG/M metagenome (GOLD analysis project Ga0209582, IMG submission 187176) | Active sludge microbial communities from Klosterneuburg, Austria, studying microevolution and ecology of nitrifiers - Klosterneuburg... | ecosystem: Engineered > WWTP > Aerobic digester >...
TGCCGGGAGTGGTGTGTGTGCCGCATGGCTTTGGTCATGACCGTGCCGGGGTGAAGCTGCGCGTGGCCCGCAAGGAGGCAGCAGGAGCCAGTCTTAATGACATCACGGATGATCGTTTTGTGGATGTGATCACCGGGACGGCGGTGCTCAATGGTGTGCCGGTGACCGTTGCCCCGATGGCCTAATGCGCAGGCCTTCAAAAGGGAAGGCACGGGGGTGGCGGAGCATCGGATTGGTCAAAGAATGTGCGAACTGCATCGCTCAAGCGCTGCGTCTCTTGGCTTCATTTTTTTGGAACGGCTAACCTAAGAGTAAAGCAATGAATACAAAGCAATTGCGCATTTCATTCTGGCTAAGTGTGATTATTTCATTTGCCTCACTGGCACCACTCGGCATGATCGACTCGTATCTCAAGAATGCGCTATCCCCGTTAGGAATAGTCTCTTTTGAGTTCTGTGCCTATCAATCCAATTGCGAACCCATCGTCGCCTCTTGGACAGGCACTGCTCACTCCATGGCGGCAATGAGCCTTGGCCTCGATTATCTTTTTATGCTGGCTTACTCCGCCGCTATTTGCTTTGGCTTGTTATTGGCTGCGCCTAACCTGCCAAGTGCGCTGCAACGCTTAGCCCTGCTTTTTGCATGGGGGATTTGGATAGCCGGAGGTGCTGATGCCATCGAGAACTATCATCTTTTTCAGATGCTTCTTGGCCAACCCGTTGCTGCTCATCAGTGGGGTGCGGCAGCGGCGGCTACGATCAAATTTGCCATTGTTGTTCCAGCGCTTGTCGTTTGGCTATTGGCCACTTTATGGCCGCGACTGTCTTCTGGCCAAAGCCGCAAGACGACCACCTAGATTTCACATGGAAATCCGACGGCCCTGAGAGTTTCCGGCACTACAGAAACCTTACGATTGGTGGTTGCGAGGTGATGATCTGTGCCCTACCGTACGGTGTGCTCTCATGCCTTATGCTTAAATCTCCTTACGTTTATGTCCCGTTAATTTTTTGTATCGTGAGTACTTCTGTCGATCCACCTATCGATCCTTCTTGGCTATATCGAAGCAAAACATGATTCCCAATTCAGTCTGGTTTTTATTAGTTGGTGGCTTACTGCTCTTCATGGGGCTGGCCACCTCTAAAATTAAACATTTACCCATTACTTCAGCCATTATCTATCTTGCAGTCGGCGTATTGGTTGGACCTACTGTGTTGAATGTTTTCCATTTCAATCCATTGAAGCAATCTGGGTTGCTGGAAGTCCTGACCGAAGCGGCCGTATTGATTTCCTTGTTTTCTGCCGGGGTAAAGATGCCGGCACTGATCACGCTGAAACGTTGGCGCACACCCATCATGTTAGCCACTGTTGCGATGGCAACAACCGTGGCGTTAGCTGCAGGGTTTGGCTACTTTGCACTCGGCTTACCGTTAGGTGCCTGCATATTACTCGGCGCCATCGTTGCCCCCACCGATCCGGTGCTCGCAACCGACGTACAAATTCGCCATCCCGGCGATCACGATCAATTACGGTTTAACTTAACGTGCGAAGCAGGCATGAACGACGGCAGTGCGTTTCCGTTTGTGATGCTGGGCTTAGGCTTGCTGGGGCTACATGAGATTGGCGAAGATGGCATGCGCTGGGTGTTCGTCGATGTTTTGTGGGCTACCGCCGCTGGTATAGCCCTTGGCGTGGCCGCCGGGGTGCTACTCGCCCGCTTGATCTGGAAAATACGTGGCCAGCAAATTGAACGAGACCTGATGGACGATTTCTTAGGCCTAGGCTTAATAGGCGTGGTCTATGGCCTTAGCGTGCTAATTGATGCCTGGGGCTTTCTTGCTGTATTTTTCGCCGCAATTGCGCTGCACCAAACCGAATTAAAGTTGATAAGAACCGAAAGAAACAAGCAAAAGCTGACAGAGTCAAATCCAGCATCCGATATCGAGCCGCTCGATACAGTCAATGCCCCCTCTTTAGATACCATCGATTATGGCGATCTAAAATCATCAGCAACTGTTAGTGAGGGATCGCTCATTTTTAAGGAGCACCTAGAGCGTCTTTCGGAGATCGTTTTAGTCCTGCTCGTTGGCGGGATGCTGTTCATCGACTCATGGAGCTGGAGGGCGGTCGGCTTTGCACTTTTTCTATTTTTAGTTGCGCGCCCTATCAGTGTATTTTTTAGCACTATGGGCAGTGGCGCCACTTGGCGCATGCGCGGCCTGACGGCATGGTTTGGTGTGCGTGGCATAGGTTCATTGTATTATTTGATGTTTGCAATACAGCATGGATTGCCGGAGCCACTGGCGGTACAGTTAATTCAGTTAACACTCATTGTAATTACGCTATCAATAGTAATGCATGGCATTAGCGTAAAACCGTTGTTGCAAATTTTTTGGCCGCCTAAGCGCCATTAAACAGAATGGCATGAGCAAATCGCCAACAGGCTTATAGATTATGAATAGCATAAACCCCAAAAAATTGCTTAACAGTAAGTGGACGGCTGTCATGCCAACTAATAAAGAAAAGCACTTCATCGTGACTGAAATAGAATTTGATGAATCAGGAGCTGTCACTTCATGTCTAATTGAAGCAGTCATGTCTAATTGAAGCAGTCATGTCGAAAAGGACTATTCCCATTAACTGGAACGACCTTAAAGATCAAGAAAATTGGATTCATGGATGGCAATAGAATGTAGTAATCTCAATTTTTCACGGGTTTTTTAAAAATTTCTTTGGCTTATAGTATCTTGTCTTACATTCCCGCTCCTAACTGGCAAGGCTTTTCAATGAAAAACCACACGTTATTCTTGCTCATACTCACTCTATTTATGGCTGGCTGCTCCAAAAATAAAGACCCAAACTCAGAGCCTTCTATATCCTCTCAGTCAGTTTCCACACCACAGGATTCAGAGGCCGAGGATACCCCTGCTTCAGAAGACGTACCTGCCCCAGAGGACGAGCCCTCAAATACAGTGGTCCGTGATCTTATTTATGAGCAATATGATGAGATTGATAAAATTGGCGGCCTGCCAGTTACCGCAACAGCCTCAGGGAAAAGCTTTCAACTTCGTGCAAAACTTTTCGATGCTAAAAAGGAAGCGTGCACTCGCACCCCCCAAACCCCGCCAGGATGGTATACATGCGTGCTTACGATAAGAACGAGCCTAACGTCTAACGGAACTGAGCCCACCGAGGAAGATTCCTCTGAACAGGGTGCGCGCATTGGCGTTAAGTGGGATAAAAGCGGAAAGTGGGTAAGGCAATAAAGCACAGGCCCCCCGATTACTCCGCCTGCTTACGCATAAGATCGTGAGGGCTGGCGTACTCAGATGCCAGGTTGAACAGGGACGTTGCAGATGCCTTCAAAGGGCCCATGATGATCGCCTCAGTCCAGACAAATATTATAAAGTGGGTCGTTGCTGTCCTACTTGCTTTGATGCTTGTAGGTATTGTGGTAGTCGCATACTGCCTACCAGTAAAGAACTACGCTGTAACATGCACAAAGTCTGAAATCATCATCTGTGTAATTGAACGCGAAACCTTCAGCCGCCGCGAGAGCTGGCAGGTTGCACTTGGCGCAAAAGCTATTGCAACCGTCAAAATCCAGCCAAGGCGCCGTGGGTCCTCTAGAGTGCTTCTTTATCTTAATTCAAGTTCGAAAAATGTTTTTGCTGCCGAATTCGAAGGCAGTGACGCTTTCGTTCAAGCCGAAGCAGCGGCTAAAACACTAAATCGCGCCTTCTCATCCTTATCCCCTGTATCTGCCCATGTTGTGGCTAGCCCACCTGTATATTTTAACTGGCGACTATGGGGAGGGATAATATTTTTTGGATTATTTGTGCTCATCATTTATCGAGAGATATTTTTCTCGAAGAGCCGCACCGGCAGCCTGTCTTAGCCGTTACTCACTCCCGATAAGAAATAAATAAAAGCCCTTAGTACCCTCACTAAATATAAGGGTTAACGCCTGCTAACTAACCTACAACTGCATTAGCACCAGTATTGCGAGATAATAATTTTTGCATTGTTTTTCATGGAATTTTGGCTTAATACTTTATGCCCTTGGAACTCCACTAATAACCACTGAGGATTGCCATATGACTATTCGTCTTAATGATATCGCTCCGGACTTCACAGTAGATTCCACTGCCGGAAAGCTGAACCTTCACGACTGGATTGGCGACAGTTATGCCATTCTGTTTTCACATCCAAAAGACTTCACGCCTGTTTGTACTACTGAATTCGGTGCCGTCGCACAGCTTGCCCCTGAATTCTCCAAGCGCAACACCAAGGTGATGGGTGTATCTGTTGACAGCGTAGAAGAGCATATCAAGTGGAAGCGCGATATCTCTGCTTTCGCTGGTGCACCTGCCGACTTCCCGATCATCGATGACACCTCGCTGCATGTTTCTAAGCTCTATGACATGCTGCCTGCAGACGCCTATCTCCCTGACGGCCGGACGCCTGCCAACAGTGCAACAGTGCGCACCGTCTTCATTATCGGCCCAGACAAAAAAGTTCGCCTTACCATGTCTTATCCTATGTCTGTAGGCCGTAACTTCGCAGAGATTTTGCGTGCGCTGGATGCCATCCAGATCACTGACGGAGTTCCGCTTGCAACACCCGCTAATTGGGTACCAGGGCAGGATGTGATTGTTGGAATGAGCCTGAACGATGAGCAAGCGAAAGAGAAGTTTGGCACGCTCAAGATTGAATTACCTTATCTACGCTTTGCCAAGGCACCTGCCAAATAAGTAGCTGCTTGCAAGCTTTCATTGTACTGAGCGCCGGCAACAGGGGTATTAAAGCTTACATCGCGATAAGCGATTATCCCTGCTGCCCTGCTATTTCTGACAAAAAGGCATACCATGGAATACCTTTTCTCGTATGGGACACTCCAGCTTAAAAGTGTTCAGCTGGCTAATTTTGGTCGCGAGCTAACAGGCAAGCCTGATACGCTTCTTGAATATGCCATTGAGCAAGTTGAAATAACCGATGAGCGTGTGCTACGTGAAAGCGGCCAAAAATATCACCCCATTCTTAAATTCACGGGAGCTATTGAGTCCGAAGTTGATGGGACAGTTTTCGAACTTACTCCGCATGACTTAATGATGGCTGATTCATATGAGGTCAGTGATTACAAACGAGTGTCAGCGAGCCTGAAATCAGGCTTAAAATGCTGGGTATACGTTTCAGCACATTAATATTTTCCAGAGTCAGGGCCCGTTAATTGCGCACACTATTGGTTCTTCTGACATTGGCTACCGCTATTTGGTACGGGTGGCAGCAGTACAACAGGCCAGCCGATGCCGCATCGCAAAGTCTACCTGTACCAACTCAGCCCTTAACTAATCAACCGATATCACGTACCGACGAGCCTAATGCTTATAAGAAATGCACTACAGCAGATGGCCACACGCTTTTTGGTGACGTGCCTACCGGCGTGATTTGCCTCAAAGAGGAAAATATTACCATCGCCACCTCGCTTGCTCCTGCCGACTTGGCCCAGCAGACCAACCCTAGCGGCATGAATGTGTCTGACCCTACAGGGCTCCATCGCAATGGGTCCCCGACTACCCAGAGTTTTGTTTGCGACGGCAGATCTTACTGTTCTCAAATGCGCTCTTGCGATGAAGCCAAATACTTTTTAAGTCATTGCCCTAATATGGAAATGGATGGCAATAACGATGGCATTCCTTGCCAGCAACAATGGTGCCAATAACGGCACTTGTTGCAATGATTAAACGGTAAAGTCCGAAGAAATCCCGTTGCGCCCCTCTCGCTTGGCGACATAAAGGAGTCGATCGACTTCCGCCATAAATTCATTCTGCTCATCACTTTCTTGCGGCACTATTGTTGTCACTCCAAGACTAACCGTCAGGTACTCTCCTACGTGCGATCCAGAGTGCGGAATCATTTCACTCTGTAGGGCAGCGGAACAGCGCTCTGCCATAGCATATGCGGCTTCGGCACTTGTTTCTGGCAGCACCAGCACAAACTCCTCACCGCCATAGCGCGCTACAAGATCACGCGGTCGTGCAGCGACTGCATCAAGTAGGCCGGCAACACGCCGCAAACAGTCATCCCCCGCTTGATGCCCATAGTGATCGTTGTATTCCTTAAAATAATCGATATCCAACATGATGACTGATAGCGGTTGCTGGTTGCGGTAAGCACTCCCCCACTCCCGCACCAATACCTGATCAAACATGCGCCGGTTGGATACCCCGGTCAGTCCATCACGATAAGAAAATTCCTCCAGCTCACGCTGCAAGCGCAATAATTCCTCTTCATTTTTCTTGCGCTCGCTGATATCAAACATAAAGCCGACCAGCGCTTCTACTTCATTGCCGTTGCGTATGACATGCACCACATCGCGAATCCATACATAGCCACCGTCGCACGTGAGTGCCCTGTAGTCTGCTTCGTGATCAACTCCGCTTTCTGATTGCGACACGCAAAAGTTCACTACGGCATCGCGGTCGTCGGGGTGCATGCGCTCTACCCAATCATCAACGCTAAGCCAGCTAGCCGGCGTCCACCCAAGCAATGATTCAATCTGTGGACCGATGTAGGTGAACTGTTTGCTTTTCCAGTCGATACGCCATGGAATGGCCTTGGTTGACTCGAGCAAAGCCTTGTAAACGGTGCTATCTGATTCCATACCACTCTCATTTGTGCGCATGATGAAGTCCTGTTAGCCACCATTCTCAATCGGGCTGGTGGTGCCTACGGCAGATGGCACACGCACAGGAGGCCGATGTAACACTACCACCCACGGGTATCCTCTGTTAAATGTATACCGACCCCATTTGATTCGCCTCCGTAAATTATTGAAGTGCAACCGCCACGCCTAAATGGCATGTCGGCACCCATCATTATTGTCCTACAAAATCCGATGAGTGGCCCCAAATGATTGGTAATTGGCCGCCGCACCCCTGACAAATGGCCTTCACCCCCTCTAGGATGAAGTGGTTATGGCAAGTTCAACCTTTTCTGGATATGGCTTATGGCAATTCAACACTTTGATGTACTGATTGTAGGTGCGGGCCTTTCGGGTATCGGCGCCGCTACTCATTTACAAAAGCAGTGCCCGGGTAAGACGTACGCCATTTTGGAAGGCCGCGATGCCATTGGTGGCACATGGGATTTGTTTCGCTATCCCGGCATCCGCTCCGACTCAGACATGTTCACCCTGGGCTATAGCTTTAAGCCGTGGACTAACCCAAAGGCGATTGCCGATGGCCCATCGATTCGCTCATACATCCACGAAGCGGCTCGCGAAGGCGGCATTGAAAAGAACATCCGCTTTGGCCACAAAATCGTAAAATCATCATGGTCATCCGACGATGCCCAGTGGACCGTGGAAGCCCTGCTGCAGGACACCGGCAAGACCGTGAAGTACACCTGCAACTTCCTCTTTATGTGCTCCGGATACTACAACTATGATGCCGGCTACACGCCTCATTTCGAGGGCCGTGAGCGCTTTAAGGGTCAGATTATTCATCCGCAGCACTGGCCAGAAAATCTCGATTACACCGGCAAAAAAGTGGTCATTATTGGCAGTGGTGCAACCGCTGTTACCTTGCTTCCCGCCATGACGGATAAAGCCGCTCATGTGACCATGCTGCAGCGTTCGCCCACCTATGTTGTGTCGCTTCCCGAACAGGATTTGTTTGCCAATAGTCTGCGTCGCTTCCTTCCAGAGAAGATGGTGTACCGTGCCACTCGCGCCAAGAACATCGCGCTGACGCTGGGCTTTTTCAATCTCTCTCGGCAGCGGCCAAAGCCTGTCCGCCGCATGCTGCTGGCTCAAGTGCGCGCTCAGGTTGGCAAAGACTTCGACATGAAGCACTTCACGCCCAACTACAATCCGTGGGACGAGCGCCTGTGTGCCGTGCCCAATGGCGACTTGTTCAAAACACTGCGCAAGGGCCAAGGCGAAATCGTTACCGACCACATCGACACCTTTACCGAAACCGGCATTCAGTTGAAGTCGGGGCAGCATCTGGATGCCGACATCATCATCACGGCCACAGGCCTAGACTTGCAGATCATGGGCGGCATGCAAGTGGTGGTGGATGGTAAGCCTGCCGATGTGACTCAGCGCATGAATTACAAGGGCATCATGTTTGAGGGCATCCCCAATATTGCCATGGTGTTTGGCTACACCAACGCCAGTTGGACGCTAAAGGCCGACATCAGCAGCGAATATGTCTGTCGCCTGCTGAAGACAATGGATAAGCGCGGTATGCGCCAGTGCACGCCTATCAACAACGATCCATCCGTCATACCTGAGTCGTTCATGGACATGCATTCAGGCTATGTGCAGCGCGCACTGTCCAAGCTACCCAAGCAGGGCAACAAGGCGCCGTGGAAGGTGTACATGAACTACTTCCTGGATTTACCAATGCTGCGCTACCGTCCGATTGAAGATGGCAGCATGGAGTTGTCTAACCCAAAATCGGCCGGTCGTGCCAAGGCGAAAGCCAAGGCTGCCTGAGCTAGACTCTGCAAAGTGATACAAAAGAAAACCCGGACTTGTTCCGGGTTTTCTTTTGGCAAGGCGAGTTCCCCGCCCCTACCGCACAGAAATCTCTGGGGTCTTCTGCCAAAACCCCTTACCCTTCTCTCTTTGCCATTACTGCCTTCCGAGCCCATGAACCGCCCCGAGCTTATTGATACTGCGCCCATCCCTAACGACGGGGGTGAACTCCGCCTGTTTCGTGAAGGCCCACACTTTGCCATCAAGATTGCCGGTGGTGGCGAACTGATGCATTCACGTACCCACGGCTCCGAAGACAAGCTGGCCGAGATCACTTGTACGCGTATCGCAGGCCGTCCGCAGCCCAGCGTGCTGATTGGTGGCCTGGGCATGGGCTTTACGCTGGCCGCAGCACTCAAACACCTAGGAAGTGATGCCTCTGTGGAGGTGGCAGAACTGGTGCCCGCGGTAGTGGAGTGGAACCGTGGCCCGCTTGGCGAACATGCCGGCAATCCCCTGCAAGACCCTCGCACCATAGTGCGGGTAGGCGATGTGGCGCAGGTACTGAAGACAGAAAAACAGGCCTTTGATGCCATTCTGCTAGACGTGGACAACGGCCCGCAGGGAATCACGCATAAGAGCAATGACTGGCTGTATTCACTGCCCGGACTGGACGCCGCCATGTCGGCACTGCGCCCAGGCGGCGTGCTCGCCATTTGGTCCGCTGGGCCCGATCCGATGTTTACCATCCGGCTAAAAAAAGCCCGGTTTCTGGTAGAGGAAGTACCGGTACGGGCGCATGGCAACAAGGGCGCTCGTCACCTGATTTGGCTGGCGTGGAAGCGCGAGTCCGACAGCAGGCGCACCAATGACTGATACACCGCCTACACTACCGCCCCGCAAGAGCAACAATCCTTTAGATGGCCTCACGCTGGAAATGCTATTGCACCGACTGGTGCGAATGTACGGCTGGGCAGAGCTGCACAGTTTTATTCGCATACGCTGCTTTAGTGATAATCCCAGCGTAAAATCGAGCCTAACCTTTTTACGACGCACGCCTTGGGCGCGTCAGGAAGTTGAGGCTTTCTATATCGCCTACGGACATGCAGACTGGCTGAACTCTGGCCTTTCTGACGAACCCGCGAACGGATAATCCCGACACCGGCTTAGTCCTGCCCTGCAAAGGGCCATCCCACATCATCACGGATACCCCCTATGAAACTACTGGTACGCAATCTTTCCCGCGAAACGACACAAGCCGAACTCTCCGCCCTCTTTGCTGAATTCGGCGTGGTCAGCGCCTGTACGCTGGTAATGGACAAGGCCACTGGCAAGTCCAAGGGCTTTGGCTTTGTGGAAATGCCTAAGCACTTGGAAGCAAAAACCGCCATCAAAGCACTCAATGCCAAG
>Ga0209582_1001786_pt1 | contig 9881 bp, 9 predicted proteins | sample KloWWTmetKNB5Kit_FD_187176 | JGI IMG/M metagenome (GOLD analysis project Ga0209582, IMG submission 187176) | Active sludge microbial communities from Klosterneuburg, Austria, studying microevolution and ecology of nitrifiers - Klosterneuburg... | ecosystem: Engineered > WWTP > Aerobic digester >...
CAACTTGTGCTTGTATTCCAAAAAAGGGGATAACAAATAAGCTTAATAATAACAATGCTTTCCTGATTTTCATATTTTTAAATTTATTAATTTCGGCTTTGTAATACTGGTAATGTCACCATACAAAGACCGTTAACTTTCCCGCGCTAAACGTCAGTTGCTGATGAAAGCGAGCGGAGTTGTCTCTGCCAAGATAAATATAATTCGTGAAAATACAAGTTCTGGTAAACGGAAATCAGCAATTGCGTTTAGCATGTTTTACCTGTAGCCCGAATTATATAATGCTGACAATAAGAATAATTCCAATTATTATCGAAAATGGAGAAATAATTTTAAAATAATTTGGTTTTAGAATTTCTGCACATTGAACTGAAAAACGATTGTGAATTTTTCGTGGAATAAGTAAAAGAATTATCGAAGACAAAATTATAAAGTAACCAATCACATTAAAAATAATCATGTAATTGGAGTATTTTGAATACAAAATAAATGCAATTCCTGGAAGCATGCGCGTTAATAATTCCACATAGTTTATAAATTTTGTGCTTCCTGCTTTCCTAATTGTCTTCCGAATTATTTCTGGTTGAAAAAACATAAGCAGTCCTACCATAATGAAAAATAATCCCAAAAGTATTAAAGTGTATTTTGAAAAAATCTCGATCATATATATAATGTTTCTGTGTGCAGCATCCGGGTTTCAGGTAACTTATTTAAATGCGACACAAAATAGCGCATATCCACCCAATTCCACCAGCTTTGCGCAATTCATGTGTTGTAACTTCTCCAAAGATATTGATTTTAAAAATAACGTATTTCATATTTATTGAAATCCAGTAAGAAAGGAGAACGGGGCAAATATCAACTGGTAGTAAGTAAGAAGAGGTGGGAAACGCTGAAGGAAAAACTGAAGGCAATAACCCGCAAGGCCATACCGATGAACTTTGATGAGCGTATCGAGCGGCTCAATTGGTTGATCCGTGGATGGACTAACAACTTTAATTTGAGGTGCGCAGCTCGCTTACGCAGGGTGGTGTGAGCCGCGCAGACATTGGAGAAGTTTGGTGAGGCCGTCTACTCGATTAGCAGCTGCTCTTTTTTCTGTTATAGTTTAAATCTCTCAAATGTTTCTCCGTTAAATTTATATGCCCCGTTCTCGTGTGTTCCAAGCCATAGGTCGCCATTATTGTCTTTGTAAATGCTGAATAGTGAAATATCTTTTAAGTTGTCTTGAACTGCATAGTGTGTAATTTTCATTCCATCATATTTCCAAACACCATCAAGATATGTCACGAACCATAAATTATTATTATCGTCTATTACACTTGATAGATACTCGTCCAAATTGCTTTCAATTTTTCCATCTAAACCGCCAATGCTTTTATGTCTAGTATAAAATTTATTACTTATAAATGTTGTGCTGTCGTAAACACTATAACGGAATTCTGTATTGAACCAAAAGTCACCATTTTTGTCTTCCAAAATGGAACGTACACCGTTTGCACCTTCTTTGCGAAATTCTGTCACATCTTCTTCTGTAATCCATTCAAATGATTTTCCATCATATCGGCAAACTCCAACAGGGTTTGTACCAAACCAAATATTTCCTTTTTGGTCTTGATAAATACTATAGATTTCAAATGAATTTGGAAAATTAGGTGGTTTTGGTAACTTCAATTCATAAAAATTATTACCATCAAACCGATATACTTTTTCAGATTGATAGGCATTTCTAAACCACAAATCAGCGGATTTAAGTTTCCATTCATTGCTTTGGGTTGCTATAATTGTAGTAAATGATTGTTGGTTGAATTTGACAATTGTCGATTGAGGTGAACAACTAATGAAGTAAATATTACCTAATTTATCCTCTTTAATTTCATCAATTCTATTGTTTGGCAAACCATGTTTTGTTGTGTAATTAATCAATGTTTTTCCATCATATCTATAAACACCTGTTTCCCAACTGCCAAACCAATAAACGTTTTTCTTGTCTTGGTAAGCAACCATTATACTGCTTCCAAGTTCCTTTACTGTGTCTCCATTTATATATTGGTTTGTGTTATTTTTCTTATCTGCTGTTTGTCCATTGCACGAAGTCAACAGAGTTAAAAGGCTAAGAAATAAATGTATGTTTAATTTCATTTTCGGTCTTTTTAATCTTTGTAAGGTCTTCTTCGCCAAACCCTTGTGTGTGCCACGAATGGCAAACTCCTCTGTAAAAGTAGCTAAAATCAGAGAGCGTAAGGGTTTCTGAAAGGACATTTATTATCTAGGGAGTGAAAGTCTCGAATGTGCGGGGTAAAGAGCCGAAGCACTAGCAAGCTCCATATTCAGCACTACTGGGACCATGAATCGCTTGAAGTCGCGTGGGTATATCTCCATGCTTGAATACTATCAACAAATCCGGTCAAGTTAATGAACCGCCCTGTACGTGAACCGTACGCAGGGTGGTGTGAGAGGCGCACCTCATCAGAGTAATCTGGTGAGGCCGTCTACTCGATTAGCAGTTCGGCTTTTATATTTCAATGTTTGTAACTCTATATGAAAAATATTTGTCTATCATTTTCATTGCCACACTTGAAGGCATTGCTTTAAATGCAAAGTTTCTTAACCTTATAAGTAATGGATTTGTTATTTGTCCCATTTTACCCAATTTCAAACTTGTATTTACAATGTTTTCAGACCGAGGATATTGAAGGTTTTCATATCTGTCAAAAGCTTTTTTGGTCAATCCATATTTCTGAATTGATTTAGCTAAAATGTAAGCTCCTTCAATAGCCATACATCCACCCTGTCCTAAATTGGGTGTTGTTGGATGAGCAGCATCGCCTAGTAAGATTGCATTTCCTCTAGACCACCCTTTATGTGGTTTTCTGTCAATTAAACTGTTTTTTAAAATGACTTCGGTATTATTCATTAAGTCAGGAATAGGATGATGCCAATCTCCAAATAATCGTTTTAATTTATCCTTTGTGCCTTCAGGGCTATCGTCCTGCATATACGTTTCATTACAGGTCGCCCACCAACCATAAACTCCGTCTTTGATTGGGACTATTCCTACTCTTTTTCCGATTCCATAAGTTTCGCTACCATATCCTATTTCAAAATTCGTTTTTACAACTCCACGCCAAATACTGTATCCTCTAAAAATCGGTTCTCCATCATTTATGATATGTTTCCTAACTTCTGAATGTATTCCGTCTGCCCCTATAACAGCATCAAACACTCTGTTTTCTCCATTTTCAAATTGAATGGTAATTTGTCCATTATCTAAGTGAGCAATATCTTTTAAAGAGAAATCATTGTAAAGATTAGCTTCAATATTTTTTAAAAGAATACTGTGTAAGTCTGCTCGGTGAATACAAATTACAGGGTAGTCGCTTTTAGGTTCGGACTTACTTAAAACTTTTCCTTTGCTGGTCTTTAAATAAACAGTTTTAAATTGTCCGCTATTTTGTAAGATTTCCTCTAACAAGTCTAAATCATCCATTACACAAAGAGCATTTGGGAATACGCTGATGGCTGCTCCTATTTCCCTAAAACTTTCTTTTTTCTCGAAAATATGAATTTCATAATCTTCGTTTGTCAAACTTCGGGCAAATGTTAAACCTGCAATTCCACCTCCAATTATTGCTATTTTTTTTCTTTCTCTCATTATCATTTGTTTACGTAATGTCTTCTTTTGAGCTGACTGCTAACGTTTTGGCGGTATGTGGCGGCTTCGGCGTTAGCCGAGCTGACATCATACCGCATGTTACCACTCGTTAATTCATTCATTTTGTTTCTATATCATATCTGAATCCAAGTTCCTTTCTGATAGGTCTGAGAGGAAATTCGGGATAAATTAGAGCTTCAAATTCCAAATCCTTCTCCCAAGGCTCATATTTATAAGTCCAAAAAATATCAAAGTATCTTTCTTTACTATTGTAATAACATATCATTCCTATCCCTTTTTCTAACTGCTGATCGTACATATGGATTTTAGTAAAATTTTGTAAACCATTTTGAGCTTTATCTTTTTTTTCGAATAATAGAGGTATGAATACAAAACCACATTTCGATTCAGAACTTACCATTCTATAGGGAATATCGAATTCTTGCTTTCTACATTTGTCCAGAGCATAATTAAACCTTTCTTTAAACGACTTCAAGTCTAATCTGTGTAATTTCGCCAATTCTTTTATTATAAAATAGTATTCAGTTCGTTCTGAGTTTACAATTATTTTATTTTTAAAATATTTGACAATGTCAGAAATATCAAAAGCACTTAAATCTACTGTTAAATTGATTTCTAATTTGTCAATCTCATTATTAAGTATAAAATTATTATGGTCTGTTAAATAATGCTTTAAGACATAGTTCTCAGTTCTATAATTTATACCAAGTTTATTGTTTACTATTAATTTTTCACGAAATTGTAAGTAATCTAAAATTTCATAAGGAGTTATAAGTATATTACAAATCAGGTTGTAATCTTCAATGTGCAATAAGTGGATACAGCCAACTTGAGAACTTAAATAGCATTTCTTATCTCTTAATTTTTGGTTGAAACTTATTCCTGGATTGTAAACAATCAGTTTTAATGGAACATTTATTTTAGCTTTTGCTATATCATGTATTACTCCTTTTTCGTTTGTAATTAAGATTTCATCATATTTATTTATATATGAAAGCGTATTCTTAATTTGCTGAACTGCTTTTTTTTCTATTTTGCTTTTGAACCAGTTTTCAATATTTTTTTCTACTTCAGAGTTTCTTTCCTTAATTTGAAATATAAGAAAAAAATCATCTATCCATATGACATTATCTGCAAATTCCAATTCTTGTCCATTTGAGTGATCAATGAATTTGTTTTGACCAAATGTGAATTCTTCGAAAAAATAGTTGTTATTGAGTTCTATTATCTTCCGTTCTGTACTTTCCATATTTTAATGAGTGGTAACTTATTTATATGCGACACAAAATAGCGCATATCCACCCAATTCCAACAGCTTTGCGCAATTCATGTATTCTAATTTCTCCAAAGATATTGATTTTAAAAAGAACGCATTTCATATTTATTGAAATCGTGTGTATTACAAATTGTACAAAGCCCAAAAAGAAAAAACTTAGCACATTAAGATTCCTCGCTTCGCTCGGAAAGACATTATTTCAATGGGATGGGGGTAGAAGGATTCTGTCATTCCTACCGAAAGTAGGAATCTAATCCAGATCAATCAATTTTCAAAAGACAGGATCTTGCTATCGATAAGGGTAAATTAACAGCACTTACATAAAACACAAAAGCTGAAGTTTGCACTTCAGCCCTGCTGTGATGTATCAGAGTATTGTCCAATCTTCGATAACAATTCCGTCAAGTCGGTCAAAATCGCTAACATTTTTTGTTACTAAAATCAAGACATTGAAAATGGCTGTTGAACCAATAAGTAAATCAAAATCGTCTAATACCGAATGGAAATTCGTAATAGACCATTAAAAGTGGCCTAAACGAATTTCAGCTCGGTATTATACGGCAAAAAATTGGTCAATTATATAATTCCGTTTCGTCTAACATTTTGCCTTTGGTTTTCAATCGAGCCTTTTCGGTTGAGTAGATGTCAAGAGCCGGGAAAATAGGAAGAATGAAAATCTTTGCCTGAAATATTTCGAGAACTTTTTGGTTTTTTTCTTTGTGTGTGCTCTTTGCAATTCCGTACTTTAGTTCAGCTATTGTTATTTCAGAAACACAGCAATTTTCAAAACCAACCTCGTCAATTTTTTCTGTGTGATTGAATTTGCCATTGAAGAAATATGCACAAATGTTGGTGTCTAAAAGATACTTTTTCACAAGTCAATGGATTGACGGGTGATTTTTCTGTCTTTCTTTAACTCATCTACAAAATCGTCTGCCGATTGGTTAAGTTCCCAAGCTCCAAACAAAGACTTCCAGGAGTTATCTTTAGACTTTTTCGCAGTTTTCAATGACTTTGAAAGCCTTGCAATAAGTTCCAATTTATTGTTGGGACTAAGGCTTTTCAGCAACGTATAGTAGCTATCAACCAAGTTTATATTTGTATCTGCTGCTTTCATCTTTTTACTGTTTAAACTAAAAGACAAAGATACAAAAAATATCAAACGCACTGAGACCTACTCCTTTTGTGTTTTTCAGCTTCCACTTTTAGTTCTGCAAATGTCAATTGTATGTCGGTCAACCGGTGTCGGTGTGCGCGTTTAGTTTTCAAGTCTTCATGATAAAATTGAAATACTTTACCATTTGGAAAGTAACTTTCAATTTCCTCAATTGAAGTTTTAATGTCGAAAAGGTATGCGAAAATATAACTATCCATAAATCAATTGCATATCTTTTTCAACAGCTTTTTTGAAATATGGATTCTTTATTGCTTTTTTCTCTAATAAGTCTACAGATCTTTTTAAAGTATCTTCGAGAGAAAACTTTAGATCAAAATAGTTATCAGCATAGTCCAGCAATTGCACATCACGGAAATCGACAATCAAATCAATATCACTTTGATCATTAAATTTGTCTGTTAAAATAGAACCAAAAGCATAAAGGCTTTTCACCTTGTGTGATTTACAAAGCGCATTAATAAATTCAATATTTTGACTAATCAGATTCATAATGGTTCAAATATACAAAAATCGTTTTATTGGTACGATATGCTCGCGGCATTCCTCACAACTTATTTTTATGCGATACAAACAATCACTTTTGCCGCTTTTAGCCCTTCTTTTCTTCAGTGTAGTTGTCTATCCATACTGTTTTGTCATAGTGCCGTTTTCTATCACATCATCCCATTCATAAACGTCTCCACAAAGTCCATCAACCGCTTCAATATCCTGTCACCTAATTTCTTTCGATGCAGCACACTTGGTTTGTCCCCATCGATAAGTTCCAGGACTTCGTCTCTCAGCGGTTGCCTTTCAGCAAATAAATAGTTCTCAATTAATTTTTCTGTTTTTCCGGCCGAGAGATTTTCTTCTGTAACTAATTTTGAAAAGGCCTCCTCCTGCTCTTTATTCCAGTATTTATCAAATGCTTCCGGAACATCGTCCGGATTTTCTATCACCGGCAGATTCTCTAATATAAATTTCTCTATCAATTCCCTCTTGCTGCGCAGGGTCGTTTCATTGCTAAGCAAATTAAATATTTCCTGTTCTGCCTTTGAAGTATCCTTTTGTTTCTGTGATTTTAATTTGATCAAAAGCTGAATGATATAGGTTACATTTATTTCATCCCGATGGATCAATTCCAGCTCAAAATCCACATCTTCTAAGATAGAAACTTTCTCCTTTTCATGTCCACGCTTTACCTTATCGTATAGGTCCAGATACTTGCTTTTATAATCTTCAAACTGCTGTTCTGTCATTTCCAGGTCTTCCCATTTGAAATCTGAAAAGGAAGCGAGAATATTTTTTATCCTCATCAGATCCCGGAATGCTTTTATAAATTCCAACTCGTCATCTTCACTCACCAACTCATCCACACTTTCCAGCGTAGGAGTTAATGCAATCAAATGGTCAAATGCTTCATCAAACTTGACTGCGTAATCTTCATACGGTTTCATGATAATGACCTCAATAGCTTCCTTGTTGCTAAACAATGTAATAGCTTCGTCAGTCCTACTTTTAAGATTGCGGAAAGCAACAATATTGCCCTGGCTTTTTTGTTCGTTCAAAATCCTGTTCGTCCTGCTGTATGCCTGAATTAGTCCATGATACCGGAGATTTTTGTCCACATACATCGTATTTAATGTCGGGCTGTCAAAACCAGTGAGGAACATATTGACCACCAACAAAATATCGATCTTGCGTTCTTTTACTTTTTTTGAAACATCATTGAAATAATTGTAAAAACTCTGACTGTCCCTGGTCGTAAAATTGTCCCCAAATAGTTTGTTGTAATCGCCGATAAACTCCTCCAACTTTTCCCTGCTGTGAAGATTTATTTTATATCCTGCCGGAGGTTCTGCAGCCATTTCCAAATCAACCTGATCAAAATCCTGATCCGCGTTTAATATTCCGTTGGCATCAGCATCGTCTTCATTCACGCCATAACTGAAGATGGTTGCAATGTTCAGATTGTGTAAACCTTCTTCTTTTTTCCTTTTGAATAGGTCAACATACTTGATGAGCGTAGCTACATTGTTGATGCAAAACATTGCCGTAAAATCCCGATTGTGGGTCTTTCGGCTGTGATGCGCAATGATATAATCGGTTATTTTCTCCAATCGGACACCGTCTTCCATCAATTCTTTTGTATCAATGTCTTCTACCTCAATGTCGATATTGGAGGCGAACGGTCGTTCGTCTCTCCATTTATATCTTCCAACATACTCTACGGAAAACTTTAAAACATTTTCATCTTTGATGGCATCGGTAATGACATATTTATGCAAACAGTCCTCAAATAAATCTTTTGTGGTCCGCTTGCCATGTTCATTTTTGGCGGCATTGTCTGCGAAAATAGGTGTTCCCGTAAATCCGAACATTTGGGCATTGCTAAAAAACTCTTTTATCCGTTTGTGTGTGTCCCCAAACTGACTCCTGTGACATTCGTCAAAGATGAAAATAATGCGTTTGTCCTTCAGCTCAGACATTTTCGACTCATATTTGAGTTTGCTGATGGCTGTATTGAGCTTTTGAATAGTAGTTACAATGAGATTTGAATTTTTTGATTCCCCTTTTTTGTCCACATAGGTTCCGGTAAACTGTCTCACCAGATTTTGCGTATTGTCAGAACCGTCGATGCTGCCTTCCTGAAAACTGTTAAACTCCTTGATCGTTTGATTATCCAGATCTTTTCTATCCACTACAAATACTACTTTGTGCACTTGCGGCAAGGCCATGAGGATCTGACTGGCTTTAAAACTGGTCAGCGTCTTGCCTGAACCGGTAGTATGCCAGATATAACCGTTCTTGGGTTGAGTAGCAAGGCCTTGAGACTTAACCCTTTCTATCAATGCCTCCACTGCATAAAATTGGTAAGGGCGGAGCACCATTGGGATCTTGTAGGTTTCATTGAGTACGACGTATTTGCAGATCATCTTGCTGAGATGGCAAGGCTCTAAAAATGCATCTGTAAAACCATTCAAAATATTGGAAAGCCTTTTGTTTTCTATATCTGTCCAATAAAAAGTCTGTTTGAAACTTTGGTTTCTATTGTTGGCATAATACTTAGTGTTTACGCCATTGCTGATGATAAAGATCTGTACATACTGGAATAGGGCAGCATTGGAGCTAAAAGAATGTCTCTGATAGCGATTGACCTGATTGAATGCCTCCTTCAGTTCCAGTCCTCTGCGCTTGAGTTCTATTTGCACCAAGGGCAGGCCGTTGATGAGGATCGTGACATCATAACGGTTTTTATATTTTCCTTCCTGGCTTACCTGATTCGTTACCTGATATTGATTCTGGCACCAATGTTCGATGTTCAGAAACTCAAAATATAGGTTGTCTCCATTATCTCTTAAAATATGCTGCTTTTGTCTCAGCGTCTTGCCTTTTTCGAAAACAGAACCTTTGTTTAAAATATTTAAAACCCTTTCAAATTCTGTTACTGAAAATAGTTCTTCTCCGGTTCTTTTTAAGGCAGAATGATTGTGTTTTTCTAATTGTCTTTTAAGATTAAATAATAGGTCGACTTCACCATCGATTTGCACATAGGTATATCCTAATTTTTGCAATTGCACGATGAGCTGTTCCTCTAATATTTGTTCGGATTGTTTAGCCATTAATTTTATCTTTTCCCCAATTCATAGGATTGTTGACAATGTATCTTTCAATAATCCCGAATTCACGATCATTACGAATAATATGATCGTGATAATTGGGTTGAAAAAAATGATTTTTTTTATTATATTTTGGGATATTCAATTGATGTT
>Ga0209582_1001789_pt1 | contig 9866 bp, 9 predicted proteins | sample KloWWTmetKNB5Kit_FD_187176 | JGI IMG/M metagenome (GOLD analysis project Ga0209582, IMG submission 187176) | Active sludge microbial communities from Klosterneuburg, Austria, studying microevolution and ecology of nitrifiers - Klosterneuburg... | ecosystem: Engineered > WWTP > Aerobic digester >...
AAGAGCTCGAGTAGCCGCAATGCATCCGGCATGGTCAACGTCATACTGTCCTCCTCACAAGTTTCAATCACCCGTACCATGCACTCGAGTGAGCAATCGCGATGCCTGCCGAGTCTCGCCTGTCCAGCCATCGGATTGACGGGCCGTTTGTTCAGCAAACTCGCCGCTATGGAATGTCCGCAAGAGTAGCGCCTCCGATGCAGGGTACTCCAGCATCCCTGCTATCGAGTTCATGCCTGTGCCCTTTTGCGGCACCCCCGCAGAAATGCTTGTAGCGGATTTCCTCACATGGCCTCATCAGGACCGGGAGCGATCATTGCATCTGCGTAGTGAGGCAATCACGGTGATGAACTCGCCATCGCAAGAGGGGGGAACCGTCCGAGTGAGACGCATGGGAAAAACAGTCGTATGGGTGCTACTGCTAGCAGGATTCTTACTGTCAGCCGGCTGCATCGGGCCCTTGCAACAGTGGGGAGAAGAAACGACATTCCATCCCAAGGCCACCTCCTTTGACCCGGCCACGCTGAAGCACGAGCAGGTCGCCGTGCTGAATGCGGTGGTGGGATTCGGATTGGAAGGGTTTGCCCACCAGGTCTCTCGCTCGTTGTCGAGTGCCTTGGATCAGCGGCCGACTCTCATCACGGCCCTGCCGGTCCACGAAGCATTGAATCGCATCAACCGGGGAGAGTTGGGGGAAGAGTATGCGGCTATGGTGGCCGACTATGTCAGAACCGGCATCCTTAATCGAGCGGGGCTCCAGAAAATCGGACTGGCCACCCACACCAACTATGTCTTCCAGCCCAGCCTTGCCTCGTTCAACCAATCCATGTCCGGCCGCTTTTCCTTCTTCGGTCTGCGAGTCCTGCAAACCCGCGTCACCATGCTCCGCATGAGCCTGCAACTGTGGGACACCAGAACGGGCGAGATCGTCTGGGAATCCTCCGGTGAAGCCACCCTCGCCGGAGAGGACGTCCGCGAGTTCCGCATTCCCTTCGATGAGATCGCCCGCCGCTTATGGGCCCACATGCTCGACGATCTGTTCAAAGATGTGCCGGTCGAATAACAGATCGCGGCAAGGCTGCCTGCTCGCCACTTGCTCTGGCCGCGCATACGACTGCCGCAGTACCAGCCGGCACCATCTGTCGCCATTCGCACCAGCCCTCTGATACACCTGAGGAGTCTTCCCCCACCCTCGCCACTGCCACGATGCATCTCACCATGACTAACCGCTTGTTGTTACACCCGGTCACGGGAAGAGCCTCGCCGGGGTATGCGACTTGCTCCATTCTCGGCAGAGGCGAAAGCCAGGCCAGGGACCACATTCGATGTTGCAGGTGACTCTTCCATGTCATATGTAGGCATCAACATCGGGGCCCTCACGGTGAAAGTCGTCGCCATACGGGGCGACGCCCGGAGCGCAACTGTCCTAGCCCACCAGGGCCGCCCGCTCGAAGTCCTTAACGAGGTGCTCGCCCGCCCGGAGTTTGCCGATGCGGAATATTTCGGGGTCTCCGGCCAGCTCGGCCATGTTCCAGAAGTCGCGGCGATTCAGCGGGCTCTTCGCGAGGTGGAGGGCACGTTTGACGCGGTGGCCTCACTCGGTGGGGAATCGTTTCTGGTCTACCTGCTCGTCGACGGACGACTTACCAATGTCCTGTCTCATAATAAATGCGCGGCAGGGAGCGGCGAGTTTTTCGTGCAGCAGATCGGCCGGATGGGGCTGGGCATGGAGGAGGCGGTTCGCCGGTCGTTCGACGGCAAGGTCGTGCCGCTGGCCTCGCGCTGCTCGGTCCACTGCAAGTCCGACATTACCCACAAGCTGAATCGCAACGAGGCCACACCCGAAGATATTCTTCATACCCTCCACGACAGCATGGCCAACAAGGTAATCGCGCTGCTGGAGAAGGGCGTGCAGGCACCGAAACGAGTGCTGCTGATCGGCGGCGTCACACATAACGATGCGATGCTGGCCGCGTTACGTGCGAAGCTTCCACATACCGACTTTGTCGTTCTACCTGAGAGTCCCTGGTTCGAGGCCTGGGGAACCGCCCTGCTCGCCCGCGACGAACCGCATGAGCGTTCCCCCAAGTTGGCGGCGCAACCGGAACTTGGGCATCTCCCACCGCTCCATCAGTACGGCGAACGGGTACACGTGATCGCCACGCCGCCCTTACAGGCACCACCGGACGGACCGCTGGTCCTCGGCGTCGATGCGGGCTCGACGACCACCAAGGCGATCCTGCTCGATCCATCGACACACAAGGTGGTGGCATCCCATTACGGGCGCACAAAGGGAAATCCCGTCGCGGCCACCAGGGAATGCCTTCAAGCCCTTGTCGATGCGGTGGGGAACCGCCCGATCGGAGTGGTCGGCACGACCGGCTCAGCCCGTGAGCTGGCCGGCGCCTATCTCGGCACCGAGCATGTCTATAACGAGATCTCCGCCCATGCGGCGGGAGCCACCCATTTCGATCCGGAGGTGGACACGATTTTTGAGATCGGCGGGCAGGATTCCAAATACATCTACCTGCGCAATGGCGTGCCCATCGACTATGCGATGAACAACGCCTGCTCGGCCGGTACAGGGTCGTTCCTGGAAGAAAGCGCCCAGAGCGATCTCGGCATGACCGTCTCCGACATCGCCGACCTGGCGATTGCCGCCCCTTCGCCCGTGCATTTCAAGGCGACCTGCGCCGCCTTCATCAATAGCGATATTCGGCTGGCCCAGCAGAAGGGCCACCCCCGCGACAACATCGTGGCCGGTCTGGTCTATGCCATTGCCGACAACTATCTGAACCGGGTGAAGGGACCGCGCTACGTGGGCAAAAAGGTCTTCCTGCAAGGCGGCGTCGCATTGAACCACGCCGTCGGGTACGCCTTCGCCCACAGCGTCGGTCGCGATGTGGTCATTCCGCCGAGCCCCGAACTGCTCGGCGCGCTCGGTGTCGGATTGCTCGCGCTGAAACGATCCGGCTCACTGCCGGGCCATACCGTCGATCTGCTCACACTCGGCGCTCCGGACATGCAGCTTGTCGGCCGCTTCACCTGCGGGGCCTGCAAGATGTACTGCAGCATCGACCGGTTCATGGTCGCCGGTCGCCGTTTTCCCTTCGGAGGCCGCTGCAGCCTGTATGAGAACGTGTGGAAACGAAAAGCCCGCACCGCTGGAGTGACGGACCTGGTCGAGAAGCGAGCCGAGGTCCTCTTCCAGGTCCCCAGCCTCCCGCCTGCCGCCACACCCAAGCAAGAGCGAAGCGAGCGCAAACACTGGGGGGTCGGACCGGCGTACGAAAGTGCGACGGCATTTGTGCGGGAATCGTTGGGCCGCACTACGGGAACCACAGCGGCTAACGACAGACGCATCGGCATTCCCAGAGCGCTGACGACCCACTCGCTCTTTCCGCTCTATTCCACCTTTTTCGCTCACCTGGGAATGGAGGTGCTGCTCTCGGACGTGGACCCGCGCGGCGACCTCACTTCCAACTCAGGATTCTGCTTCCCCGCACAGATCGCCCACGGCGCTGTGCTGGATCTCACTCGCCGGGGCGTCGGGTTGATCTTCATCCCGCATGTCGTGCGCATGCCCCATCCGAATCAATGCCGGGATTCGTACCTCTGTCCGATCACCCAGGCGGAACCGTATTTTCTGGCGAAAGCCTTTCCAGGCAATCGCCTGCTCTCACCGGTCTTGGATTTCACCACCGGGTACGAAGGCTGCTCCGCCCTGATCGACACGGCAGTCCACGAACTCGGAGTCGAGCGCGAGCTGGCGCAAGAAGCGTGGAAGGCAGCCGTGCTGGCCCAGACGGCAGCCGAACGCACTCTCAGTGAGCTGGGACGGCAGGCGCTTGAAGCGGCCATCGCGGCGGGCAAACCTGCCATTCTCCTCGCCGGCCACAGCTACAATGCCTTCACCCCGGAAGCCTCACAATCGGTGGGCAAGAAACTCTCCAGCATGGGCGTGTCGGTGATCCCCGCCGACTGCCTCCTACCGGTCGGCGAGGGCCCCACATCCTGGCACTTCGCAAACCAGATTTTGAACGCCGTAGCGATCGCCAAACAACATCCCAATCTGTTCCTGCTGAGCGTGAGCAACTTCAGTTGCACCATCGATGCCTTTACCCATGCCACCCTCGCCTCCGAAATGGGATCGAAACCCTACCTGATTCTGGAGATCGACGCGCACACCGCCGATGCCGGAGTCCAAACCAGGCTGGAGGCCTTTCTCGATATCATCGGCAACTACCAAGAAACACACCAGCACACCGGCGAAGCGTTCGCCGCCTGCCGCCTCATTTCCGACGGCCGGATCGTTCGCTCCAACGGCGAGCAGGTTCGACTGACAGACCCGCAGGTCACGATTTATTTCCCGAACTTTTCCCCGTACCACACCCAGGCCGTGACCATGGCCTCCCGCTGGCTCGGCATGCATCCAGGCGTCGTCCTTCCATTGAGTCTCGCTCAACTTGACCGGGGCCTTCAATACACATCCGGCCGCGAATGTCTGCCGTTGCCGATCTGCATCGGGCAACTGCTTCAGGTCAGCGAGCAGCGACGGCCCGGTGAGGTCGCGGGTTTCTACATGCTACGGGGCGGGGCTCCCTGCGTCAGCGACTCCTACATGGGATACTTGGAACGATTCATCACCGAGCAGCGATTGGCCGACGTCTTCCTCTTCGACCCCCGCGAGGAAAACCAGTACCTCGGCTTCGACAAAGACCGCCTGACGAGATCCTTCTCTCCGGCTATCATCGTCGGCGATGTCCTGGTGGAGATCGACCACGTCCTCCGTGTCGTAGGAAACCCCGGCTGGATCGATCACCTGAGGGATGAGTGGCAACGCTTCGCCGAAGGCGCGCGATCGCTGGAGGAATTTAATGCCACGTTGCCCGCATTCGTCGATCGCTTGGCCGCAATTCCACGCATGCGGGATCCGTTGACCTGTCCCCGTGTCGTGGTGGCCGGCGATTTTTTCACCCGGTTCAATTCGTTCTTCATGGACGGCGTACGCGACTTGTATGCGGAACGAGGGATCATTCTCAAACCGGTGGATCTGAGCGATCTGTTTCTGTACTTCGCTTACGACGAGATGGCTTGGACCGCGCAGAATTGGGGCCTCAAGCCGGGCGGCCTTGCCATGGCCAAGGCCTGCACCAGAATCTTTGAACCGGAAGGCCGACAGTACCTGCAGCAATGGGCCGGCCACCAGATGCTGCAGGGCGTTGAGGAACATTATCGCGGGCTGTTTCAGAAGACCGGCCTGCTGGTCGCAGGATCGAACAATGCCTCCACCGTCTTTGAGAAAGGCGCCGAGCACATGTCCCATACGATCTGGGGCGAACTCCTGCCCACAATCGGCAAGGGACTGGATGCGGGGCGTGAAGGCTATGACGGGCTGATCCTCATCGGACCGTTCAACTGTCTCCCCTTCCGGATTTCGGAGGCGATTCTGAAACCACTGAGTATCCGTCAGGGTATGCCCATTTTGACCTATGAAAGCGACGGCTATGCCGTCGCCTCGTCGGTGCTCAGACAGGTCGAGGTGCATATTCAGCAGGTGCTCGCTCATGCGGCTCGATCAGCTGTCACGCCGGCATGAGCAGCCGACGCGCATCGGAACGCGAACAGTGCAACCCTAGCCCGCATTATTCATGACGGTTCGTCGCGAAATCGCCGAGTCACGTTGCGAGACCGGCGCGCGTAGCCGGGAGGACCCAAGGCGTACTCATGCAGTACGTCGAGGGGCCGAGGGGCGAGCCCGCCGGCCGAAGGCCCGTCGCAGCAGTGAATCGGCGATTGCAGCAGAAGTGCTCACGAATAATGCGGGCTAGGAGGCCCGGATCATGCGCCGACCAAGCTTCGTTCATCTCGCCTCCGCAGGACTGGCCTTCGCCCTGCTGCTCGTCGGCCCAGCCGGCGCAACATTAGAGGGCGGCCCTCCGACCGCCGTTGTCCGCGCGACACTCGACACCGTCTTTCACATCCTCGACGACCAGCAGTTGAAAGCACCCGGCCAACTGTCCCATCGGCGACACCTGCTGGAGGAGGTCATCGCGGAGCGGTTCGACTACGAAGAGATGTCGAAACGAACGCTGGCCGCCCATTGGAAACCGCTCAGCCCCCCGGAACGGCAGGAGTTCGTGCTGCTCTTCAAAGCGTTTCTGTCGGACCAGTATGCGGCCAGGATCGAAGGGTACGCAGGCGAGCGGGTGGTCTATCTCTCTGAGCGCACGATCGACGGGTATGCCGAAGTCCGAACCAGACTCGTGTCCGACAAGCTGGACTTTCCGATGGATTATCGGCTCACGAATAAAGGCGGCACCTGGTTCGCCTATGACGTGATTGTCGATGGAGTGAGCCTGGTCATGAACTATCGCAGTCAATTCGGCAAGATCATCGGAGAGTCGTCGTTCCAAGAACTATTGCGTCGGCTCAGGGACCGACGCCTGAAAGAAGAGAAGGCCAAGACCTGACACCCCGCGCTTCGAGACCCCCGGCCGGCCATTGCAGAAAGCCCGGCGCGCCTCACAGAATAACGCTCCCCCAGCAAGCAACAAGGCATTCGGCGAAGGAGAAGAAACCACCGATATTGTTTCGCCTCTCCCCTTCAGCACTGCAGAGGTCTCTCCAGCAACTGCTGCCGCCAGTTTATTCCTCCCAGAAGAATTTCTCCCAGTTCACGGTTTTGTCCCACCATTGCTTGTGCCGCTTGACATCGTGCAGGGCCGGCGGGGTGACTTCATAGCAGAAATCCCACATCGCATCGGCGGTCTTGGCGCTGATATCTCCGTCCTGGCTTTCCAGCATGTCCATAAAACGGTTCATCGCCAGGTAGGTCCCTTTCCAGTCGCCTCGCTCGTAGAGGCTACGTACCAAGTTGACCTGGCCGAGATAGGGATCGAACGATCCTGGCTCTCCCATGACCGAGGCCATCCCCACTTGCACGATGACGAACCCGGTCAATTGCTGCTCCCAGCCATCGGACCCGGTATACATGGCCACCAACGTGTTGACTCTCCACATGACAGCACTCTGCCGCTCTACTCCCCTGTCCCAGCCGGCATATGTGGCGAGGGCGGTCCATGGGATTAGCGCCACGACAAGCACGCATAGCACGAGGACAAGCACCTGTCGTGAGATGATCATCTGTCTCGTGACTCTCCCTTGTCTCTCGTCAGGGCACCACGCGGATCGTACTACGCAAGGCATCATCTCCCCCGTGCAATGGACAGAAAAACGGGCAGCTCTGCGCTCCTGACGCATCCGTTTCCGGTTCACGGTTTAACTGTTCTATGCTGACTTGAACCCGCACGGTCTCTCCTGGCGCAACATAGACCCGCAACGGTTTCACGATCGGAGGCTCGAGTCCCTCCACAATCTGCTCGAATAGGCCCGGGGCTTCAAACACATGGGTGCGGGGCGTCGGATTGTCAAGAATGAAGAGCAGTCCCCCTTCGAGATCGGTGCGTTTGTGAATGACCACCTCGCGCGGCAGCCAGCCTGCCGCGCCGCCTTCCAGATCCCGGATCACAAAGTGGAACTCTCCGCCGAGACTCGTTGAAGGCATCGAGCAACTCCCCGCGATCAATATAAGGAGGCTGAGCGTCGATACCGAAAAGCTGCGGTGAAGGCGATTCATGCGGCTCCTCTCTTGACTCCTCCTTCATCCGGCCTGATCGCGCCTATGGCACCACACGGATCGTCCCGCCCAGATGAGCATCCCCCTTGTGAAGAGGACAGAAAAACGGAAACTCTTCGACCGCCTCATCCGTGTGCCTCCCAAATTGTACCGTGCTGACCTGGATGCGCACCGTATCGTCCGATGTCACGTTCACCCGTAATGGCTTGGTGACCACGCCCCCCCCTGCCCCCGCCACTTCTTCGAACAGTCCATAGGCGGCAAAGGCATGGGTGCGATCCGTCGGGTTCTCTAGGACAAACACCAGCCCGTCCTGCATCTCCGTGCTGCGATGAATCACCACCTCCTGCGGTATCCACAGGGCCCGCTTCTCCCCGACGTCTTGCGCCACAAAGTGAAACTCCGCCGCCCAGGCGGCGCTCCAGAAACCCAGAACGCCGGCCAGGGCGGCGATCGCCAGACATCTCACACAGTGCCGTGGCTTCACGCGGCTCATGTTGCGAGCCCTTCTGGTTACAGGAGCCGGGGACGATCAGCCGCCGCCGATCTCACCCCTGGTTTCGATGACATACACCTCCCCTCTGACTTCCGGATGGATGTCGCACCAGAGGGCATGACGCATGCTCTCGGCGATACCTGTGGCCGGATCGAACTTCGACGGCGCTGTCGCGAAATGAAGCGTCATCGTCTTCCCCGAATCCACGTGATACGATTTGAAGTTCTTCCCGATTACCTCAACCCCGCCTTCCACACGAACGGGAATCCCCTTGAACAGATTCGACGCGAACCCATGCGTGACGCCGTCCTTATTATGGACCACGATCATCGTGTCGTGTGACGGCATCGTCAGCCCCACGGTCTCGTATCCATGCTGCCGATCCTTGATGGTGATCTCCACCTTCGACGGCGGAGCCCCCATCCCCGGCGCCTCGCCCAGTGCATGGTCCGCGCCCACCCCCGCCCCTACGGTCATGGCGGCGAAAGCCACAGACAGTGAAATCAATCTGGTAGTATGTCCTCTGATTCTCATGGTTTCCCTCCTTCGCCCGATGCGTGAACTGCTCAGGTCGATCTCAGGTGCAACCTGGTCTCATTCCATCTCATCGCATCACGACCTCGACAAGCATCACCTCCTTTCCACCGATTCACGCTCACGATCACCCACCGCGACGTTCAATGATGAACACCTCTCCTTTGACATCGGGATGCATATCGCACCCGATCACGTGACGTACCAAGGGATTCATCATGGTGAGGGCCCCCTCCGCTGAACCTTTCGTGAAATGGAGCGTCATGGTCTTGCCCGGATCCACGCGGTACGAGAGCCCCTCTTTTCCCACGACCTGATACCCTTCGCCCTCCAGTCTGACCGACGTATCCTTGAACAACGGCGAGTAAAATCCATGCGTCACTCCATCATCGTTACGGACCACCACCGCGGTCGGGGTTCCCTCACGGCCGTACCCCGTGACATGAAAGGCCATGTTCTTAATGGTGACCTGGATCGTCGGCTCAGAGAGTTCTTTCTCCAACGTGGCCGCGGGGGTCACCGCAGTGTCCGGTCCGAACAGCACACCCACCGCCAACGTCGCCGAGAGTAAGACCACGGTTGCCGAATGACGTGTGATTGTTCTCATGGCGCACCCCCCTTCTGGAACCTGTCCTGGTCAGCCGCCGATTTCTCCGAACTGATTCCGCCTGAACTTCTCGATGTGGCGCGAGACATCGTGGTGTCGGGCCGGCGTCACGGTGTACCAATAGGCGAACAATCGGTCCGCACTGTTGGCCGAGATCCCATACGCGCGCGCTTCCAGCATGTCCATGAATCGATTCATCCTGTCGTACACCGCCGCGGTATCTCCCCGTCCGTAATCCGCTTGGACGGCTCTCAGCTGTTCCACATATGGAGCGTACATTCCCCACCCGGGGCCTTCGTTCGCCTGTTCAGCGACAACCGCTTGTATCATGGCGTCGAGCCATCCCTCCTCTCCAGGAGGAGCCGACAGCGGCCCTCCAAACAGGAGGACGAACAGACTCGTCAGTGCCAGCAGAAACGCCACCGCCCGCCATGGATGATTCACGACCCACATCGCACGCTCCGTCTCTCATATCCGGCGGGCCGGCAGCCCACCAGGTCGGCCGTAGATTTGGTTCTATGCCTCTAGTGTAGGCAGGCAAGGCCGTTCGGACAATGAGACGATTGCATCATTTTGAGGCTAGATCGGTT